>Ga0209617_10001314_pt1 | contig 11652 bp, 4 predicted proteins | sample LakEriepJuly2011_2_FD_187459 | JGI IMG/M metagenome (GOLD analysis project Ga0209617, IMG submission 187459) | Freshwater microbial communities from dead zone in Lake Erie, Canada - CCB epilimnion July 2011 (SPAdes) (version 2) | ecosystem: Environmental > Aquatic > Freshwater > Lentic >... | reverse complement strand
GTGCGCACGTTGTTGGCTACAATTAATTCTTCCCACACAACGTGACTAAAATCCCTCGATGCCGCTCCCAGAATGAGTGAAATGACCAAACCGCCACTGACCACGACGCCCAGTCCTTCTCCTTGATCATACACTCGATGATCGAGATGAATCGGGTGCGTGACCAGAAATCGGGTTGACAACGCGAGGTTCGCACTAACGCCTAAAGGGCGTGCAAAGGAGTGTAACAAAACTTCCTCCCTATTTACTCGGAGACGCGATCCTGTGAAACCCGACCAGCTTAAACGCAAGCTCCAGGCCTTCAACCAACCACTCACCGCCGTATCGCGAAAACAATTCTCATCCTTCAAGCTAGCCGTATAATCAGGCACTGAAGCGCTCGAACCGAAGTTCGCGCGCTGAGCAGCATACAACTCCATCTTCTCTGTTCTAAAAACAACTTCATCCGATTCAACATTCACCAATTCGCGAAGAGTTGTTACAACCGATCGCTTGCCGTCTGCCGTATTTCGAACACTTAATATGGTAATTTTTTGTCGCACAGTATCTCCTGTGTGGATTGGATTGATCATGTGTGCCTTGCGAAAACCTAAGTGATAAATCGCTCCGTGGGTATCCGACATGGAAACACAGAGGTAAAGCGCCATCATGAACGGTACCGGCATGACACCACCACTTTTGCCGTTCATTTCTTGCGAAAAAACACTGCTCGTATGTGCAGGATTATGCGTGTAGAACGATTGCAACCATAAATCCAGCATACCCTCGGTGATGGTCAATTCATAGGGGTTTCCTATCAATGCTCCAGGCTGTATCTCTGCATCGGAGCGATGGTGAACTGCTCGACCTTTTCTTCCCGCAGCAGGCAAATCACGACCGGTAGCAATATTCAAAATGCGCTGTGCCGCTTTGATGTGCGGAGGTCCCACCAACTGTCCATCAACGAGCGCCATTCCATCCGTCTGTCGATTCGCCTTTTCCTTTTTCCCCTGTTCATTCAATTTCTTGGCAAGCGTATCGAGCAGACCTTCCTTTCGAGCCTGTTCAACTCTGCCTGCCCATGCTATTTCATCGGCCGATGGCAGCATACAACGCTTTACCACCGCAAGTTGATGTCGGTGTATGCACGCCTTACCATCAAAACCATGTCGCTTCGCTTCGCGGGTTTCTCGCTCGAGACCAATTACATCCGACACTTTGGTGTAGGGTGTGTCAAACGCTGCAATACCGTTGGCTCTTGCCGCAAACAACACAGCATTGCGCGGATAGTCCATCGTTGTATTGCCGTGAGGTATCGCGCCTGTCAACCGAAATAAATCACCGTGTCCAAGGAGAATGCCGATAATCCTACCACCACCCGACTGAGCTATGGCGTCAACACGCAGAACCGCACCGGGCGTTTCGATTAACGGAAGCAATTTCGTGCTGCCTTCCTTTAAGCCCATCAAGCGCTCTCTGCGCAATAATTCGTGATGCAAAGCATCCATCTCTTCCGCGCGTTCCGTCATCGTTGGTATCAATGCTGTTACACCAGCCAATCCCACAACGGCATCCAAATCCAACCGTTGCTCATCCGGTATCGCATTCTCATTAATCCTGACCACAATTGGTCTGTCGCCCAAATCTCCTTTGATGAGTGCTGTTTTCAGCCCTTCACGAACAGCCGCTTTCACAGGCAATGGAACCGCGTCCTGAAAATCCACAACAAAACAATCGGCGTCCATTTGCCAAGCCTTTTCAAAGGCAAACTGCGGCAAGAAGAGTAATGTCTTCCAGGTAAAAGGGTTAAACGAAGGCTTAAGACCCTCCGCCAATCGAGGCAAGTTCTGCAGATGATTCATTGCCGCGCGAATGCGATGCCCTCGTGTTGAGCGATTAACGAGTTGCTGGAAATCGTTAGCGGGTACAACGATAATTTCCGACAAGCGGTTTGCTACAAGGGCATAGTCTATAGGCTGGCCTTTAAGCGCCGACCACAAGCTACGTGCCGACTGTGCGTCTTCGATATCAAGTACTTCCAATGTTTCACCCTCTTCCTTCACGCGCGTGAATTCGCCGGAAACGATAAAATGAAATTGTGGTTCCTCATCAAGTGTTAGGATTTCATCTTCCCGCAAGGTCGTCTTGCTGAAGCCGGAATCCTGCGCCAGGCGCATGCCTTCGTCTCTAACAAATCTGGTGAACTGCTCACGCATACGCTCGCGCTGCACTTCCTCAAAGTACTTCGTAATTTGCGATTTCACCAAGGCCTTCTTTACATGGCCCAGCATGGGCACTTGCAACAGCACGGCGGGTGTCGTAGAGGTCAGCGTAGCGTTACGAAAAGCCTCTTCACCTCTGAACAGAGAAGATTCTCCGAGTAAATTGCCTGATGCAACACGACCCAACGTAATTGGATGTCCTTCATCATCCGGAATCGTGGCCTCAATCTCCCCTTGTAAAAGCCACCAGAAGTCACCTGCGCGTTCACCCAACCGACATAGCACATGACCCGTTTCGATATGAATGATGGATGAGTCCTTTCTCATCGCATCGAAAAGGACGTCTTCGGCAGACAAATTAATCGGCGGCTGGGAAAAATATTCGATGATAGCCTGAATGGCGGATTCTGTAGTGGTGAATGGCATAAAGGTGATTTAGTCGGGTAAACACTAAATAAAGGAAAAATCCCCACAACAACCAAAAAAAAGCCTCAACCAAAGCAATATGCGTTTGTTTAAATTTACCATCCCGAAAATTTCGGATTCGCACTAATGATCAGTCGCGCTACCATCGACAAAATTTACCAAGTTGCCATCATTGAAGAAGTGGTTGGTGAATTCGTGCATTTAAAGCGCAGTGGATCCGCTTACAAAGGACTCTCACCTTTCGCCAACGAAAAGACGCCTTCGTTCTTTGTCGTTCCGGCCAAGGGCATTTACAAAGATTTCTCCTCGGGTAAAGGCGGTAACGTAATTGATTTTCTCATGCAACATGAGAAACTCAGCTATCCCGAAGCCCTGCGCTGGCTCGCAGCCAAATATCAAATCGATATAGAGGAAGACCAGCAGAGCGAAGAACAACTACAAGAGAAAAGTGAACGTGAACAGTTGAGTGTTGTCACCGAATTCGCTGCACGTTACTTCCAGCAACAGCTCATTGAGGGAGAGGAAGGACGCGCGATAGGTCTCTCCTATTTTCATGAGCGCGGCTTTCGCGACGACATCATTCAAAAGTTTCAACTCGGCTACTGTCCTGATAAGTGGGACGCCATGACCCAGGCTGCGCTCGAACAACAATACCAACTTTCCTATCTGGTTAAAGCAGGACTCACGCGAGAGCGCGACGGTAAGATCTACGACTTCTTCCGCGGTCGTGTGATGTTTCCTATCCACAACATCAGCGGAAAGGTCATTGCGTTTGGTGGAAGAACACTGAAGGCAGAAAAAGACATTGCCAAGTATTTCAATTCGCCCGAGAGTGAGTTGTATTTGAAGAGCAATGTGTTGTACGGACTTCATCTGGCTAAAAACGCCATTGTGAAGCACGATATGTGCTACCTCGTAGAGGGCTATACCGATGTGGTGAGCATGCACCAAGCCGGTGTCGAAAACGTGGTATCCAGCAGTGGAACCTCACTCACCGAAGGTCAGATTCGTCTAATCCGCCGTTACACGCCCAACATTACCATTCTTTACGACGGCGATAGCGCCGGTATAAAAGCCTCTTTCCGCGGAATCGATATGATTCTAAAGGAAGGCATGAATGTGCGCGTTTTGCTTTTCCCTGACGGTGATGACCCCGACAGTTTTTCACGCAAACACAGCTCGGAGGAAATTCAGGCGTTCATAGCATCCAACGCACGCGACTTTATTTCGTTCAAGACATCGTTGCTACTGGAAGAGGTCGGCAACGACCCTGTAAAACGCGCAGCACTGATCCGCAACATGGTCGAGAGCATTGCGCTGATTCCCGACGGCATTTCACGCAGCGTGTATGTGCAGGAATGCAGCCGACTCATGGGAATGAGTGAACAGGTACTTCTGCAGGAACTGAATAAGGTGATTGTCACCAACTTCAAGAAGGAAAAGAAAAGCGATGTTCCCGAAGAAATTCCTGTACTGGATGAACTTCCGGCTGACGGTGTGCCACAAGAAAGCCTGGGTAATTTTTCCATCGAACATCAGGAAAAGGATCTCATTCGTATTCTGCTACATTACGGTGAAAAGCCGATTGACATCACCATCGTCAACGAAGACGGTCATGAAGAAAAACATCCTGTATCCGTCGCTGAATACATCATCAGCAATTTAGAATCGGATGACATTGTGCTCGAGTCGCCGGTGTACGCCAACATCTATTCGGAATATGTGCAGTTGATTGGAAAAGAAACGCTGCCACAGGCAACAGACTTTACGCAACACCACGACCAACAAATTTCCGGCGAATCATCCGCTATCCTGATTAGTCCATATAGCCTGAGCGACAATTGGCAACGGCATTTCATCTATCCCGAAACGGAAGACATGCAATTGCGTAAGGCAGCTAAAGACTGTGTTTTTCGCTTGAAGCTGAAACGCATTCAACGCATCATCATCGATCTCACGCAAGAACTTGAAGCCGCAGTCAATGATCACGATAAATACGATGCGCTGCTTCAGGAAAAAATCATGCTCGACAAAGCGCGTGCAGAAATTTCGCGCTACTTCGGTACGGTGATTTCTGCATAACAAAAGGAGATGATTGGCGGCCGGCGTTCCGACCAAACCAACCATCTCCATTGCTCACCAAACCAACCAAAAATCACTGTTATTCATAAAAACCACGGAGCACTTCCATGCCCTTTGCTGTTTCTACGACTAACGTGTAGTATCCCGAAGCCTGATCGGCTGCCATTGTTATATTAATTTCATTATCAGCTGTCGCATGATTTCGCGATATCGCAATCTGACGTCCCAAAACGTCATAGAAGGAGCACTCGCGAATGGCATCCTTCGCCGTGATTGTTAACTGATCACCATTTCTGCGCAGCACGCATCCCGTTGGAATTTGTGAATCCATCAAGGACAAACTGCGCTCCGCCTCAAGAACGCCGACTGGACAATCCTTTATGTGAATCGGCGATACATCTTGAAAAGCTATAGCGCACTGCGTGCCGGATTCAAAGCTGTTGCATGCTGTTGTGTGCAGAGCGTATAAATCAAACATGGTCGGAAAGGGATAGAATAGCCCCTCTTCATTGCTAATCATGTTTGTACCCAACTCGCCTCCCCAGTGATTGTAATGAGCATCCAACACAAGCTCACACGCATCATCAAGGCTGCATGTGGTATCCATTACGCCCGCAATGACATAGTTCTGATACCCCGAGAAGTCATTGTAACCGCGCATCAGTTGTAGATTGGTCACCTCATCACACGTGATGCAAACAGGAACCTCGTGAAAGAAGTTGTAGCCCGCATGATTGAAAGAGCTCATGTTCACCGAACCTTGATGCATGTAAACACCTTCAATGTCGTTGAATTGATTGCAGCGCAAATTCAATGTGCCACCCGCCTTCTCTATCGCATGCGAATTGCCGTCTGAAAAAGTACATTCTTCAACAAATGCATTGACCGAACTATTGTCATAGATGTATGCGTCATTCAAAAAAACACTGCGCTTCACGGAGAAGTCCTCCATTGCATTTTCACTTTGAATCATGGCATTTTCAAAAGCACAATCGTTTACCATGAACGCGCTCTCCTCCGAGTAAAATCCGGCATTCGGCCCGTTAAATTGTGTGGTATTCACGCGTGACTTCGTATTCATTGTTCGCAAATCCACATGCTCAAAAAAGCAACTGTCGACAGTGCATTGATTGGTCCACACCCACACTTCCGATCCTTCCGCTTCCCAGAGATCACTGGCGAAGAACGTCACACCATTCGCACTGAATTGTGCATCGGTATAGATTGCACCGTTATAGGTTAAATCCACCAGTCCATTCTCCAATACTATCGATCCAACCGCCCATTGTGCGTTTTGCAATCGTGCACCGTTGATGATTCGCAACATCAGATCATCCGGTCCACGTCCCTTCCAATTGAACACGGACAAGGTATCCATGTGCAATACACTTTCCGTTCCCTGCAGAACTTCAAGATATCCCGCAAACTCAGAATCCTCACTCACCGTCAAGGTTGTTCGTGCAGCCAGTTTCAGCATTCCCCCATCAAAAACCAAGCGAGCATCTGTACCAGCGAGCAATACTTCGTGCACATACTGTGACCCTGCGCCATTAGAAAACCTTACTTCTGCGCCCGAGCGCACAACCAGATATCCGTTGAGTAGCTCCAGCTTTCCTCCCCGCTGAATCTCGAGGATTGCGCCCTCCTCCAGGATGAGCATGCTTCCTTCACAGATGCGCAACGTGCCACCGGCTCCGATTTCCACACGACTATCACGACCAACGGTCACTTGCGCCGTGCGGTACTCCATCGACGGATCTCCCAGTTGCATCAGCGCATCGTGATCCACACGTACTTCTGCCGCTGCACATTCCAGTGTATTCACTTCGAAATTCAAATCCGTGCTGAGGTAATCATCCGCGGTGTCGAAATGCGTTGTTATGTAAGCGTTGAAAAACAACCGCCCGCCGCTATGCACATGTATATCACGCAGGTAGGAAAACTCAGGTCTTCCATAATTGAAGTTCCCATCGTTCGGTGAATTCGCCGTGAGAACGGTATCCAATTGAGCTACATCGCCGCCGATAACTTCATCCAATACAAAGTTCAAATTGCCTTCGGTGAGCTCTGTGTGATTCTCGTTGTGCAACTGCGCAAACCAAACACGATCGAAATAATCCTCCTCCGGATGTTCGTCGAGATACTGATCTATATTGACGTATGGATCATCACTTGAAACTCCTACTGCACTCGAGGTTAAGACAAACGCATGATCACGGTTGTACTCATTGGGCTGAACATCGGGACATGGATTATCGAATTCTAATAGATTGAAGATGTTGATTCGCTCATTGCTAATGGCTCTTGCCAAGGTTTGCAAGGTATTGCGTTTGCCGCCTGGAGCATAATCACGGTTCGCAGTAGACGCCGGTGTATACACGATATCATGATCTAAATCAACGACATCCAATAGACCCAAAAACAATCCACCAAACCAATACAAAAGCTCGTCGCCAACATTAGCCAAGCCGGCGGTGGGCTGCGTAAATTCAGCCAACACGTTTAACCCAGGCATACTCAATGGATGATACGTATTCCCCGATTCGTGATGCAAATAATATTCAGCCAGCTCCTGGTCATACAATTCGCAATCCCAGTCCAATAATGGTTGCGAGCTGTAGGTAAGTCCTTCACCATTTGAAAGACCGTTCGATACAGCAATCTTTCTGCAGGTTGTTGGATAACCCATTTCATCGAGTAGTCCATACCAATCATTGAACTCCGACATATCATTGAATACCTGCACATCGAGCAACTGCTGAGCGGCAGGTCGCAATAAAAAGCGATCTCGAAATAATTGTGCCGACGCTCCGCCATGTTCAATACTGAACTTGATTGCTTCCTGCAAGGCACGAGGAATATGAGCTCCCTTATGAGGCGCATCAAATGAAATCCATAGTCGCGCGCATGGATCCTCGCCGTTCAATTCCATGTGACGCAAAGCATAACGCGAAATGACTCCACCCATGCTGGCGCCTGCCACAACCAATGGTTCTTCACCAACCTTGTAGCTATTGCACAATCGAATCACTTCTTCCACAAGCCGCGCGTTTAAGGACAACTCTTCAGCACCATCATAGAAATCGACGAGCACCAGATCATAACCTTGAGAGCGCAGCGCATTCAGCAGCTCAGGCATGCGCTGCAGATTGTCATAGCCGTATTCGAAGTCATCATTCACATCAGGATCTTGAAATCCGCTTGTGAATTCGCACCACCCGAAGGTGCCATGACGATGCTCCTCGTGCATGGGATGCCCGTCGCGATCAACACCAAAGTCGATGCCCTCCACAAAAACAAACGGCTTATCAAAAACACCGTCTTCGCTGAGCAATGTGTATGCTCTGCCCTTCACATCAGCACCATCTGCTGTAATGTGAAGATCCCAGGGTTGATTCACATCGGTTGTCCAAGGTGCCGCATCCGGATAGGGAAACGTTGAATTCGCGCAGGGATTAAACTCCACAATCGACTTCAGAACACAGGTCGATTGCTTAACCGCCTGTCCATTGCGCCACACCAGGCAACGCACCTGTCGATCACGCGCCTCATCGGAATAATCGACTGTATAAACTTCACCTGTGTTGAGTGCTCGAAATCCAACACCATCATCGAAGTCGATTTGAATGGAGTCCGGCACATCGTAGTAATTGGTGACCCACGCATCCGCATCAAGAAGAAAGCGATACGTCTTTGCCTCGACATGCGGCGCGTCTGCCCACAACACGAACGCTTCGCGCATGTGACAAGGAGAATCCTGGCACCCGGGTGTGTGGAAGAAAAGGCCTTCCTGACGATAAATCATACCCGACGTGAGGGCATCCTCCCGAAAATCATCGAAACGTACATCCAGCAGTGCAAGGGCATAGCAACCTTCGCGGTGTGCCACGCTGTCTTTGATTTCGCGGAACCGAGAGAAATCGGACAAAGAGAGGGTGGAGTCCAAAGCCGCGCGAGAAAAAGACATGAACAGCGAGGCACACTGCGAAGCGGTCAGCACATTTCCATCGGAGTAAGGATCCAGAACTGCAATCGTGTTGTGCGATTGTGGATAGAAAAAGTTGCTTCCCAAATAGGTCGCATCGAGGGTGTGAAATGGTTCGCGCAATTGCGCGTTCATTCCGAGTGTCAACATCGTGAAGAGGACTGCCCACGCGTGGCGCGAGCTGGTAAGCGAATGTTTCATGGATAGTATGTTTTAGAGTGAGTAGAAAATTGAATTCGTGGGCTTAGTAGCGATACGTGAGCTCAAGTGTGTCTTGTGGATGTACCATCACTTCAAGCAAGTCGGTAGAGATAAACTCATCGCCGCTCGCAAAACGCTTCACGCGCAGGATGGCATTAACACCTCCAACCACCCCCAGATGGGCGTAATAACCTCCGGGGACTAACCCATCGGCCTCGTATGTGTCGTTGAAATCACTGAAGGCGACCACACGTAGTTCAGGATTTAAGGGCAACGTATCTACCAGGTGAATCTTCACCCAGGCCTTCGGACGCAACTCATAATAACCATCCGATAGGAAGTCATCCATTAAAGTGTAACCCGAACCGCAGGCATCCCAGTAGTGTTCGCCGGCTTCAACACAGACATCGGTAATTGCCCAATCACAGGGCCATTCCACTTTGCCGTAGACATCCGTGTTGAGGTTATAGCCGGCCTGCGGAACGCTGTTCACGGTTTTGCTGGTCAAATACACTTGGGCATCCTGAACGGGAATACCCGATGACAATTCAACCACACGCATGCATTTGACATGGCCTTCATCACATGGCCATTCTTCTCGCTTCCCGCAAGCGTGCATGCCGAGAATGGTGATACCAAGAATTCCCGCGGCCATTGCACCGGGACGAATAAAGTGTTTGTTTTTCATCATGATTTGCTGTTTTTCGTTAGGTCGGACAGGGCTTGTTCGACGCAGCAAATCTTTGCTTCGGTATCGTACCGTGTTTATGCCGTTAGGGCATGTTTATGCCGGAAAACGAGCAACGAATTACCGAGAAGGAGACAATAGACGGGCGTTTCAAACCATCGTCCTTCGGCATAAGATTCCTATAAGAAAACTGAATCCCTCAAACATTTGGCGCGACTACCCACTTTGAGGTATTTTTGTGGCCCCGAAAACATTATTTAGAAATAATCTAAATAGAAACGAAACGAGTGAACTGTTAAGGCTTACAGACGGTTATTAAAACAAAAAACGATGATCAAAGTAGCAGAAAGTGCCAAGCAGCAAGTAGCACACTTGCTTCAATCGGAAAACCATCCGGACGGATCCTTCGTGCGTGTAGGCGTAGAAGGCGGCGGATGCAGTGGACTGATGTATCAATTGACGTTCGATCATGAGATGAAGGATGGCGACCAGGTGTTTGAAGACAATGGTGTAAAGGTGGTAGTCGACCGCAAGAGTTTTCTCTATCTGGTAGGCACCGAGCTTGAATTCACCGGCGGATTGAACGGGAAAGGATTTGTGTTCAAGAACCCCAACGCCAGTCGCACCTGTGGCTGTGGCGAAAGTTTTTCCATTTAAACAAAATCAACAACCAAGATTATGGCCTACGAAGGAGATGAGTTGTTGGACAGTGTAACGTCGAAAGAATACGAATTCGGCTTTACCACGAATATTGAGTCGGACAAAGCTCCGGCAGGTTTGAATGAAGATATCATTCGACTGATTTCAAAGAAAAAAGAAGAGCCCGAGTGGCTGTTGCAATGGCGCTTGGAAGCGTTTGCGATTTGGCAGAAAATGACGGAGCCTGAATGGGCACATGTGCATTACACGAAGCCAGACTTTCAGGCCATCTCATACTACGCGGCACCCAAGCAAAAGAAGCAGCTCAACTCATTGGATGAGCTCGACCCGGAGATGCGCAAGACCATGGATCGCTTGGGTATATCCCTCGAAGAACAAAAGCGATTGAGTGGTGTAGCGGTTGACTTTGTGATGGACTCTGTTTCCGTTGCCACCTCATTCAAGGAGAAACTCGGTGAACTCGGTATCATCTTCTGCTCGATGAGCGAAGCCATCAAAGAACATCCGGAACTCGTGCGCAAATACATCGGCAGTGTTGTACCGCGCACCGATAATTTTTACGCAGCACTTAACTCGGCTGTCTTCACCGACGGCTCGTTTTGTTACATCCCGAAAGGTGTTCGTTGCCCGATGGAGCTTTCAACCTACTTCCGCATCAACGAAGGCGGCACGGGACAATTCGAACGTACGTTGGTAATCGCAGACATCGAAAGCTACGTGAGCTACCTGGAAGGATGCACGGCCCCACAGCGCGACGAGAATCAGCTCCACGCCGCAGTTGTTGAACTCGTTGCGATGGACAATGCCGAGATTAAATACAGCACGGTGCAGAACTGGTATCCGGGCGATAAAGAAGGCAAAGGTGGCGTGTTCAACTTTGTGACTAAGCGCGGCATGTGCGAAGGAGTGAATTCCAAAATCAGTTGGACACAGGTTGAAACAGGCAGCGCCGTGACGTGGAAATATCCGTCGTGTGTGTTGAAAGGAGATAACAGCGTGGGTGAATTTTACTCCGTGGCAGTGACCAACAACTACCAGCAAGCCGATACCGGAACGAAGATGATTCACCTCGGTCGAAACACGAAGAGTACGATCATTTCGAAGGGTATCAGCGCAGGACACAGCCAAAACAGCTACCGTGGCTTGGTGCAGATCAACAAAAACGCAGCGAACGCACGCAACTTCTCGCAATGCGACTCACTGCTCATGAGCGATCGTTGCGGAGCGCACACGTTTCCGTACATCGAAGTGAAGAACAACAGTGCGAAGGTGGAACACGAAGCAACGACCTCGAAGATTGGCGAAGACCAGATCTTCTACTGCCTGCAACGCGGTTTGGATACAGAGCAAGCCATCAGCATGATCGTAAACGGATACGCGAAAGAAGTGCTGAACCAGCTGCCCATGGA
>Ga0209617_10001312_pt1 | contig 11657 bp, 10 predicted proteins | sample LakEriepJuly2011_2_FD_187459 | JGI IMG/M metagenome (GOLD analysis project Ga0209617, IMG submission 187459) | Freshwater microbial communities from dead zone in Lake Erie, Canada - CCB epilimnion July 2011 (SPAdes) (version 2) | ecosystem: Environmental > Aquatic > Freshwater > Lentic >... | reverse complement strand
TGATATGAGGTTCCTCAGCCAAACCAGTGGTGTCAACATGTTCTATGATATGAGTTTCCTCAGCCAAACCAGTGGTGTCAACATGTTCTATGATTTGAGTTTCCTCAGACAAACCAGTTGTGTCAATTGTAACATCAACCATAGTGTAATCATTGAATTCTCGTAAGTCATTGTAAAATGTTTCAACGTAATTAACAGTTAAAGTATCATCATCATCAACAAAAGCAACCCATTCAGTTTCTGCTATTTTTATACCTTCATTTCTTACAAGTCCAGCACTATTAGTACCTTGTCCTAATTTTTCAATTTGTATAATTTTAACTCTTGAATCATCTGTTTGAAAGTTAGGAGTACATCCATCAAAAATGATTATTGCATTCCAATTTTTATTTGTTTGTTTTTCTAAAGATTCTATTGTTTCTTTTAAAGTACTTCGCCCAATGGAAGGAATGATAAATGTCAATTTATTCATATTTATTATAAACAATTAAAAAAATTATAATGAGTAAATTTATTTATAAATATTTGTTGTGGTTGGTGTAATTATTTTAGAAATACATCCATTTATTTATTTTCTAAATCAAATAAATTGTATATTTTTTTTAATGCGTCATAATCCTCTATATAGTTGGTATTTTGTATCAACCATGTATAAAAATCAATGGTTTTATTTTTACTAAATTTATATTTTCTAAAATATTGTAATGTTTTGTATAAATCATGCTTTATATTTTTATTATTTACATTATAATCTGTACCAGATAAAATACAAATTTCTTTCAACTCTTTTAAATTAATATTAAGTTTTTTTAATATATTTATTGTGTCGTACAAAACAATAGTATGGTCATGTAAATTCAATGATCTTAATACTTTTTTACAACCGTAAATAAACATATCCATATCATCACTTAAACATCCCCAAGCTGCGTTTGTTATATTCAATAAAGCACACAATTTATCAGCTTCACCAGTTGCTTCATAATAACTCATACCATGACTATTTATTAATGATTTAACTTTTTCAATTTGATTTTTCGTTATATTAATACATTTTTTTTTCAATAATTCCATATTATTCATCATCAGTTGTTTATCATTCAAATTAATAGTTGAATCAAGATGTTCTATTTTATTTTTTAATAAAATATATTCTTTTTCCGCAGTAATTTTTTCTTCGCGACGTTGAATGAGGAGATCCTTTTTTTCAGGAGGCGGTTTTCCATCAAAAACAAATATTGGAATTATCTTGTAGTATGTAAATAAAGACAACAATGTAAAAATATTTTCCAATAATTTATCTTCTCCTGAAAATTTATATAAATAAATACTAATATCTATAACTATTTTTTTTCCTGATAATTGTGAGAACGATATAGTTCTTATACAATCTTTATCCTTACATTTTTCTTTGAAATATTTATTTAAATAACGTATTCCCATAAACAAATTTAATTTAGAATTATAATCTCTATAATAATTCTAAATTTGATATTTTAAATTTCAATTTTATTATAAAATTGAAATAATAAAATATATTGTATAACAAACATATCTACAAATTAACACATACATACAAATGTATACTAGGAGCAAAGCTAATCATCATGTGTCGGAGCAAAATGTTTACATTGATTTCGATGAAGCTAGTGATGCGTGGAAATCAAATAAAAAGTCCATTGGAAATGGTTGTTATAAATATATATGCTGCCAAAAAACAAAACAAAATAAAAATTGTAAGAGAGAAAGTTTACCGAGTAATATTTATTGTAGTATTCATTGTAAAAGTAAATAAAAATTAATTATTATTAACAATAATAGCATTATCAAAATTCAATTTATATGTAGTGTAATTGGTTACATCGGATGTACTGTTAGTAACACTAATATTTGTTAGTGAAATATTTGAATTATTATTTTTAATTTGAATAGACCCTACATATTCTGATAAAATAGTAAACGAAGTTATTTCTAAAGGTATGATACCAGGAACCACTGTTAAGTTGATTAATCCATGTTTATGAATATAAGTTGTGCTATTATCATGATTGTTTATTACGTCTACGCAATCATATTTACCTGTATAATTAGAATTTTCACTATTTTGTGAAATTAAATTAGAGTTATAATATTCATAACCAATGATAGAAGACTCATCCGAATTTAAAATATTGCGACCTATAATAGTTGCCATAGTTGTACTATTAAATTGTGTAACTGGAGGGTTATTCGAAGTAATTTTATCAAATTCATAATTATTTATGGAATAACTACTATTCAATTCTGAAAATTGATTTTTATATCCAATAGAAAGATTCAATGCTTGACTAATAACATTAGCATCATTTTGAGCTACACTATTAGCAGTTTGTTGAGCAGTCTCATTCGCTATATTTTGAGCTTGCTGTTGTGTTGAAGCAGTTGCTGTAGCAGTCGCAGATGATGTCACAAGTGAAGCAGGATTCGTTGATGTATAAGCACTCCCTTTAGCAAAACTTTTTGCTGAATACATTTTATTTTATTATTATATTTTATTTTTTATTAGAATGCTTTTATTTTTTATATTAGTGTAATTATCAAATATATTTTACCCCAACTCGCAAATGGTCATTCTTAAATTAGATAATAAAAAATTTTTAACATTCGAGTTTATTTTTTTAGTATTTCTAATTTTATTGATAAAATAGTGAGTATTATCAATATTTTCAAGCATACTTTTCTTCTTATAATTATGTTTTATAAATTCACAAAAATTATGTTGATTATTTATTGTTTTTTTAAAAGCAATCAACGAATAATTATTATTATCACACCAGGAGAGAAATGTTGGATAGTTATTTAACAAAATTGTCTTAATAATATAATACGCTAAAACATTTGTTCTTTCCTTGTATAAATTTTCTCTCATATTTTTACTTTGAACATCATTAGAATATAAATTTTTATACTCTAAACCCATAAAATCTAAAGTCTTTACTAATTGGAAAAAACTATAACTTCTCTCAAAATGAATGAATGCTTCGAAGTTTCCAAGAAATTCTTTGAACCCTTTTTGCTTATTTTGTAATAATTGAAAACTACAAAAACAGCAATTTATTATTTCAGCCCAAACTTCAGAATATGCTTCATATAAATTTACAAGTGATTTCACTTTAAAAATAGAAAGCATGAATTTATGACAATTATTATTATTCATATCAGAAAAGTCCAAGCCAAAATTATGAAATGTTTCATGTATAAATACTTTAAACCACTCTTCTTTTCTAAAAATAACAATCTCTGAATCTTTTGGACAAGTGGTTGTAAACGCTGTATTTACATGGGTTTCATCTAAAACAAAAATATTAGAAGAAGGAAATTTTTTTTCCAAACTAGTAAAATAAAAATATATCACAATCGTTTCAACACATTCCTTAGATGAATATAAATTTAATATATACAACCACATAATAATATTATCAACGTATTTATTAAACGTCTTAATTTTCAATTCAACAGAATTGTCTTCTACAATAAAAAGTAATTTAAAATTTCTCTCAAAAATAGTAAATGTATAAGTAATTTCAGAATAACTCATTTCATCTATGTATTTTCTTATTTCTTGTGGAAAATTGTTTGAATTGAATAAATTTGGTTTTGTGATTTCATAGGAAGAATTGATATTTTTAATACTGATATTGTAAATATTTTTTTTTAGTTTCATTTTAAGTAAATATTGGTGAGCGTCTAAAATATCATTGTATAATTGTAGTAACAATTTTTTTGTTATTTCGTTATTTTTAATATGTTGTATATAATTGTTTTGCGTAAAAAAATTGATTAATTGTTTGCTTTTATTTGTGAGTTTCATATTATTATGTTATTATGTTATTATAATATTATTATAATAAAATAAATATTTTTATATTGATAACAAACATCAATAAAAAATCAATAATGTGTGTATTATTTATGTTAATTTTTTGAGTTGATATCTTATCATCATCAAATCATCATATACAATTGGTTGAGAACCTTTACGATTATACATTAATTTAGAATCTTTTGTAGCCAATAATAGTTTTTTTAATTCTTCATTTTGCGTAAATTTAGCATATTGCGCACTATATAACTCTTTTTTATTTCGTTTGTTATAAAAATCTGGATCTATTGTAACATTTGTAGGTCGTAACAATTCACCTTTATATTTACCACTTTTACTAGCTGCGTGTTTCGCCATTTCAGGATTCTTGGATAATTCAGTTCCAGAATCCAACGAAAAACTTAAATAAAATTCAGGATTTGTATTTTTAAATTTAGATCCTTGATAATAATGTTCTACACTATTCCATTTATGATTATCTAAGGTGAAAGGTTCTGTCCACGAATTATCTAGTTTTTTTCTCCATTCAGGAATATTAGCTAATTCAGCAAATTCCTTTAACCTATCATTTGGTATTTTTTCACCTGCTCCTTTACCAGGTAGTGGTTTGTTGAAAGAATTCAAATAAAATGAAAATATAGTATTATCATCATATAACCCTCTAAGCTTCGCTTCCGATAATTCATCATAATTAGAATCATTGTCATTGGGAGTTAAACCTGTTTTTTCTATATGTAGTTTTGATTTGAAAGTTTGAAATTCAGGTATTATAGCGAAAGGACCAGCATTTTTTTCTAAACATTTATCAACAACTTTTTTTTTAAGGTCATAAGGTATTTCATTAAACTTAAAAATGAGTTTTTTCTTATAACCTACTAATTTATAATGCGACCCATTATAATCAACAATAATATAATATTCAGGATTAAAAACACCTTTGTTTACTAAATAGTCATCGTTTAATTGACCACATAATAATACATTTTTGTGATCACCTGATTTAAAAAATTCGCTAGATAATATTATGAATTTTATATTTAATATTTTTTCCAATGTAGAAATAGACCATGTTTCTGCCCAAAATTGACAAGTACGAATTTTTTTTTTAAATTTTTCAAGAGTATCGATTCCTTTCATGAATTTAAATTCATTTAAAATTTGAGAAGTAATTTTTTTTTCACCGATTTTATTGTCATGTTCTTCTTTAACTTTTTTAGCTTGTTCTGATATATATTTTTTCTGGTCTCGATCTAATATATTTGCGAATTGACCTTTTAATTTAGTATATTCAATTTCTAATTCTTTAATTTTATTGGTTTCTTCTATTATTGTTTGATTATACATATCATAATGTTCTTTGTAATTCATAAAAATTTTATCATCAGCTTCTTCCGATAATTTATTGCGTAATTTAGTAATTGATGTTTGTTGTGCTATACTAGAAAAAGCATCTCTTATTGTTGCGAACAAACAATCCCCTCCACCCTCATTATCCGTTATAGAATAATAATTATTCTCCATATATTTTTGTATCCAATTATTTGAATTATCTTTGTATTTTTCTTTAGAATTTTTGTATTTTTCTTTGATTTCTTTGGCTTTTTTGGAGGTTTCTTCTTCTAACAAAGGTGGAATAGGAACCCCTTTTGTTAGTATGAAAATATCCTCTCTTTCTTTTGGAATTTCATAATTTTCTACATACAATTGTTTATTTTCATTTTCATTTTCACTATCATTTTCATTTTCATCATCATATATTTCACCTTCTTCTAATTCATTCGATTCTTTTTTTAAAGGAAATTCTGGTTTCATCCTTAGATTTTCTAAAAATTCTTTTGTAACAAAATTGTATATCAATGGACCATCTACCTTTTCTACAACTAAATTATCTTTGTCATCTAAATAATTCAAGTAATTACTTGCTTCAATTTCGTATACTCCTATCTGTATAACTTTATCATTCGTCTTTACTAAATAAATAGGGAAAAAAAGAATGTTTTTATCTTCAAATGTATTTTTAGCATTTCCAACAGCTATAATAATTTCAACGCCTTTTATTTCTATTTGATAAAGCAAATCAACTTCTTTTTTTGTATCTCCATTATCGACACTTTTTAATTCTGGATAACTTACATCACTATTTATTCTTGATAGAACCATATTTATAATAATATAAATAATATAAATTATTTTATTTATATTATTTTTCGCTGTTTTACCATAATAAAAATTTTTTCATAAACTTATCATTTTTCAACTCATTGATGTAAAACCATAATTGTTCTCTTTTATAAACTATTATTGTATTATTAACGTTTTCTTCAAAATCAATTAAAAAAGAAATAATATCTTCCCTTTTCAATTTATTTGCTTTTATTTCTTTTGTAATACCATAATAATCACAAATTCGTAATAATTGCTTTAGTGTATAATTTATTTCATAATCCATTTTTTTTGCTATATTTTTTGATTCAGCGTTTAAACAACCGTTGAGTAAATATTCTTCATGGTTTCGATACATCAAATAATCATTCACGTATGAACATTCTTCTATTTCTTTCATTAAAGATTCGATTTCAGTATTTGGTTTTTCCTCATTGTTTGATTTGTCATCAATAACTACTATATTTATGTTGTTGTTATTATTATTCATAACGATTATATATAAAATCTATCTAAATAATAAAAAAATAATTGTTATAATTTATTTATTTTGATTACATTTCAATTAAATCCATAAATTTAAAAATCGATTTTGTTGTTAAACTCAAATAATTTTTTGTTTTGCTATGTGCTAATTTTTCAATTATTTCAGTAATTGTCATATTATCTATCAAGTCATAATCAACTTTACAATTATTATTCTCTAATTTATCACATCTAAATAATTTTTTACTGTAAAGTATCGCAATGTTTTCAGTAAGTTCATCTACTTCATTTTTTTTACCAGATTCATTAATAAATAAATAAATTTGATTCATTAAATTTCTAATAATATTTATAATTTTAATTTCTGTTATAACATTGTTATTCATTAAATTTATGAAAAAGGTTGATAATGCTTTTCGTTTTTCATTATCTTTGTTAATTTTACAAAATTTGTCATAATCTACATTTGGTTCTACGTATTCAATAACATCGAACAAACTCAAGAATTGATTAAAGTTATTTTCAAAAACATTCATCATAATTTCATATTTTTTTATTAATTCTGTATATAAATCAGCATAAATTTTTGAATAAAAACGATTTGTCGATGCTATTTCAAAAATAATTGTAACTATTTTCAAGATTTCATCTTTGTCAGTTGTATCATTGAATATATTTTCAATATTTTCAATTATTTTATCTTTAATATCATTATAATTTTTATCTGATAATTTGTTCATATTAGAACGCAATAAATCTATCTTACTCTCAATACCTTTTTTTTCTTCGATTTTTGTGGTATTAAATGTTCTTAAGGTTTCCCAATCATCATCATTCACAATTTCAATACTTTTATTTCCGCGACGTCTCCTATTAAGCCCTATATTTTTTTTATCTATATCTTGCATTATACTATCTATTTTTATAGAATTTTCTCTTTTTTGAAATACAGGAGTTTTTACATAATTAGGTGACCCAACCTCAAGAGCTATTTCTGAAATTATTTTTAAAGTTTCTTCTGGAAAATTAAATTTAAATCCATTGAAAGTAATATTATTAAAATCTTCCAATGTATATTTCATTATATTTGTCGTCATAATATATAAGTAATTATAATTATGTTTTATACATTTATATCATTTTTTTTAATAATTCTATATTTAAAACATGTAAATTTACTTAAATAGATCATTATTAATTCTAATTATAAATGATTAGTGATAAAATGAATAGCAATGAATATGTAGAAAACGAAGAGATATATGATACTTCAAATGAAATAGTAAGTTGGGATGAATTGGATATTGATCCCAATATATTAAGAGGTATTTATAGTTATGGTTTTGAGAGACCGAGTCCAATTCAAAAAAAAGCTATAAAACCAATTATGGCACGAAGAGATATAATAGCACAAGCACAATCAGGAACAGGTAAAACAGCAGCATTTTCGATAGGTGCTTTATCAATTGTTAATTTACAAAATAATTTTACACAAGTTTTAATTTTATCTCCAACAAGAGAACTGACAATTCAAACATCCAATGTTGTAAAAAGTTTGGGAAGTATGATGAATGGGTTAAAAGTTCAATCTGTATATGGAGGATCGCCTTATGAAGAAAGTAATTATTTTAGTGATAAAAACACACCACACGTTATTTGTGGTTGTCCTGGTAGAGTTTATGATTTAATGAGAAAAAATAAAATTGCTTCTAGTAATATTGCTTTAATAATTTTAGATGAAGCAGATGAAATGTTGTCAAATGGTTTCAAAGAACAAGTATACAATATTTTTCAATATTTTAATAATGATATTCAAGTAGCTTTATTTAGTGCTACACTATCAAATAGTATTTATCCAATAATAAACAAAATAATGAGAAATCCTATAAAAATTTGTGTAAAAGCTGAACAATTAACATTAGAAGGAATTACACAGTTTTTTGTAGCAGTTGATGATGATAGGCAAAAATATGCTACTTTGAAACATATTTATCAATACGCTTCTGTTTCACAATGTATTATTTATTGTAATAGTATAAAACGTGTATCAGATCTTCATGAAGCTATGAAAGATGATGCTTTTCCTGTATGTTGTATCCATAGTAACATGGAAAAACAAGAAAGAGAAAATTCTTTCAAGGAATTTAAAAATGGTAAATCGCGCGTTTTAATTTCATCGAATGTAACAGCTAGAGGAATAGATATTCAACAAGTAAGTATTGTTATTAATTTTGATTTACCAAAAGATATTCATACATATCTTCATAGAATAGGTAGAAGTGGTAGATGGGGTAGAAAAGGTGTCGGTATTAATTTTGTAACTAGAAGAGATATTACTAAAATGAAGGAAATTGAAAGTTATTATGCGTGTGAAATAAAAGAAATGCCAGTCAATCTTGATTTTTTAGAGTCATTTTAGATTCATCACTGTTTATTTTGTATATGATAAAATGTAATGAATTATGGGGGTTGTAAAAGGTAAAATGTATTTTTGTCTGATATATTGTGCGTTGTTATTTATGATTTCCATAAATGAAACGATAATTATATATATCCCACTAGAATAACATACTTTTCTGTCTAATTCCGTAAATCGAATATGTTTTTGTCTATAATTATTGAAACGATAAATTAAAAACAAAGCCAACAATATTTTGACAATAAAATTGAATTCAATTATTATAAAGGGTTCTGATTGAAAAAACCCAATAATAAATAATATAATTGTTAATTTAGTAATCATGTTGAAATAATATAAAAAATTCAATTCAAAATAATATATATCTTTATTATCCACTAAAATATCAGTCATAATTTATATAAATAGTTTCTAAATTAAATACAAAATTACAAAAATTATTCGTTCAATAAATTTATTATATTTCTTATTAAAAATATAATAAATTATTTTGTTATGAGTAAAATAAATGACATTAATGAACATTTTAAAATGCCAATATTTTATAATGACCAAAAGGTTTTACTTAAAGAAAACATCATTTCAGATTTAGAACTTACTTCTACCGTAGATTCATCAAATGTTCCTATTTATAATTATTATTTTAATGCTTTCAATGAAGTTGATATTTCAAATAACAAACCCGAAATTTTACAAAATTTATTCAAACAAATAACAAAATATTATACTACGGATGTTGATTTTTTGAAAGACAGTCAAACTATTTTGAAAACATATTGTCATTCAAAAGAAAATAATAATGATTATAACTATGATTATAACTACAATAAAATTATTAAAATATGGGATGAAATCAAAAATGATAATGGGTTTAAAGAACGTTATTATTACATAGACTGGCCCATGTGGGAATTTTTAAATAAATCCCAATATTTTTTACAATTTATGAGTATTTATAATTTAGCATCTCCAGTAATTTCTTTATTTGTTCCAATTATCATTCTTATTATACCTTTTTTTGTTATTCGTTTGAAAGGACTTCATTTAACTATGAGTGAGTACATTGAAATACTTAAAGTAGTTGTCTCCAATCATTCTCTTGGTAGATTATTTACTCAATTTCATGCCGTATCCTTTCAAGAGAAAATTTATCTTATTTTATCCGCCGCTTTTTATTTGTTTTCTATTTATCAAAATATTCTTATTTGTATGCGATTTCATCAAAATATGGTTAAAATACATAATTATTTCATCGAAATCAAAAAATATTTACAGCATAGTATATGTACAATGGAAAATTATCTTACTTTTTCAAATACATTGAAAAGTCACGATGAATTTAATTCATGTTTAATGAAAAACATTAATGTATTGAAAGATATTCAACTGAAAATGGAAAGAATAAGTGATTTAAAATATAATTTTAATAAATTATCGGAAATAGGTGGGGTGTTAAAGCTATTTTATGAAATTTATGATAATCAGGATTATAATCATTCTATTGTATATTCTTTTGGATTTAAAGGCTATATTGAATGTATTATTGGATTACAACAACATATTAAAGAAAAGAAAATAAATTATGCTGAATTCACAAAAGAAATAAAATGTAATACATTCAAAAAAAATTATTATGCTTGTTTAAAAGATAAAAAACATGTTAAAAATAATGTCAAATTAAATAAAAATTTGATTATATCAGGGCCTAACGCGTCTGGTAAAACAACAGTCATTAAATCAGTATTGATCAATATTATAGTAACACAACAATTTGGTTGTGGATTCTATGAATCTGCTGTAATGAAGCCTTATGATCACATTCACTGTTATATTAATATTCCTGATACATCGGGAAGAGATAGTTTATTTCAAGCAGAAGCACGTAGATGTAAGGAGATAATCGATATTATTCAAAAAGATTCCAAAAACACTCATTTTTGTGCTTTTGATGAGTTGTATTCAGGAACAAATCCTGATGAAGCAACCGTTAGTGCAATAGCTTTTATGGAATATATTATTAAAAATAAAAATGTAAATACTATTTTAACGACTCATTTTATAAAAGTATGTAAAAAATTAAAAAAAAATAAATTAATTGAAAATTACTGTATGGATACGATAAAGAAAAAAGATAAGTTGGAATATTTATATCAATTAAAAAAAGGAATATCAAAAGTAAAAGGAGGTATTAACGTACTTTATGATATGAACTATCCTACTGAAATTATAGAAAATACTGTGAAATCTTTTTAGAAAATAAATTCGTTTTTTTATATAATTTATTAATATTACTATTCTATAATAATGTCAACTATATTAAGCATTTTTAACCCAACTTTTTTTATTTTTTTAGCATTTATTGTTATTGTCGTCTTATTAATATTTTATTATGAAAACAAAATAAGAGATCAAAATCATAAAATAACTTCGATGTTAAGTTTGGTTTCTTCTTTAGCTGAAGAAGTTAATAATGTCAAAATACATTTGAATCATGTCAATCTTATAAACGGAGGTGGTTTAAATGGGCCTCGATTAAATGAAAATTCAATGTTTACTGAAAATAATGAAAATAATGAAAATAATATTATATCTTTTTCAGAAAATAATATTTTAGGAGAACATTTAATTGAAGTTTCAGATGATGACGGTAAACACGACGAAGACGGCGAAGATCTCGAAGACGACGAAGACGACGAAGACGACGAAGACGACGAAGACGACGAAGAC
>Ga0209617_10001311_pt1 | contig 11658 bp, 10 predicted proteins | sample LakEriepJuly2011_2_FD_187459 | JGI IMG/M metagenome (GOLD analysis project Ga0209617, IMG submission 187459) | Freshwater microbial communities from dead zone in Lake Erie, Canada - CCB epilimnion July 2011 (SPAdes) (version 2) | ecosystem: Environmental > Aquatic > Freshwater > Lentic >... | reverse complement strand
AGCCCGCCCGCGAAGCCGCCAAGCAGGTCTGCAAGCAGCGCTACATCGAGTTCGGCTGCGAAGGCCAGGCCGGCAAGATCAAGGCCATCACCATGGTGGACATCGCCGCCCTGTACGCCAGCGGCAAGCTGGCCCAAGTGGTGGCCTGACGCCTTGAATCCAGGCTGCGCGCACCTTGGGTGACGCGCGCACAGGCCGGCCGGGGTTCCACCTGGTCGGCTTTTTTGATGCCATCGCCATGATGCATCGCGTTCAATGGATGGAGCTGATGGTGTCCTTGCGTCGTGTGGCCCAGTGGGTGGTTCGTGGGCTGGGTGTGTTGTTGGCGACGGCCTCGCTGGGGCTCGCCTGGTGGTGGTTGACCCTCAAGCCGCTGCCCCTGCAGGGTGCGTTGACCCAACCGCTGAATGAGGGCGCCCGCACCGCCCACCCCATCGTCCTGGCGCACGGCATGATGGGCTTCGACCACATGGGCCCCCTGACCTACTGGCCAGGCATCGTCGAGGCCTTGCAGGCGCATGGGGCCAGCGTGCACGTGACCCGCATGGCAGCGTTCCAGTCGTCCGAGGTGCGTGGCGAGCAGTTGCTGGCGCAGGTGCAAGACATCGTGGCCCGCACCGGTGCGGCCAAGGTGAACCTCATCGGCCACAGCCAGGGCGGGCATGCCATCCGCTATGTGGCTGCGCGTCGGCCCGACCTCGTGGCCTCTGTCACGGTGGTGGCCACGCCGGTGACAGGCTCTGAATTCGCCGACTGGATGGGCGACCAGGTGAAACGTGACACCTGGGCCGCGTCGGCCATCCTCGCGGTGGGCCGGGGGGCTGGGCGCTTCGTGAACTGGGCTTCGGGCGCGACTTTTGTGCAAGACGTGTCGGCAGCGCTGGCCTCTCTGGACAGCCGCGGCACGGCCGATTTCAACCGCCGCTTCCCTGCCGGCGTACCCGCACAGCCTTGCGGCCAGGGCGCGACCGAGGTGCAGGGCGTGCGCTACTTTTCCTGGGGCGGCGTGGGCACCTTTCACCACGCGCTCAACGTGCCCGACTATGTCATGTCGCTCACGGGCCTGGCGTTCAAGCGAGAGCCCGGCGACGGCCTGGTGGGGCGCTGCGCCAGCCACCTGGGCGAGGTCATCCGCGACGACTACCCGCTGAACCACTTCCAGGTCGTCAACCAGCTGCCCGGTCTGCACAGCGACGCGGTGGACCCCATCGCCTTGTTCGTCGAGCACGCCCACCGCTTGCGCCAGATGGGGCTGTGACGCCGCGGGGCGTGTGCCGAGCCGCGGCCAGGGCGGTTAAGCTGACGCCTTTCTCATGGAGGCCCCCCATGCTCAAGCTCTACGGTTTCCCGCTTTCGAACTACTACAACAAGGTCAAGCTGGCCTTGCTGGAAAAGGGCGTGCCCTTTGAGGAGGTGCTGGTGCACTTCGGCAAGGAGGGCAAGGAAGACCGTTCGCCCCTGGGCAAGGTGCCCTACATCGAGACCGAACATGGCTTCCTCAGCGAAAGCCAGGCCATCCTCGACTACATCGAAGCCCAGTGGCCCGACACGCCCCTGGTGCCCGCCGACCCCTGGCAGGCGGCCAAAGTGCGCGAACTGATCGCCTACATGGAGCTGCACGTCGAGCTGTGCGCCCGCCAGCTCTACCCGCAGGCCTTTTTCGGGGGCACCTTGCCGCAGAGCTTCACCGATCGCGTCAAGCCCGACCTGCAGGCCAAGTTGGCAGCGCTCAAGCAGGTGCTGGTGATGGGCCCCTACGCCGCGGGTGACACCTTCACCCAGGCCGATTGCGCCGTGTACGTCAGCCTGCCGCTGGCCGCGCTGGCCAGCAAAGTGGTTTATGGCGAAGACTTGGTCGCGGCCGCTGGCATCGACTGGAGGGCCCACATGAAGCTCATCGGGCAACGCCCCACCGCCCAGAAGGTGGAAGCCGACCGGCGCGCCGACCAGGCGCGCGCCATGGCAGCCAACCGCGCACAGCACGCCGGCGGCTGAGCCTCAAAGGCGTGTGCCTGGGGGCTGTCCCTGAGCGGGGGCATGGCGGCACAATACGGGTTTTGCGATCTTGCTGCCTGCCGCCATGACCCAAGCCCTGCACACTTCTGCCCTGACTTCCTTGCCGCTGCTGGCCCGCGGCAAGGTGCGCGACAACTATGCCGTCGGCAACGACCGGATCCTGATGGTGGCGTCTGACCGCATCAGCGCCTTCGACGTCATCATGGGTGAGCCCATTCCGGGCAAGGGCGCGCTGCTCACGAAGATGGCGCTGTTCTGGTTCGAGCTGCTCAAGGATGTGGCGCCCAACCACCTCACGGGTGACGACCCCGTCAGCGCCGTGACCCCGGCCGAGCGCGCCCAGGTCGAGGGCCGCGCCATGCTGGTCAAGAAGCTCAAGCCCCTGCCCGTGGAAGCCGTGGTGCGCGGCTACCTGGCCGGCTCCGGCTGGAAGGAGTACCAGGACAACGGCGAGGTCTGCGGCGTCAAGCTGCCCGCCGGCCTGAAGAACGCCAGCAAGCTGCCCGAGCCCATCTTCACGCCGGCCACCAAGGCCGACGTGGGCGATCACGACGAGAACATCAGCTACGACAAGATGGTCGAGATCATCGGCGCCGACATGGCCGCGAAGGTGCGCGAACTGGCCATCGCCCTGTACAAAAAGGCTGCCGACTTCGCCTTGACCAAGGGCATCATCATCGCCGACACCAAGTTCGAGTTCGGCCTCGACGAGCACGGCACCCTGACGGTGATGGACGAGGTGCTGACGCCGGACTCGTCCCGCTTCTGGCCCATCGAGGGCTACGAAGCTGCCTTCGCCGCGGGCCAGAACCCGCCCAGCTACGACAAGCAGTTCGTGCGCGACTGGCTGGAGCAGGCCACCGTCAACGGCAAGCCCTGGGACAAGACCGCGCCTTCGCCGGCTTTGCCGCAGGACGTGATTGCCCACACCGCGGCCAAGTACCAGGAAGCGCTGACCCGACTGACGGGTCAGGCCTGAGCCGTTCGGTTGGCGTCAGGCCTGCTTGCGGCGGGTCATGGCGCCGACCAGAACCAGGCCGGCCAACGCCAGCGTGACGGCGCCTGGCTCGGGCACCGCAGGCAGGGCGGCCAACTCGCCTGTGTAGCTGCCACCCTGGCTGCCAATGGCGTGGCCAGCGATGGTGAGCTGGTAGTTGCCGGCCGTCAGGCCCTCGAAAGTGAAGGACGGCAAGGCGCTGCTGGAGGCGTTGGCGGTGCCGCCCACGGGGGCCAGCGTGATGCTGTCGAAGGCCAGGCCCTTGAGCGTCAGGCCTTTGAAGAAGGCCAGCGGTGAGCTCACGCCGCCGAACACATCGCTGGTCTCGGTGAGGCTGAAAGCGTAGGTGTCGAGGAAGCTGTCGCCTGCCGCGACGGTGCGGGCGAAGTTGGGTTCCGGCAACTGCACGCTGGCCGATGGCAGCGTGTTCAGCGGTGTCGAAAAGTTGATGGACACCGACGTGGTCGCCGCCCAGGCGGGCGAGCTCAGTGTCAGGGCGATCGCGGCAGTCAAGCCGAACGCACCAAGTTGTTTGAAGCTCATGTGAATTTCCCTGTGTGAACCTGGGCCAAGCGGCCTTGGATTGTGAACAACGTCACGGATCCGTCTCGAATTCATTCTAGACAGATCACATGACGCGTCTCCACCATTACCGGAGCACCGCGCAGGGTTGATCCGTCTGAACGGATCACATGACAGCCGTGTCACATGGGCTGATCGGCCCCGTCCCCCCCGCGAGCCGGGGGTGGGTTGCCCAAATCGAGGTCTGCTGTCCCTGCGGCGTCGGCCTCTGCGGCGGCTTCGGCGGCCGCCAGGGCTGCTGCAGCCAGCGCCTCGGCCTGTTCGGCGGGCAAAGCCCAGCTGTGCAGGATGTTGCTCACATCGCCAATGCCCGTCTTGTTCAGCGAGGAGAACAGCGCCACGCCGATGTCGGCCTCGTCGGTGGCGAGCTCGGCCAGCACGGCCTGGGCGCCGCGCAGGGACTCGGCCTGCTCCTTGCGGTTGAGCTTGTCGGCCTTGGTCAGCAACACCAGCAGGCGCACCTCGCCGTTGCGCACGCGCGGTGCGACGAACTCCAGCAGCGTGCGGTCGAGTTCGGTGAAGCCGTGGCGCGAGTCCACCATTTGCACCACGGCGCAGAGGTTGCGGCGCCAGGCCAGGTACTCGGCCATCACCTCCTGCCAGCGCAGCTTGGCGGTGCGCTCCACGGCGGCGTAGCCGTAGCCGGGCAGGTCGGTCCAGACCTGGTCAGGCGCTGCCTTGGCGCCCAGGTGGAAGAGGTTGATGTGCTGGGTGCGCCCCGGCGTCTTGGACGCATAGGCCAGCTGGCGCTGCTGTGCCAGGGTGTTGATGGCGGTGGATTTGCCCGCGTTGGAGCGCCCCACGAAGGCCACTTCGGGCAATTCGCTGGCCGGCAGTTGGTGAAGCTGGGCGGCGGTGGTGAAGAAGCGCGCCGAGTGGGCCCAGTTCAGGGCGAGCTTGGCGGCGTCGAGTTCGGCCTGTTTCGCGGCCTCTTTCACAGGGCTCTTGGGCGCCTTGAGCGGTGCTTTCTGTGCGGGTTGTCCTGCCTGTCCAGCAGGTGTCGCAGGTCGCGGGCGGCGTTTGGGGCCGGGGTTTGTGCTCGCCTTGGGGCGAGATGGCGTCGAACGGGTCATGGGACATTGTAAAATCTCTGGGTTTCATCGCCAAATCAACCAGAGCCCGGACTCATCCGCAACGTCATGAAGCGCTTTTCTCAACTGACCGCTCACCTGATCGCCGTCGCATCGGTGGCCCTGTCTCTGTCGGGTGCTGCCCAGGCATCGGGCGCCAAGGCGACCAAGCCGGACCTGGCCGCTGGCGAGGCCAAAGCCACCGCCGTGTGCGCGGCCTGCCATGCCGCAGACGGTTCGCGTGGCCTGCCGACCTTCCCCATCCTGCAGGGCCAGCACCCTGAATACCTGGTCAAACAATTGACCGAGTTCAAGGAAGGCAAGCGCAAGAACAGCGTCATGAACGGCATGGCCGCTGCACTGACGCCGGAAGACATGCGCAACATCGCGGCCTTCTACGCTTCGAAGAAGGCCAAGGACGGCACGGCCAAAAACAAGGACCTCGTCGCCGTGGGCGAGCGCATCTTCCGCGGCGGTATCGCCAAGAAGGGCGTGCCTGCTTGCGCTGCCTGCCACAGCCCGAACGGCGCTGGCATCCCGGCACAGTACCCGCGTCTGGCCGGCCAGCACGCCGACTACACCAAGACGCAGCTCACCACCTTCCGCCAGGGCGAGCGCAATAACAGCGCCCAGATGTCGGCGATCGCCGCCAACCTGAGCGACAAGGAAATCGAGGCCCTGTCCGATTACGTGGCCGGACTGCGCTGAGCCACTCTCACCCGCATCCACCGCAGCTCCGGACCCACAGGCGGGCGGCCCTCTCCGGGCTGACCCGCTTTTGTCCTTCCTGGGCTGCCGCTTGAGGTCGGCATGGCGCGAGTTGGCGCTGCGGCTCCTTGAGGCTTCCACGGACAATCTTCGACATGCGCACCGCGGCCCTGCCCCAGACCCCTCCTGTGACCCCTGCTGCACACAGCGTGCGCCGCCAGGTGCTGGACGTTCTGGCATCCATGCGATTTGCCATCGCGCTGCTGACAGTGATCTGCATCGCGTCGGCCATCGGCACCGTGGTCAAGCAGGGCGAGCCTTTGGTGAACTATGTCGATCAGTTCGGGCCTTTCTGGGCCGAGGTGTTCGGCGCTTTGGGGCTCTACCGCATCTACAGCTCGGGCTGGTTCCTCACCATCCTGGCCTTCCTGGTGGTGTCCACCAGCCTGTGCATTGCGCGGAACACGCCCAAGATCCTGGCCGACTGGCGCACGCACAAGGAACACATCCGCGAGCAGGCCCTGCAGGCCTTCCACCACCGCGCCACGGGTGTGCTGGCGCAACCGGTGGATGCAGCGCAAGCCGTGGTGTTGCGCACGCTGGCCCAGCAGGGCTGGTCGGTGAAGACGCAGCGCCGCGAGGCGTCGCTCAAAGACGGCGCTGGCGTGATGATCGGTGCGCGCCTGGGTGCTGCCAACAAGCTGGGCTACATCGCGGCGCACAGTGCCATCGTGTTGATCTGCCTGGGTGGCCTGTTCGACGGTGACCTGATCGTCAATGCCCAGGTGTGGGCGCAGAAGCTGCAGCCTTTCAAGGGCGGCATGACCGAGCCGGAGCGCGGCCGCCTCGGCGAGGGCAACCCGGCCTACCGCGCCCAGTTGTTCGTGCCGGAGGGGGCGCGCAGCAACGCGGCCGTGGTGAGCCTGGACAAGGGCATGCTGGTGCAGCCCTTGCCTTTCGAGGTCGAACTGAAAAAGTTCTCGGTGGACTATTACGCCACCGGCATGCCCAAGCGTTTTGCCAGCGACATCGTCATCCACGATGCACGCAAGGGCGTGGACAAGGCTTTCACGGTCGAGGTCAACCACCCGGTGGTCTACGACGGGGTGACGATCTTCCAGTCCAGCTTCGAGGATGGCGGCTCGTCGGTGCAGCTCAAGCCTCTGCGCCTGGACCTGGGCACGGCGCAGATTGCGCGTCCTGCGCAAGCCGCCAGCAGCGTGGCCGCCGTGGTAGGCGGTGCGCCGCAGACGCTGTCGGTGCCGACGGGCGATCTGCAGCTGGAGGTGACCGGCTTGCGCGTCATCAACGTCGAGGACGTGGCGCAGGCGCAGAAGGCGCCAGGGGCCGATGGCGCGGCATCCGGTGCCGGTAACGATGTCCGTGGCGTGAACCTGGCCGAGCTGAGCAAGCACCTGGGCTCGGGCGCCAAGCCGGTGGGCAACAAGCAGCTGGTCAACATCGGGCCGTCCGTCATCTACAAGCTGCGCGATGCCGCGGGCCAGGCGCGCGAGTACCAGAACTACATGGCGCCGGTGAAGCTCGATGGGCAGCAGGTCTTCCTGTTCGGGGTGCGTGACACGCCGGCCGAAGGCTTCCGCTACCTGCGCGTGCCGGCAGACGAGGACGTGAGCGTGCAGGGCTGGTTGCGCCTGCGCCAGGCCTTGAACGATGGCGCCATGCGCGCCGAGGCGGCCCAGCGTTTCGGCCGCATGGCCGCGCCCGCCGACCGCACCGACCTGCAGGCGCAGCTGGCGACGTCGGCCTTGCGTGCCCTGGACTTGTTCGCTGGCGCCATCCCGGTCAAGCCTGGACAGCCCTCCTTGGGCGGCCTGCCGGCGCTGTCGGATTTCATCGAGCAGGCCGTGCCCGTCGAGCAGCGCGAGCACACCTCGGCCACGCTGGTGCGCATCCTCAACGGCTCGCTGTTCGAGCTGCTCAACCTCAGCCGTGAGCGCGCGGGCGTGGCGCCGTTGTCGCCGGAGCGGGACGAGGCGCGCCGCTTCATGACGGCTTCGGTGCTGTCGCTGTCGGACGCGATGTTCTACCCGGTGCCCATGGTGCTGGTGCTGGAAGGCTTCGTGCCCAAGCAGGCCAGCGTCTTCCAGGTCACGCGCACCCCGGGCCGCAACGTGGTCTATCTGGGCTGCGCGCTGCTGATCGTCGGCGTGTTTGCGATGCTTTACATCCGCGAGCGGCGCCTGTGGGTGTGGTTGCAGGATGATGGCGCCGGCGCCACGCGCGTGAAGATGGCGCTGTCATCTACCCGCCAGACCCTGGACACCGACCGCGAGTTCGAGCGTTTGCAGCGCACTTTGCTGGGCGTCACCGCCCTCCCGCCGACCCCCACCGCGCCCTGAGTTGCAAGGACCCACAACATGAGCACTTCCTCTTCGGTGGATGTCGCCGACGACCTGCCCACCGGCCTCACCGACCTGAAGCGCCCGCCCAGCGACTGGCTGTTTGCCATTGTGGTGCTGGCGCTCGCAGCCTGGGGTTTCTGGCGCTTTGGCGAGTCCATGGACGTCTACGAACAGGCCATTTTGCTGGCGGCGGCGCCCAGCGTCATCGCCATGGGCTGGTTCTGGCGCCCGGTGCGCCTGCTGCTGCTGGCCAGCGGCCTGGCCACCTGGGGCGCGGCCGCCCTGTACCTGCGCACCACCGACGATCACGGTGCCGACCTGGCCCAGGGCGAGCAGATTTTCTGGTTGAAGTATTTCCTCTCCAGCCAGAGCGCCATTTTGTGGATGAGCGTGCTCTTCTTCATGAGCACGGTGTTTTACTGGATCGGGCTGCTGTCGCGCAGCCAGACAGGCACCAAGCTGGGCTCGCGCATCGCCTGGGCGGGCGTCTTCATGGCCGTCACGGGCACCCTGGTGCGCTGGTTCGAAAGCCACCAGATCGCGCCTGACATTGGCCACATCCCGGTGAGCAACCTCTACGAAGTCTTCGTGCTGTTCGCGTGGCTGACGACGGCTTACTGGCTGTACTACGAAGACCGTTTCGAGAAGATGGGCCAGTCGCTGGGCTCGCTGGGCGCCTTCGTGATGCTGGTGGTGAGTGCCGCCGTGGGCTTCCTGCTGTGGTACGCCGTGGTGCGCGGCGCCAGCGAAATCCAGCCCCTGGTGCCGGCTTTGCAAAGCTGGTGGATGAAGCTGCACGTGCCGGCCAACTTCATCGGTTACGGCACGTTCGCGATGTCGGCCATGGTGGCGTTTGCCTACCTGATCAAGCTGCGCGCCGGTGAAACGCAGTGGTGGAAGCTGGCGCCGCTGTGGCTGGTGGGCGTGGTGCTGTGCTTCGAGCCCATCGTGTTCCGCAGCAAGCCGGGTGCCGAGCAGATGGTGGGCACGTACTGGGTCATTTACTTCGGCGTGGCGTCACTGATCGTGGCTGGCATCATCGCGGCGCGTCGCAAGATCGCGGCCCAGTTGCCCGACTTCGAGGTGCTGGACGACGTGATGTACAAGGCCATCGCCGTGGGCTTTGCCTTCTTCACGATCGCCACCATCCTGGGCGCTTTCTGGGCGGCCGAGGCCTGGGGCGGCTACTGGAGCTGGGACCCGAAGGAGACCTGGGCGCTGATCGTCTGGCTGAACTACGCGGCCTGGTTGCACATGCGCCTCATGAAGGGCCTGCGCGGCGAGTTCGCGGCCTGGTGGGCGCTGGGCGGCCTGCTGGTGACGTCGTTTGCCTTCCTGGGCGTCAACATGTTCCTGTCGGGGCTGCACTCGTACGGGCAGCTGTGATCTGAGCGCGAGGCAGCTTGGAAGAGTTGGAAAAGGGCGGTCCTCACCGCCCTTTTCTCGTTCAAGAAGGCGGCTGCAGGGCCGATAACCGACTCAGGAATGTTTTGTCGGGCCCAAGCCATGCGCTACGTCGTTCGTGACACCAAAGGAAGCATCGTCAGTCTGCACCGCGAGGCGGTGCCGGGCGCTGACCTGCTGCCGCTGAGCCACCCCGATGTGCAAGCCTTCCTGACCGGCACGGACGGCAAATCGTTCGCCGCCATGGACGCCGACCTGGTGCGTGTGCTGGAGGACTTGATCGACGTGTTGCTGCGCCGCAATGTGTTCCGCATCACCGACCTGCCGCTGGAAGCGCAGGTCAAGCTGTTCGAGCGCAAGCACTTCCGCGACAACCTGCAGTCCCACGCGCTGAACCTGTACGCCGGCCAGCAGGCCCAGGCCTCGGCCAGCGCGGGGGAGGGCTCGGCCACGGGCGCCATGTCCGATCTGGTGCCCCTCGATTGGGCCAGCAGCGACTTCAAGGTCTGAGCGCCACCTGCGGCGCTGCCTGAGGCACGACTGGCCTCAGAACACCCGGTGCGTCAAGGCCGGCAACTGCGTGCGCACCTGTGTCTGGCGCGCCTTGCTCAGTTCGGCCAGCACCACGCCGCTGCCATCTTCCCGGCGGCAGGCCAGCACCTCGCCCCAGGGGCCCACGGCCAGGGAGTGGCCGAAGGTGCGGCGACCGTTTTCATGCAAACCGCCTTGCGCGGGCGCCAGCACGTGGCAGAGGTTTTCCACGGCGCGGGCGCGCAGCAGCAACTCCCAGTGGGCGCGGCCCGTGGTGTCGGTGAACGCCGCGGGCAGGACGATGAGGTCCAGTGGCTGCGTGGCGCCGAGCTGGCGGAAGAGCTCGGGGAAGCGCAGGTCGTAGCAGACGCTCAAGCCCACGCGCCAGGTCTCGCCTGATCGGTCGGTGAGGTCGAAGGCCACGGGCTCGCTGCCCGGCCGCAGCGTGGCAGCCTCGTCGTAACGGCGCTGGCCATCGTCGAAGCAGAAGAGGTGGACCTTGTCGTAGCGCGCGACGCGGGCGCCGTCGGGGCCATAGACCAGGGTGGTGTTGAAGACCTTGTCCGAGCCAGGCGCGCGGATGGGCAAGGTGCCGCCGATCAGCCAGATGCCGTGTTCGCGGGCGGCCTCGGACAGCACATGCTGCATCGGCGTGCTGTTGGTGCCGGGGATGAGGATGTCGGCCAGGGGCTCGGCGATGCCGAGCTTGTCGCTGTCGTGCTCGCCCATCAGGCAAAAATACTCGGGCAGGGCGACGAGCTCGGCGCCCGCGGCGGCGGCTTCGGCGATCAGGCCGCGCGCCACTTCGAAGTTCTCGTCCACGCGCGGGGTGGACACCATCTGCACGGCTGCAACTTTCATGGGGCGTTCTGGGCTGATGAGGGATCCCGACAGGGGCGTGGGCAGCCGGCCTTGCCGTATGCTTGGGCACATCATGGCCGAACTCGATCCCCAGGCGCAAGGCGCGCTGTTGTCAGAACCCACCGGCTTGGCGGCCCCCATGGACGCCGCGAACCCCCTTGTCTGGCGCGAGTGGGCCGAGCGCGTGCGCGACGCCGCCTCGCGCGGGGCCTGCCTGCGTGTGCGCGGTGGCGGCAGCAAAGACCACCTGGGCGACACCACCCGCGGCGAGCTGCTCGACACCCGGGCCTGCCAGGGCATCGTGGCGTACGAGCCCAGCGAGTTGGTGATCCGGGCCCATGCCGGCACGCCGCTGGCCGAGGTCGAAGCCGCTTTGGCCGAGCGCGGCCAGCACCTGGCCTTCGAGCCGCCGAGGTTTGCTTTTGGCCCAGATGCTGCACAAGCGGCACAGGCCTCGGGCACGTCTGCGGCCACCCTCGGTGGCGTGGTGGCCAGCGGCCTGAGCGGGCCGGGCCGGGTCAGCCGCGGCGCTGTGCGCGACCACGTGCTGGGCTGCACGCTGATGAGCGGCCGTGCCGAGGTGATGCGCTTTGGCGGCGCCGTGATGAAGAACGTGGCGGGCTTCGATTTGTCTCGCTTGATGGCGGGCTCCATGGGCACGCTGGGCCTGCTGCTGGAGGTGACGCTGAAGGTGATGCCGCAGCCGGTGGTGTCGGCCACCATGCGTTTCGAGATGCCCCAGGCCGAGGCCCTGGCCCAGGTCAACCAGTGGGCGGCCCAGCCCTTGCCGCTGGACGCCTCGGCGTGGTGGGACGGCCTGCTCGTGCTGCGCCTGCGGGGTGCGCGCGCGGCCGTGGCCAGCGCGGTGCAGCGTCTCTACCGCGAGCGCCGCGGCGAGTTGTTGGCGCCGCCTGTGGCCGACGCCTTCTGGCTGGGCATGCGCGACCAGAGCGATGAGTTTTTCCAGCGTGCGCGCCAGGCCGTGGCCCAGGCGGGCGGCCAGGGTGTCGCCTTGTGGCGCCTGTCGGTGCCGCCGACCACCGCGCCGCTGGAGGTGCACGGCGAGCAGCTCATCGAGTGGTTCGGCGGCCAGCGCTGGGTGTGCACCCCCGCGCCAGCGGCGGCC
>Ga0209617_10001310_pt1 | contig 11660 bp, 9 predicted proteins | sample LakEriepJuly2011_2_FD_187459 | JGI IMG/M metagenome (GOLD analysis project Ga0209617, IMG submission 187459) | Freshwater microbial communities from dead zone in Lake Erie, Canada - CCB epilimnion July 2011 (SPAdes) (version 2) | ecosystem: Environmental > Aquatic > Freshwater > Lentic >... | reverse complement strand
AGGGGCTTGTCGTTGGAGACCAACTCGGCGCACAGGCTGAGCACCATCAGCACCGTGAACAGCAGCAGGCTCCAATAGCCCAGGCGCTGCTGGCGGAAGCGCAGCCAGGCACGGCGAGATGGCGATGGCGACGCTGCAGCCACTGGGGACATGTCGTGGCTCATGCGTCCAGCCTCACGCGCGGGTCGACCCAGACGTAGCACAGGTCACTGATCAATTTGGTCACCAGGCCGATGAGGGTGAAGAGGTACAGCGTGCCCAGCACCACGGGGTAGTCGCGGCGCATGACGGATTCGTAGCTCAAGAGGCCCAGGCCATCGAGCGAGAAAAGCGTCTCGATCAGCAGCGAGCCCGTGAAGAAGGCGCCGATGAAGGCGGACGGGAAGCCCGTCACCAGCGGGATGAGCGCGTTGCGCATGACGTGCTTCCACAGCACCTTGCGCTCGTCCAGGCCCTTGGCGCGGGCGGTGAGCACGTACTGCTTGCGGATCTCGTCGAGGAAGGCGTTCTTCGTCAGCATCGTGACCACAGCGAAGCTGCCCAGCACGCTGGCCGTCACCGGCAAAGCGATGTGCCAGAGGTAGTCGGTGACCTTCGCCGCCCAATCCAACTCATCCCAGTTCGGCGAGGTCAAGCCGCGCAGCGGGAACCACTGCAGGAAGCTGCCGCCGCCAAACAGCACCAGCAGCGCCACGCCCAGCACGAAGCCGGGGATGGCATAACCCACCAGCACGAGCAAGCTGGTGACCATGTCAAAGCGTGAGCCCGCCCGCACCGCTTTCGCGATGCCCAGCGGCACCGAGACCAGGTAGCTCAGGAAGAAGGTCCACAGCCCCAAACTGATGGAGACGGGCAGCTTCTCCTGAATGAGCGCCCACACCGATTTGTGGTGCACGAAGCTCTCGCCCAGATCGAAGCGGGCATACGACTTCAGCATGGCCAGGAAGCGCTCAGGCGCGGGCTTGTCGAAGCCGTAGAGCTTCTTGAGCTCCTCGACCTGCGCCGGGTCCACACCCTGGCGGCCGCGGTAGCTGGCGTCAGGGCCGGCCCGCTCGCCACCGCTGGTGCGGTTGCTGAGCTGTGACATCACCTGCTCCACAGGCCCGCCCGGCACGAACTGGATGACCGCGAAGGTCAGCAGCAGCACGCCCAGCAGGGTCGGCACCATCAGCAACACGCGCTTGAGGATGTACACCCACATGTCAGCGACTCCACCAGCATCTCAGGGCCCACTGTTCGGGCCGGTAGAAACTCGGCGTCTCGGGCAGCACGAAACGCTCACCTCGGTAAGCCACGCGGAAGGTGCCCGAGTACCAGTGCGGCACGGCGTAGTGACTGTGTCGCAGCACGCGGTCCAGTGCCCGCACGGCCGTGGCCAACTCAGGCCGCGTCTTGGCCGCCGACACCTTCTCGATGAGCGCGTCCACCGCCGGGTCGCTCACGCCATTGAGGTTGTCAGCGCCCTCCACCTTGGCCAGCGAGGAGTGATAGTACTGGCGCAGCTCGGAGCCTGGTACCAGGCGTCCGGGCAAGGCCAGGCTCATCATCTCGAACTCATAGCGCTTCACGCGCTTTTCGTACACGGCGTAATCCACCACGCGGTAGTTCGCCGCGATGCCCAACTTTTCCAGATTGCGGATCAGCGGCGTCACCACGCGACCCATGCTGGGCGAGTTGTCCAGAAACTCGATGGTCATGCGCTCGCCCTGGGCATTGCGCAACTGGCCATCTTTCAGGGTCCATCCAGCCTGCTGCAACAAGTCCCGCGCCAGGCGCAGGTTGTCGCGCAGCGAGCCCGGCGGCGAGGTTGTCGGCGGCACAGGCACCGGCTGCGTCAGCACCTCGGGGCGCAACTTGTCGCGCAGCGGCGCCAGCAGGGCCAACTCGGCCGCATCGGGCAGACCTTTGGCCTCGTACTCGGAGTTGGTGAAGTAGCTGCCCACGCGTTTGTAGATGCCGTAGAAGAGCTGGCGGTTCATCCACTCGAAGTCCATGGCCAGGCCGATGGCGCGACGCACGCGGGCATCCTTGAACTTGTCCACGCGGGTGTTGAAGATGAAGCCCTGGAAATTGGCCGAGTTGCGGTGCGGCAGCGTGGCCTTGATGAGCTCGCCCGAATCGAACTTGCGACCGCGGTACTGGCGCACCCAGTCCTTGGAGATGTAGGACTCGATGAAGTCGAACTCACCGGCCTTGAAGCCCTCGAAGGCGGTGACGTTGTCCAGGTACATCCGGTAGGTGATGCGGTCGAAATTGAACTGGCCGCGGCGCACATTGAGGTCGGCGCCCCAGTAGGCCTTGTCGCGCTCGTAGGTGATGTCGCGGCCGGGCGTGACCTTGCCGATGCGGTAGGGGCCGGAGGCGATCGGGTGTTCGGTGACGATCTGGTCGAAGGGCTTGGCCTTGCCGTCCACCACGCCCCATTTGCGGCTGAACACGGGCAACTTGCCCACCTGCAGCGGCAGTTCGGCGTCCGGCTGGCGGAAGTCGAAGCGGATGCTGCGCTCACCCAGCACCGTGACTTTGCTGACCGCCGAGAAGAACGCCGGGTACTGCGGCGCGGCCTGCTTGCTCGTGAGCACATCGAAAGAGTGCTTGACGTCGGCGGCCAGCACGGGGTCACCGTTGTGAAAGCGCGCCTTGGGGTGGAGGCGGAAGGTCACCGACATCCCGTCGGGAGCCACGCTCACGTCCTCGGCCAGCAGGCCATAGGCCGTCGCTGGCTCGTCGAAGTTACCCTCCAGCAGGGTCTCGAAGACCAGGGTTTCCAGGCCAGGTGGCGCCGTGCCCTTGAGCGTGAACGGGTTGTACTTGTCGAAGCTGCTGGCCTGCGTGGGCGCCACCAGCGCGAAACTGCCGCCCTTGGGCGCCTTCGGGTTCACGTAGTCGAAGTGGTCGAAGCCCGCCGGGTACTTGATGTCACCGAACTGGGCATAGGCATGGGCGGCCCAGGCTGGGCTGGCGCACATGGCGGCCGCAACGGCCGTCGTCACGGCGACCAGCGCCCTGGCCCAGCCAGCCCATCTCATCCAGCTCACCCTGAGGCGCATGCCCAATCCTTGCTCCGTGATCCCGCGCATCGTTGCAACAGCGTGCTGCAGGTTACCAGAGCATGAACGCGTCACGCGCTTGCACCGACAGCGTCACCTTGCGCCCCACCGGCAGGCACACCTTGGTCGGCACATGGCCGAAAGGCAGGCCCGTCAGGATGGGCGTGGTGGTGAGGCTGCGCAGGTGCTCAATCGCCGTCTTCAGGGTGTAGCCGCGGTCCAGCGGCGACTTGCGGTACTCGGTGAAGGCGCCCAGCACGATGGCTTTCTGTTGCGACAGCACCCCCGCCTGGTGCAACTGCAACAAGGCGCGCTCGACGCGGTAAGGGTGCTCGTTGACGTCCTCCAGGAAGAGGATGCCATTGCGCACCTTGGGGAAATGCGGTGTGCCCAGCAGCGCCTGCAAGACGGCCAGGTTGCCGCCCCACAGCCGGCCAGACACCTCGACGCCATCGAAGCCCTGATCGGTGCGGAAACCCACGGCCTCCAGCTTGCCCGTCACGGCCTCGACGAAGCACTCCTGGGTGACGTCGTCTCCGCCCTCGGGGGAGTCGGCTCGGCCGAAGTCGTCGCAGGCCATCGGGCCGGCCCAGAAGCCGGCACTCACGCCCTCACCGGGCTGGGCAGGGCCCGCCGCGCCATGGGCCAGTGCGGCCAATTGCAGCGCGGTGACGTCGCTGTAGCCCACCCAGGCGGTGCCGCGCTCTACGCTGCGGGCCAGCAGCGGCCAGTCGAGCTGATCGAGCAGGCGGGTCAGTCCGTAGCCGCCGCGGGTGGCCAAGGCCACATCGGGTGCCGCCTCGGCCACACGGTGCAGGGCGTTCAATCGGGTGGCCTCGTCCCCGGCGAAGCGCTGGTGGCGGGTCAGCGCAGACGCATCGACCTCGGGGGCAAAGCCCAGGGCCTTCAGGCGCTTGGCAGCCTTGCGCACTGGCGCTGCCACGGGCACGATGCCCGCAGGGCTGTGGATGATGAGAGAGAGGGGGGCGTCGGTCATGGCGACATTGTCACCGACGCCAGCCGCCTCCTGCGCTTGGCAGCTGCAGATGCGAGGCGCTCAGCGAGCCAGGAAATGCAGGCGCAAGCGCGCACGCCACAGCGCCAGGCACTCGCTCAAGCCAGTGAGCAAAGCCAAGCTGAGCGCGGCGACCCTGAAAGCCGCATGACCGGCGCGAATACGTTGCATCTGTGGTTTTGGCTGAAGTCTGAAGTTGTCACACTAAGTGGATGTCGTGACATTTCCGTGACGAATGACCGACGCCAGCTGTCGCGCCTCTGACATGCTGTGCGGCTAACTTGGCGCCAGCCTGGTGGCCCGCAGCCCCCTCCAACCCGCACCGTGGATGCCACCGTGACCGAACGCTCCTCCCTGCCCGAACTGGACGAGTTGCACCGGCTGATCGAGATGGGCGGGGAGCATCTGAGTGTGCGCAGCTTGGGCAAGGTCGATGCCAGTGGCCGCAGCTTCGACCTCTTGTCCATCACCATGGGCAACCCCTCACCCGACGCGCCCGCCATCGGCTACTTCGGTGGCGTGCACGGGCTGGAGCGCATCGGCGCGGAAGTCGTCATCGCCTACCTGGGCAACATCGTTCAGCGCCTGAAGTGGGACAGCGTCTTGCACCACCAGCTCGCCAGCGTGCGCATGGTCTTCATGCCCATGGTCAACCCCGGCGGCATGTGGCTGAACACGCGCGCCAACCCCCACGGCATCGACCTGATGCGCAACGCGCCGCTGTGTTCGCAAGAATCGGTGCCTTTCTTGCTGGGCGGCCAGCGCTTGAGCCCCGCCCTGCCCTGGTACCGTGGTGAAGAGGGGCAACCCATGCAGGACGAGGCCCAGGCCTTGTGCGACGTGGTCATGGACGAACTCTGCAGCCGCAGCTTCAGCATGGCGCTGGATTGCCACTCCGGCTTCGGCGTGCAAGACCGCCTCTGGTTCCCCTTCGCGCACACCGCACAACCGCTGCACCACCTGGCCGAAATCCATGCCCTGCACCGCGTTTTCGGCCAGACGCACGCGCACCACAACTACGTGATCGAGCCGCAAAGCCTGCAGTACCTGACGCATGGCGACCTCTGGGACCACCTCTACCTGCAGTGCCGCGAACGCCACCCGCAGCATGTCTTCCTGCCCTTGACGCTGGAGATGGGCTCCTGGATGTGGGTGAAGAAGAACCCGCGCCAGCTCTTCAGCCGCCACGGCATCTTCAACCCCTTGATCGCGCACCGGCAGCAGCGCGTGCTGCGCCGCCACATGGCCTTGCTCGATTTCATCGGGCGCGCGGCCGCCAGCCAGGCCCGCTGGATGCCCGAACCCTCGGAGCGCGCCCTGCACGAGCGCCAGGCGCGTGCGCGCTGGTACCCCGAGCTGCCCCGCCCGGCACGGGTCTCCGTGCCGGCATGAGCGACGCCATGGCCCCAGCACCGTCGACCTGGGTCTTGCTGCGCGGCCTGACCCGCGAGCAAGGCCACTGGGGCGACTTCCCCGCGCAGTTGCAAGCCGCCCTGCCCCCAGGCAGCCAGGTGATCACGCCCGATCTGCCTGGCAACGGCACCTTGTGGGAAGCGCGCAGCCCGGCCAAGGTGCCCGAGATGGTCGATGCCTTGCGCCAGCAGCTGCAGAGCCTGGGCGCCCGAGGGCCGCTCCACGTGCTGGCGATGTCGCTGGGCGCGATGGTCGCGGTCGATTGGATGCACAGGCACCCCGAAGAAGTGACCGATGCGGTGCTCATCAACACCAGCCTGCGCCCCTACAGCCCGCCCTGGCGGCGCCTGCAACCGAGGCACTACCCGACCATCCTGCGGCTACTGTTGACACAGGCAAAGGCCAAGGACTGGGAAAACGCCATCTTGCAGATGACGACCCGGCACCCGGCGGTGGACACCGATGCCCTCCTGGCCCACTGGTTGCAACTGCGCCAGCAACACCCTGTGGCCACGGTCAACGGCCTGCGGCAACTGTGGGCTGCCACCCGCTACCAAGCCCCGCGCAGCGCGCCACCCGTGCCTGTGCTGCTGCTCAATGGCGAGGGCGACCGGCTGGTCCACCCCTCGTGTTCAAGCGTGCTGGCGGCCAGCTGGGGTGCGCCTCTGCTCAGACATCCCACGGCGGGGCATGATCTGCCGCTGGATGCGGGGCCGTGGGTGGTGCAACAGGTGCTGCAGTGGCAGGCGATGCGACAGGCGTCGTCTGCAACGATGCCGATGCCGCTGGCTTAAGCGTACCGGCAGACGCCATCGTCAGCGACTCGCCGCCCAGGGCCTCCAGCAGGTCCGGGATCATCTGCACCAGCTCTCCGGTGGAGATGGCCACGTCGGCCTCGAAGGCCTCGGCCTTGTCGGTCTTGCTGCCGGCCGACTTCGACGCCTCGCCTTCGAACACCACGTCCAGGAAGGCCAGCTTTTTGACTTGCAGCGATTCGGTCAGCACCAGGGACACGCGGTCGCGCCAGGTCATGGCCACGCGCGTGGGCACCTTGCCGGCCTGGATGTGCTGCTTGACCTCGTCGGTGTCCAGCGGGTGGCGGGCGTAACGCACCACCGATTTCATCTCATCGGGCGACTTCAACTCGCACTCGCGGTCGATGCTGAACTGGTAGGGCGGCTCGCCCGTGCCCAGCCAGTGCGCCATGGCCACGGCCGGCGACATCTCGGTCTGGATCAGGCTGAGCGCCAAGCCATCGAGCGCCTTGACCAGCAGCGTGACCACCTCGTCGGCACGGGCCTGACTGCCGCAGTCCAGCACCAGCAGGCGCGACTTCGGCGAGATCCACACCCAGGTCGAGCCCTGTTTGGTGAAGGCCATGGGCAAGAGCTCCAGCAGGGCTTGCTCCTTGAGCTCCTTCGTCTGCTTCTTGCCGGGCTTGCGGCCGGTCTGCTGCTCGATCTGCTCGGCGATTTCCTCGGTGCGGCGCTTGACCACCGAGCCCGGCACCACGCGCTGCTCGCTCATGAGCTTGAGCACCCACTGGCCACCCACCACCTCGACCATCGGGGCGTGCGCCTCGCCGCGGGGCTCGGTCCAGCCGATCGACTTCTGTTGCGTCGCGCCGCAAGGCACGAATCGGGCCTTGGCCAGCTCGGATTCCAGTTGCGCGGGTTGGGCCGACCAGCCTTCGCCGATGCGGTAGACGATGAGGTTTTTGAACATGGTTGAGGCTGTGCAGCACCGAAACAAAGCTGAAAAGAAAAACCCCTGCAAGCAGAACTTGCAGGGGCTTCCTGTTTTGGCGGAAACGGAGGGATTCGAACCCTCGATGCGCTTTTGGCGCATACTCCCTTAGCAGGGGAGCACCTTCGGCCACTCGGTCACGTTTCCAGCAGCAATTCGAATTGTAGTCCAGAAAGACCGGGCCACAGCGCGTGTTGTTCAAAACAACACGCCCGATCACACGCCCAGCTTCACGACAGGGTCAGGCCTTGACCTCGTCCAGACCGAAGGCCTTGTGCAACGCGCGCACGGCCAGCTCCAGGTACTTCTCGTCGATCACGACCGAGGTCTTGATTTCCGAAGTCGTGATCATCTGGATGTTGATGCCTTCGTCCGACAGCGTCTTGAACATGGTGGACGCGATGCCCACGTGGCTGCGCATGCCGATGCCGACGATGCTGACCTTGGCGATCTTGGCGTCACCCACCACTTCGCGGGCGCCCAGGGCCGGCACGACCTGCGACTTCAGCAACTCCATGGCACGGGCGTGGTCGCCGCGGGGCACGGTGAAGGAGAAGTCGGTCTTGCCATCGTGCGAGACGTTCTGGATGATCACGTCGACGTCGATGTTGGCCTCCGCGACCTTGCCCACGATCTGGTAGGCGATGCCGGGGGTGTCGGGCACGCCGACCACGGTGATCTTGGCTTCGTCGCGGGTGAACGCGATGCCCGAAACAACGGCTTGTTCCATTTTTTCGTCTTCCTCAAAACTGATGAGCGTGCCCGACTTGGCTTCCACGTCCAGGTCGATGTCCCAGGGCGTGAAGCTGGACAGCACGCGCAGGGGCACACGGTATTTGCCGGCGAATTCCACCGAGCGGATCTGCAGGACCTTGGAGCCCAGCGAGGCCATCTCCAGCATCTCTTCGAAGCTGATGGCGTTCAGGCGACGGGCTTCGGGCACCACGCGCGGGTCGGTCGTGTACACGCCGTCCACGTCGGTGTAGATGAGGCACTCGTCGGCCTTCATGGCAGCGGCCACGGCCACGGCCGAGGTGTCGGAGCCGCCACGGCCCAGGGTCGTCACGTTGCCTTCGGGGTCCACGCCCTGGAAGCCGGTGATGACCACCACCTTGCCTGCCGCGAGGTCGGCGCGCACACGGGCGTCGTCGATGCTCTCGATGCGGGCCTTGGTGAAGGCCGAGTTCGTCTTGATGGGCACCTGCCAGCCAGCGTAGCTGACCGACGCCAGGCCCTCGGCCTGCAGCGCGATGGCCAGCAAGCCAGACGACACTTGCTCGCCCGTGGAGGCAATCGCGTCGAGCTCGCGCGGGCTGGGGTCCGCAGAGAGTTCCTTGGCCAGGCCGAGCAGGCGGTTGGTTTCACCGCTCATGGCCGAGGGCACGACCACGAGTTGATGACCAGCCCGCACCCACTTGGCCACACGCTTGGCGACGTTGCGGATGCGCTCGGTCGAGCCCATCGACGTGCCGCCGTATTTGTGAACGATCAGTGCCATGTCAGATGTTGTTGGATGCCATCGCGCGCCCTGGGCGGCTGCCAAAGCCCGCTCAGGCCTCAGCAGCAACCCCCGCCCCATCACCCGGGATGGCGGTGGGAACGGCGCGCGATCAAACCTCGCATTTTAGCGCCGCTGCGGGCTCGGCGTCGAGCCAATGCCAGCTCATTGCCCACTGGGGCATGCCCGGAGCCGCCCAACAACGTGCATCGACGCCAAGGCCAGGCACGAACAGCAGCTGCTCGCCCGACCAGAACAAGGGTGCGTCACGCGCCCATGCGGGCACCCCCAGCATCTGGAACTGCTTTTTCAAGGCGCGGGGCGGACGCCCTGGTCCGACCTGGAATCGCTCCCCCCCAGTGCGCGGCGCCATGGTCATCCCCAACAGGTGCTCCGGCGCCACGCCACCGTGGGCACACGGCGCCACACGCAGCATGCCGCCCCACGCGGGCAGAGGCCAATCCCCAGGCGCATCGATGCGCACAGACTGCTTCGCAGCACATGCGCCACGCCCCCAACCGGTGCGGCGCTCAGGCCTTGCAGGCTCCACAGCGGGCGCCCACTGCAAGCGACCACGGTACAGCCTCAAACCGAGCTCGGGCCACACCCCACTCGCATCCTGAAGCTTTGGCGCACTGGCCAGCATGCGCGGCAATTCATTGGCCAGCCGCAAGGTCCAGCTGGCAGACAAAGAACGACCGCTGACCGAAGCGAACCAATGCCGCAACGACTCCCTGCGCTCAGCCGGCGACCACCCCATCCATCGACACACGTGCATGGCAGCGGCATCGTCAGGCACCTGCAGCGCTGCCAAAGTCTGTGCCTGCCAGCTGCGCCACGGCACCAGGACATCCGACAGCCTGGCAGCCGAAGCCGCCAGCGCCACCTCGGCTTGCGGGAAGGCCGCCTGCAATGCAGGCCACACCTCCAGGCGCAGGCGGTTGCGGGCAAAACGCGGGTCGTCGTTGCTGTCGTCGTCAATGTGACTCAGCCCATGCGCCGCGATGTAGGCTTCGATGGCCTCACGGGGATGATCAAGCCACGGGCGAACCCAGCGCAAACCGCCTCGCCAGGCGTCTTTGGGCATCGCCGCGAGGCCCGCCAATCCGCCACCGCGCAAGGCTTGCAGCAGCAAGGTTTCGGCTTGGTCCCGGCGGTGGTGGGCCAGCAAGAGCATGTCTGCGCCGGCCTCTGCGGCCATCTCTTGCAGCGCCCGATGGCGCAAGGTGCGGGCTTCGGCCTCCACACCTTGCGCCAGATCGACAGACAAATGCACACGGCGCGCCAACAGACGCACAGGCAGTCCACTGGTGGCCCACGCATCGCAGGTGGCTTGGGCGTGTGCCAGCCAGGCGTCAGCGTGCGGGCTCAGCCCATGGTGCACGTGCAGGGCCACGACCTCGATGGGCACAACGCCGCCATGACCCGGCGGATCGGCGAGCATCTCGCGGTTTGCCTCGGATGCCGCACACGCCACGGCGTGCAGCAACGCAGTCGAATCCCGCCCACCGCTGTAGGCCACGGCCACGCAAGGCATGTGCTCGCCTGTCGCTGCCTGGGCCACGGGCGGCCGCTCAGTGCTCGGTCGTGTCGTTGAAGCGGCCCATGGCCTGCAAGCGCTCGTAGCGCTGTTGCAGAAGGTCCTTGACCTTGAGGTCGCTGACCTGACGCACCGCATCGGTCAGGGCGCGCTTGAGATTGGCCGCCGCTTGTTTGTGGTCGCGGTGTGCGCCACCCACGGGCTCGGAGATGATCTTGTCGATCAGGCCCAGCGCCTTGAGTCGGTGAGCCGTGATTCCCAGGGCTTCGGCAGCGTCGGAGGCCTTGTCAGAGGTCTTCCAGAGGATGGAGGCGCAGCCTTCCGGTGAGATCACCGAGTAGACCGAGTACTGCATCATCAGCACCTGGTCGGCCACACTGATGGCCAGCGCACCGCCAGAGCCGCCCTCGCCGATGATGGTGGTGATGATGGGCACTTCCAGCTTGGCCATCTCGAAGATGTTGCGGCCGATGGCCTCGGACTGGTTGCGCTCTTCGGCACCGATGCCAGGGTAGGCGCCGGGGGTGTCCACGAAAGTGAACACGGGCAAGCTGAATTTCTGCGCGGTCTCCATCAGGCGCAAGGCCTTGCGGTAACCCTCTGGGCGCGACATGCCGAAGTTGCGCGCTGCGCGCTCTTTGGTGTCACGGCCCTTTTGGTGACCCAGCACCATGCAGGGCATGCCGTTGAAACGCGCCAGGCCACCAACGATGGAGAGGTCATCGGCGAAATGGCGGTCACCGTGCATTTCCTGGAAATCGGTGAACAGCTCGTTGACGTAGTCCAGCGTGTACGGGCGCTGCGGGTGGCGCGCGATCTGCGTGACCTGCCACGGCGACAGCGTGGCGTAGATGTCTTTGGTCAGCTGCTGGCTCTTTTTGCTCAGGCGGTCGATCTCTTCAGAGATGTCCACCGCGGATTCACTTTGCACGTAACGCAGTTCTTCGATCTTGGACTCGAGCTCCGCGATGGGCTGTTCGAATTCGAGGAAGTGTCGTTTGCTCATGGCTTGTTTCCTTTGTGTCGGCGTGGCCACCGGGCGCTTCAGGCTCGTGACCTGCACCCGGGCATCAGTGTCAATAGGCCACAGGAAGGGGGTCGAGGCTTCGCCACAGGTACCAGGTGCCCACCGTTCGGAAGGGAGACCAGGCTTCGGCCACGTCACGCGCCTCGGCACGCGAGACGGGCTCCCCGCTGAAATAACTCTGGCTGATGCCCTTGATGAGACCCAGGTCGTCAAGTGGCAACACGTTCGGGCGCATCAAGTGGAAGATCAAGAACATCTCGGCCGTCCAACGACCGATGCCGCGGATGTCCACCAGCTCGTCAATGATGGCTTCGTCTTCCCAAGCTTGCCACTGCGCCACGTGGACGCGCTCCTCGGCGAAATGGCGGGCA
>Ga0209617_10001309_pt1 | contig 11666 bp, 7 predicted proteins | sample LakEriepJuly2011_2_FD_187459 | JGI IMG/M metagenome (GOLD analysis project Ga0209617, IMG submission 187459) | Freshwater microbial communities from dead zone in Lake Erie, Canada - CCB epilimnion July 2011 (SPAdes) (version 2) | ecosystem: Environmental > Aquatic > Freshwater > Lentic >... | reverse complement strand
AAAATCACGCCCCAGACCGCGGAGGGCAATTGGGAGGCGCGGCCCGGACCGATGACGCCGGGCTGGGACTTTTACGCCGTCGTCCCGCGCCTCACCGGGAAGGCCGTCGATTGGATCGCGGCGCAGAAGGGCCGGAACGAGCCGTTCTTCCTCTACGCGCCCTTCAACTCACCGCACGCCCCGATCGTCCCGACCGAGGAGTATCGCGGCAAGTCGCAGGCCGGCGGCTACGGGGATTTCATGGTGCAGACCGATGCCGCGGTCGGCCGGATTTTGCGCGCGCTGGAGGAGCACGGGTTCGCGGAGAACACGATCGTGATTTTCTCCGCCGACAACGGCGCCGAGCACTACGCCTATGAGCGCGTCCGCGCGTTCCAGCACCGCAGTTCCGGCCCGTTGCGCGGACTCAAACGCGACCTCTACGAGGGCGGACATCGCGTGCCGTTCATCGTGAAATGGCCCGGGGTCGTGCCGGCGGCCAGCGTGAGTCACGCCTTGGTCGGTCAGGTAGACCTCATGGCCACGCTCGCAGCCGCAGCCGGAGCCGACGTGCCGGCCGGGGCCGCGCCCGACAGCTACAACCTGCTACCGGTCTGGAAAACCAACGCGCCCGGCCCCCGCCGCACGATCGTGCACAACACCTTCAAGGATGCCTATGCGATCCGCCACGAGAACTGGGTCCTGATCGCCGCGAAAACCGGCGCCCATTCCCGCGTGCCCGATTGGGTGAACGAAGAAAACGGCTACGCGAAAAACGACCACCCCGGCGAACTCTACGACCTCGCCGGCGACCTCGGTCAGAAAAATAATCTCTACGCGAACCACCCCGATAAGGTCGCGGAATTGACCTGCCTCTTGGCCCAGGTCCGCGAGCAAGGGCAGGTTCGTTAAGCCCCAGCCCATCACGTTCACCCCTTCCCATGCCCCCCATCCGATCACTCCTCGGCGTTCTCGCCGTCGCCCTCGCCGCCAGCGCTTTCGCCGCCGCGGACCGCTCGCCCAATATACTTTTCATCCTGACCGACGACCAGCGCTGGGACGCGCTCGGCCTCGCCGGCAACAAGCACCTCAAGACTCCGCACATCGATCGCCTCGGGCGGGAAGGCGTGCATTTTAAAAACGCGTTTTGCACGACGTCGCTCTGCTCGCCGAGCCGCGCGAGCATCCTGAGCGGGCTCTACGCCCACGCGCATGGCGTGACCAATAACTTCACAGAGTATCCCGCCGGGCTGAAAAGCTTCCCTGCCGTGCTGCAGGCCGCCGGCTACGACACCGCCTATTTCGGCAAATGGCACATGGGCGAGAACAACGATGATCCACGCCCCGGCTTTAACTGGTTCGTGACCCACAAAGGGCAGGGAAAATACTTCGACACCGAATTCAATTTCCACGGCCAGAAGCGCGAGGTCGTTAAAGGCTATTACACCACCGTCGTCACCGACATGGCTGAGGAGTGGCTCTCCCGGCCGCGGGACGGCAAGCCCTGGCTCATGATGATCGGCCACAAAGCCCCACACAGTTTCTACCTCCCCGAGCCGAAATACGAAAGGGCCTTCGACTCCGTCCGCGTGCCCTATCCGGAGACCGCGTTCATGCTCGATGACAAACCCTCGTGGATCCGCGAGCGGCTCAACACCTGGCACGGCATCTACGGACCGCTCTTCGATTGGCGGAAGAAATTCCCCGACGACTCGCCCGCCGCGGTGAAGGACTTCGAAGCGATGACGCGCGCCTATTGGGGCACGATTCTCTCGCTCGATGACAGCGTGGGCCGCCTCTACGAGCTGCTCCGCGCGCGCGGCGAACTGGATAACACCATCATCGTTTTCATGAGCGACAACGGCATCCTCAACGGCGAGCACGGCATGGTGGACAAGCGCACCGCGCACGAGCCCAGCATCCGCATCGTGCAGATCGTGCGTTTCCCCGGCCTGACGCCCGTCACCGCCCCGAAAATCGTCGACCAGCAGGTGCTCACCGTCGATATCGCCCCGAGCCTGCTCGAACTCGCCCGCGCGCCCGCGCTCACCGGCATCCACGGGCGGTCGTGGAAAAAGCTGGTGCAACAGGGCGACGACGCTTGGCGTAAATCCTGGCTCTACCATTACAACTACGAGAAGCAGTTCCCCTACACCCCCAACGTCCGCAGCGTGCGCACCGAGTCATGGAAATACACGCGCTCACCCCACGGCGACGGCGGCCCCGACCGACACAAGGCCGAGCTCTACAACGTCGAATTCGATCCCGAGGAGCGGCACAACCTGATCGACCGGCCACACTACGCCGCGGTCGTGCGCGACCTGCAGGCGGAACTCGTCAAGGTGATGCTCGAAGTCGGCCTCACGTCGCAGAACGATCGGATGCCGCTCGATGCCGGCATCAAACAGGAGTTGCCCGACCAAAAAATCCGCTGACCACGTGCTTTTTTCTCACGCACCGCTTCCTTCAACTCGCCTCGGCTGCCCCTTTCAAACCATCTCCCCTATGCCCCATTCGACCCTGCTTCTAGTCTTCTCTCTTTCTCTCCTTCTTGCTTGTTCCGCCGCCAGCGCTTTCGCCGCCGAGCCCGCTCCGCCCAACGTCATTCTGATCGTCGTCGACGATATGGGCTACGCCGACATGGGCACCCAGGGTGCCCGGGGCTTCAAGACCCCGCACCTCGACCGCATGGCCGCTGAGGGCACGCGTTTCACCCAGCACTACGTCGCCCAAGCCGTGTGCACCGCCTCGCGCGCCGCGCTCATGACCGGCGTCTACCCCAACCGTCTCGGCATGCAGGGCGCCTACAACCACACCAGCCGCGACGGCATCGCCGATGCCGAGTGGACCATGCCCGAGATGTTCAAGGCCCGCGGTTACACCACCCTCGGCGCCGGTAAATGGCACCTCGGCACGCGCCTCAAGTTTCACCCGCTCCGCCACGGCTTCGACGAATGGCTCGGCATCCCCTACTCCAACGATAACTCCAAATACCACCCGTCGCTCGCGCCAGAAATGCCGCCGCTCCCGCTCTACGACGGCGAAACCATCATCGAGCTAGATCCCGACCAATCGCAGTTCACCGCCCGCAGCACCGCCCGCGCGATCAGCTTTATCGAGCGCAACGCCGCCCGCCCGTTCTTCGTCTATTTGCCCTACGTGATGCCCCACGTCCCGATCTTCGCCTCGGAAAAATTTAAGGGCCGCTCCGGCGCCGGTCTTTACGGCGATGTCATGGAGGAACTCGATGCCGCCGTCGGCGACCTGTTCGCCACGCTCAAACGCCTCGGGCTCGACGAGCGCACGCTCGTGATCTTCATGTCGGACAACGGCCCGTTTCTCTCCTACGGCGAACACGCCGGTTCCGCGCTGCCGCTCCGCGAGGGCAAGCTCACCGTCTTCGAAGGCGGCGTGCGCGTGCCGTGCCTCGCGCGCTGGCCCGGCCGCGTGCCGGCGGGGCGCGTCTCTGCGACGCCCTTCATGGCGCTCGATTGGTTACCGACGTTTACCGAGCTCATCGGCGGCAAGGCCCCGACGCTCAAGACCGACGGACGATCGGCCAAAGCCCTGCTCCTCGGCGAACCCGCCGCCCGCGCGCCACACGACGCGATGTTCTTCTACTCCGGCACCGCGTTGCACGCCGTGCGCAGCGGCCCGTGGAAACTGCACTTCGCGCATCCCTATATCACCGTCGCCGCCGAGCCTGGCCGCGCCGGCAAGCCGTCCAATTTCGGCAAACTCGCGCCCACCTCCATCACGCAATCCGGCGTCGAGGGCATCGCCACTCGTCATGGCTACCGGGTGGAGCAGCTTGAGCTTTCGCTTTACAACATCGACGATGATCCCAGCGAGAGCCGCAACGTCGCCGCCGCCCAGCCCGACCTCGTGCAGCGTCTGATCGCCGCCGCGGATGCCGCCCGAGGTGACCTCGGCGATTCGTTGCAGAAAATTACCGGCCGCGGCCTGCGCAAACCCGGCTTCGACGAATCTTCCGGCCCATGAAAACACCTCAAATTTACCTCTTCCTTCTGCTCCTTGGCTGGAACGTCGCTTTCGCCGCCGAGCCGCGCCGCCCCAACATCATCGTCATCATGGCCGATGACATGGGCTACTCGGACCTCGGCTGCTACGGCGGCGAGATTGCCACGCCCAATCTCGACGCACTGGCGCGCGAGGGCGTGCGTTTCACTCAGTTCTACAACACGGCCCGCTGCTGCCCTACCCGCGCCTCGCTGCTCACGGGCTTGTATCCGCACCAAGCCGGCATCGGGCACATGATGGACGACCGCAAACTCGAGGGATATCGCGGCGATCTGAATCGTCGCAGCCTCACCATCGCCGAAGCGCTGAAGCCGGCTGGGTATCGCAGCTACATGGTCGGCAAGTGGCACGTCACCAAAAAAGTGAATCCCACGGGCGAATCAGAGAAACACAACTGGCCCCTGCAACGCGGCTTCGACCGATTCTATGGCACAATCCACGGCGCCGGCAGTTTCTACGACCCCAACTCGCTCACCCGCGATAATACGCTGATCTCACCTTTCGCCGATCCGGCCTACCGGCCGGCGGAGTTCTACTATACCGACGCGATCAACGATCACGCGGCCAGCTTTGTCGCCGATCATGCGCGTGCCCACGCCACCGAGCCGTTTTTCATGTATGTCGCCCACACCGCGCCCCATTGGCCGATGCACGCGAAGGAAGCCGACATCGCGAAATACCAAGGTAAATATGACGCCGGTTACGATGCGATCCGCGCGACCCGCGTGGCGAAGATGAAGCAACTCGGTCTGCTCGATCCACGCTGGCAGACCGCCCCCCAGGCCGGCGGCGCCTGGAGCGACGTGTCGGACCGCGCCTTCGAAATCCGCTGCATGGAAGTTTACGCCGCGATGATCGATTGCCTCGATCAAGGGATCGGCCGGCTGGTGGCGGAATTGAAGCGCACCGGGCAATACGAGAACACCCTCATCCTGTTTCTCCAGGACAACGGCGGCTGTGCCGAAAACCTCGGCCGCGCCCGCACCCGACCACCGGCGCCCCGGGCCGCGAGCCCGACGCTGCCACCGCTCGCTGCGGACTATCTTCAGCCAGACATGATTCCCAAACAGACCCGGGACGGCCTCCCCATGCGGCAGGGCTACGGCGTTATGCCGGGCGCGGCTGACACCTATGTCGCCTATGGCGAGGGCTGGGCCAACGTGAGCAACACCCCTTTCCGCGAATTCAAACATTGGGTGCATGAAGGCGGCATCAGCTCGCCGCTCGTCGCCCATTGGCCCGCGGGCATCCCGGCGTCCCGGCGCAACGCCCTCGAGGGTCAGCCCGCCCATCTCATCGATCTCATGGCGACCTGCATCGACCTCGCCGGCGCGACGTATCCACTGCAGCGAGCGAGTGAGAGCCTGCATCCGCTTGCCGGCGTGAGCCTGCGGCCGGCCTTCTCCGGCCAGTCGGTCGTCCGCAAGGAACCGATCTTCTTCGAACACGAGGGCAACCGTGCCGTGCGCGACGATCCGTGGAAACTCGTCGCCAAGGGCCCCGCCGGCGCGTGGGAACTCTACGACATGGCAGCCGATCGGACTGAAACGCACAATCTCGCGGCCACGGAAACCGCCCGCGTGCAGACCATGGTGGCGCAGTGGGAGGCCTGGGCCCGGCGGACCGATGTGCTTCCCTGGATCTGGAATCCACCCTACGGCCAGCCCGCCGCGGCCAACCCGCCAGCCAAGATGGGGAAAAATAAAGCGAACCCGTGAACCTCGTTTCCGTCCTTTTTAAAAACCTCCGCCGCCTGGGCATCGCGTGGGCGTTCGTCGTTGCGCCGGCCGCTTTCTCCGCGCCGCCTAATATTCTCCTCATCATCGCCGATGACTGCACCTACCGCGACCTCGAGGTTTATGGCGGGCAGGCGAAGACGCCGCACCTCAACCGGCTCTCCGCTGAGGGCATGAGGTTCACGCATTGCTTCCAGGCCGCACCGATGTGCTCACCGACCCGGCATAGTCTCTACACGGGACTCTACCCGGTAAAGTCCGGCGCCTATCCGAATCACACCTTCGCGCACGACTGGGTGAAGAGTATCGCCCACTACGTCGCACCGGCCGGCTATACGTCGCACCTCTCCGGTAAAACGCACGTCAACCCGAAGGGCGTCTTCCCGTTTGAGTACTCCAAACTCGCCGGCGGCAACAACCCCGACCCCGCGGCGTTCGCGGCCGTGTTGCGCACCACCACGGCCACGTCGAGGCCCTTCCTTTTCATCGCCGCATCTAACGAGCCACACTCTCCGTGGAACCAGGGCGATCCCTCCGCCTACCCGGCCGCGTCACTGAAACTGCCACCCGTCCTCGTCGATTCGCCGGATACGCGTGCGGGCTATGCCAGTTACCTCGCCGAGATCACCTTCTTCGATTCGCAGGTCGGCGAACTGCTCGCGCTGCTCGACCGCTCCCCTCAGCGGGACAACACCTTGGTCGTCGTGTTGAGCGAGCAGGGTAACTCCTTCCCGTTTGCCAAATGGACCTGCTACGACGCGGGTCTACAGAGCGCCTGCCTCGTCCGCTGGCCCGGCCGCATCAAGCCGGGCAGCGTCAGCGATGCGCTCGTCGAATACATCGACCTCGTGCCGACCTTCCTCGAGGCCGCCGGCCTGCCGCTCCCCGAGGTCCTTGATGGGCGCTCGTTCCTGCCCGTGCTGACGGGCCACACCGCCGCCCATAAGTCCCACGTGTTTGGCCTCCAAACCACCCGCGGCATCAACCAGGGCTCCGACTTCTACGGCATCCGCACCGTGCGCGACGCCCGCTACCGCTACGTTCGCAACCTCACCCCCGAGGTCACGTTCACCAACGCCGCCACCAATGACGCCACGTTCAAGACCTGGCAGAAGCTGGCGACCGCCGGCGACGCTCACGCCCAGCGTCTCGTGCACGATTACCAAAACCGCCCGGCCGAAGAACTGTTCGATTGCCAGGCGGATCCATGGAACCGCGTCAATCTCATCGCCGACGAGAAACTCGCCCGCGTTCGCGCCGAACTACGCGGTAAACTCGACGCCTGGATGAGGCAGCAGGGGGACGAAGGGCAGGCCACGGAGCTGAAAGCCCTCGAGCGCATGCCCCGCTCGACCGGGAACGAGGACGACGCGCCCAAGAAGAAAAAGAAAAAAGCCAAGGAATGAACCGTTTTCGCGCCCTTCTCCTGCTCGTAGTGTCGTGGCTGGGCCAGGCCGCCGCACGTCCCGATCTGGTCATTTTCCTGACGGACGACCACGGCCAGCTCGATTCCACGCCCTACGGAGGTTACGGCATCCGCACCCCCCACATCCAGCGGCTCGCCGACGCGGGCCTGACTTTCACCCGAGCCTACGTGGCCTCTCCGAGTTGCGCGCCGAGCCGCGCGGCGCTGCTCACCGGCCTGATGCCCGCACGCAACGGTGCCCAGGCCAATCACGCCAAGCCCCGCACCGAGCTGAAGAAATGGCCGGCCTATTTTCAGGAGCTTGGCTACGAGGTCGTCGCCTTTGGCAAGGTCGCCCACTACCGTCACACCGGCGACTACGGCTTCGATCATTTCGCGCACGATACGTTTCATGATCACGCCGGCATTCCGGCGGCCGTGGAGTTTTTGCGCAATCGTCCGCGCTCAGCCGCAAAGCCGCTCTGCATGTTCGTCGGCAGCAACTGGCCGCACGTGCCGTGGCCGGAGCAGGACCTGGGCTACGACCCGCAACTGCTCCCGTTACCCGCCGGCAGCATCGACACCCCAGCGACGCGTCAATGGCGCGCCCGCTACGCCGCGGCCGTGACGAAAGGCGATGATGACCTCGGCACGATCCTTGACGCCACGCGCGCGCACCTGCCCAAAAAGACTCTGTTTCTCTTCAGCGCCGACCACGGCGCGCAGTGGCCCTTCGGCAAGTGGAACCTCTACGAGGCGGGCGTGGCGGTGCCGCTGATCATCGCGTGGCCCGGGATCATCGAGCCCGGCACGCGCACCACCGCGATGGTCAGCTGGGTTGACTTACTGCCGACGCTTCTCGACGCCGCGGGCGGGAAAACCCCGACCGGCATTGATGGCCGGACGTTTCTCCCGGTCCTGCGGGGCGCGTCGCCCACCCACCGCGACCACATCTTCACCACGCATACCAACGACAACCGGATGAACATCTATCCCAGCCGGGCGGTTCGCGACGAGCGCTGGAAATACATCCGCAACCTGCAGCCCGAGTTCGCGTTCACCTCGCACCTCGACCTCGTGGCCGGCGCGCTCGGGCAACGCGCGTTTTTTTCCACCTGGGAAACAGCGGCCAAGACGGATTCTCAGGCCGCCGCGATCGTTCAGCGTTACCACGCCCGTCCCGCCGAGGAACTTTACGACCTCGCCGTCGACCCGCACGAACAGCGTAACCTCGCGACCGCTCCGCCACACTCCGCCAAGCTCGCCTCGCTGCGCGGCGAACTAGACGCTTGGATGAGGTCGCAAGGCGACGGGCAGGCCGTGCTCGTCGAGCCTCGCCTCCTGAGTGATCCCAAAAGCCACGGCCCCGGCGGCGAAATTTCCGACCAGGCAAAGCCGGCATCCAAAAATAAATCCCAGAGATAATTTCAGTTTCACTGCGCCCGCGGCCACGCCGCTCCTCGCGTTCCAACTTCATCCGCTCCTATGAGAATCCCAGCCCTTTACCTCTTCGGCGCACTCGCGACCGTCCTTCTGCCCAACGCCGCCGTGGCCGGCTCACCGCCCAGTGTCCTGATTATCGTCGCCGACGATCTCGGCTATGCCGACGTGGGATTCAACGGCGGAAAAGTCATTGCGACGCCCAATCTCGACCGCCTTGCCGCCAGCGGCGTGACCCTCACCGATTTCCGCGCCTGCCCCATGTGCTCGCCGACGCGCGCGGGGTTAATGACCGGCCGCTGGCCGCTGCGCTTCGGCCTGATGCGCGCCGTCGTGCCGCCATGGTCCCGCTACGGCTTACCGGCAGAGGAAAAAACCCTGCCGGAACTGCTGGCCGGCGCCGGCTACGCGCAACGTGGCATCGCGGGCAAGTGGCACCTCGGCCACGCGCGGCGGGAATTCCTCCCGCTGGCCAACGGCTTCACCCGTTTCTACGGACACTACAATGGCGCGCTCGACTATTTTACGCACGAGCGCGACGGCGAAACCGACTGGCACCACGATGACCGCACCGTGCGGGAACCGGGCTACACCACGGACCTCATCGCGACCGAAGCTTCGCGCTTCGTGCGCGAGGCGCCCGCCGGCCAGCCGTGGCTGCTCTACGTGCCGTTCAACGCACCGCATAGTCCCTTTCAAGCCAAGGCGGAGGATCTCGCCAAATACCCCCAGCTCGACGGCGATCGCCGCACCTATGCAGCCATGGTCGACTCGATGGACCAGGCCATCGGCCGCATCCTCGCCGCCGTCGAGGCGCGCCCTGACGCGGCGAATACGCTGGTGCTCTTCTTCAGTGACAACGGCGGCATTCCGCGGGTCGGCAGCAACGGCCCCTACCGCGGCGCGAAGCTCACCGTGTATGAGGGCGGCACCCGCGTATGCGCCGCCATGCGCTGGCCCGCGGGCGGCATCAGCGGCGGGAAACAATTCGACGGACGGGTCGGCTACATCGATGTGCTGCCGACGGTACTCGCCGCCGCCGAAGCGCCGTTGCCGGCGAATCTCGACGGCGTGAATTTCCTGCCGGCCTTGCGCGGAGCTTCGCCACTGCCCGAACGCGCGTGGTTCTCCTACATGCACCAAAACGTGGACGCCCACGCGTCCGTGCATATCGGCAAATGGAAACTCGTCGCCCATGGCGATTTTTTCGCGGAGCAGCCCGCCACGCAGCCGGTATTAGAACTCTACGATCTCGCCACCGATCTGGCAGAGAACGTCGACCTCGCCGCCCGCGAGCCCCGACTCGTCGCGCAACTTCATCGTCGGCTCCGTGAGTTCGGCACCTGGCAGATGTCCGGTGTTGGTCCCTACACCGAAGGCCGCGAGGGCTTCGTGCCGCCGAAAGACTGGATCGTCGGGACGCCACCTTCTGCGACCGATGCCTCGGTCGCACCGCGAAACGGCAAGAAAAAGAAACAGAAATCCAATGATTAATTTTTCACCCTCGATGCGCCGATCTCTTCGTCCGATCGCAGCCCTACTCGGCCTGATCTCCCTCACGAATCTCCCGGCGGTTTCGGCCGAATCGCGGCCACCGAACATCATCATGGTGTTCATCGATGACCTGGGCTGGAGCGACTTCTCCTGCTTCGGCAACCCCGATGCGAAAACACCACACGTCGATCGCCTCGCCGCTGAGGGAATTCGTTTCTCTCAGTTCTACGTCAACTCCCCGATTTGCTCGCCGTCGCGCACCGCCCTGACAACCGGACAATATCCACAACGTTGGCGCATCACTTCCTTCCTCAACAACCGCGCCGACAACGAGCGGCGCGGCATGGCGCAATGGCTCGACCCCAAAGCCCCGGTGCTGGCGCGTTTCCTCCAGCAAGCCGGCTATGCGACCGGGCACTTCGGTAAGTGGCACCTTGGCGGCCAGCGCGACGTCGCGGATGCACCGGCGATCACGGCGTATGGCTTCGACACCTCGCTCACCAATTTCGAAGGCATGGGCCCCAAGCTCCTCCCGCTCACGCTCAAACCCGGCGAAGAAAAGGCGGGCCGGATTTGGGCGGATGCCGCGCGCCTCGGCCAGCCAGTCACCTGGATGTTGCGCTCGAAAATCACGAGCGGGTTCGTCGACGCCGCGATTCCGTTTATTGACCAAGCCGCACGCGCGAAGAAGCCTTTTTACGTCAATCTGTGGCCTGATGATGTGCATAGTCCGTTCTGGCCGCCCGTCGATCAGTGGGCTGACGGCAAACGCGGGCTCTATCTCTCCGTGCTCGTCGAAATGGATCGGCAGCTCGGAAAACTCTTCGACCATATCCGCGCCACGCCCGAGCTGCGGGATAATACGCTCATTCTCGTCTGTTCCGATAACGGCCACGAGCCCGGAGCCGGTTCTGGCGGCCCATTCAAGGGCGCCAAGGCCACGCTCTTCGAGGGCGGCATCCGTTCGCCGCTCGTGGCCTGGGGCCCCGGCTTCATCCCGGCCGGTAAGATCGGTTATCACAACGAGACCTCGGTCTTCGCGGCGTTCGATCTCGTGCCCTCGCTGCTGCACTTCGCCCGGGCGCAGGCGCCGGCCAGCGTGAGATTCGACGGAGAAAATATGCTCGATACTCTGCTGGGTCGCAGCACGGCTTCGCGCCAGGCCCCCCTGTTCTGGCGCCGGCCGCCTGATCGCAAGTTCTCGCCCTATGGCCTTCCGCCGCAGCCCGACCTCGCGATGCGGGAGGGCCATTGGAAACTGCTTTGCGACTACGACGGCTCGAACGCGGAACTTTACGATCTCGCCCAAGACCGCGGCGAGTCGACCAATCGCGCCACGCAAAATCCGGATCTGGTCCGCCGGCTTATCACCCGTGTGCTCGCTTGGCATAATTCCGTGCCTCCCGACAACGGGCCCGCTCTCGCCACCGCACCACCGCAGGCCGGAAAAAATAAGAAAAACAAATGATTCACCGCACGGTGAAATCCCATTTCCGACCTCGATCTACTACCAAAGTCCGTTGAAAAACAGACGGTCATTGCGAGCAGCGCAGCGACGAAGCAATCCATAG
>Ga0209617_10001307_pt1 | contig 11672 bp, 11 predicted proteins | sample LakEriepJuly2011_2_FD_187459 | JGI IMG/M metagenome (GOLD analysis project Ga0209617, IMG submission 187459) | Freshwater microbial communities from dead zone in Lake Erie, Canada - CCB epilimnion July 2011 (SPAdes) (version 2) | ecosystem: Environmental > Aquatic > Freshwater > Lentic >... | reverse complement strand
CAGTTCCTGAGTTAGCTGATGGCTTTGCAGCATTTTGTGCCAAGCGATGGGGCTGGGAAGTAGATAAGTCGCAGGTAAGAATTGCAGCAGATGTCGGAGTTGGCTGCGTTGAAGTTTTGCGAGTCTTTACTCAGCCAGGTGATCGCATACTTATTAATTCACCTGTGTATCAAAATTTCTATAGCTGGATCAATGAAGTTAAGTTAGAAAAAGTAGATATCCCTTTTGTGAACTCTGGGTCAGTAAGTGATGATGTCAATCCCTGGACTTTAGATCTAGATGAAGTTGAAAAGGTTTACGCATCTGGCATAAGAGTCCATCTCTTGTGCTCTCCTCATAATCCGTTAGGCCGAATTTATTCACGTGAAGAGCTAACTCGCATCGCAGACATGGCCAAGAAGTATGGCGTCATTGTGATCAGCGATGAGATCCATTCACCTTTGGTCTTTAAATCTCATGAGTTTGTTCCATTCTTGACTATTAGTGAAACCGCTCGAGAAGTAGGCATTACCGTAACTTCTGCCTCTAAAGGTTGGAATATTGCTGGCCTTAAGTCAGCTTTAATTGTTTCGCAAAATGAGGCCATTGATGAAGTTCTCAAGTTAATGCCACTGGCTGTGAAATTTCGATCTTCAATTCTTGGTGCCTTTGCATCTGCTGCTGCATTTAAGGATGGAGAAGTCTGGCTGGATTCAGTAATTGATACATTGGAAGAGAATTCTTTGATGGTGCGCAATTTACTTGCAGCCAAACTTCCTTCAGTTAAGACACATTTGCCACAGTCCAGCTATGTTGCCTGGCTAGATCTAACTTCATTGAACTTAGGTGAGAACCCTGCACAAACATTATTAGAGCGCGGCAAGGTCGCATTTAATGCAGGGCATTTGTATGGTGCTCAAAGCACACAGTTTGTCCGTTTAAATTATGCAACCAGCCCAACAATTCTGACTGAGGCAATAGATCGAATTGTGAAATCTTTGTAGTGGCAAATTTTGACGTTGCAATTATTGGTGGAGGCCACAACGGCCTTGTTGCAGCAACGTATTTAGCTAAAGCAGGTAAATCTGTAGTCATCCTTGAGGCAAATGCCGAGGTGGGAGGTGCAACAACGAGTGTTCGCGCATTTCCCGAATATGATGCAATGCTTTCTCGTTACTCGTATTTGATTTCACTACTGCCGGATCAGATTGTGAGCGACCTGGGTTTAAATTTTGAACGCATTTCACGGACTGTTTCTAGCTACACCCCGTACTCTCGAAACGGCAAAGACTCTGGGCTATATGTAGCGCGCCAATGGGATAAAGCAACGGAAGATTCTTTTAAAGAGATAGATCCAACAGGTGCAGAGTGGGTAGCCTGGCAGGATTTCTATAATGAAATCGCAGAGTTCGCAGCCAAAATTGCTCCTTCAATGCTCCATCCATTAAAGAGTCGAAGTGAGTTAAAGACAGAAATCAATATGCCTAAGGTGTGGGATTACTTGATGGAGCGTCCGATTGGTGAAGTAATTGAAGCACGCTTTAAGGATGATGTAGTGCGTGGTGTGATTCTGACGGATGCACTGATTGGTACTTTTGCTTCAGCCTATGAAATACAAGCAAACATCTGTTTTTTATATCACTTGATTGGAAACGGAACTGGTGAGTGGAAAGTTCCACGCGGTGGAATGGGAGCTTTAGTTAAAGAGTTAGTTCGCGTGGCAAGTGCTGCTGGTGTGGAGATAAGGGTTAATTCCAAAGTTTCATCAGTTACTACAACAGCTGATCATGCAACTCTTACACTTGAAGATGCAACATCGATTACTTCTAGCTATGTATTAAGTAATGCGGCTCCACAGGTGCTTGCGCGACTTCGTGGTACAAAAGCACCTGCCAGCCTTGAAGGCTCACAGATGAAGATAAATATCTTGTTAAAGTCCTTACCTCAATTAAAATCTGGCATAGATCCACGATTGGCCTTTGCAGGAACATTTCACGCCCATGAGTCTTTTGCAGAGTGTGAATTAACTTTTGCCGAGGCTAAGGCTGGCACTATGCCAGGAATGCTTCCGATTGAAATGTATTGTCACACGCTCACTGATCCATCCATTCTTAGTACTGAACTGCAAGAGCAGGGTTATCACACTCTTACTATCTTTGGTTTACACACCCCAGCAGTTCTCTTTGATGCAAACAATGAAAAGGCCAAAGCTGCTGCACTTAAAGCTGCATTGACTTCACTGAATCAATATTTAGTTGAGCCCATTGAAAATGTAATTGCTGCAATTGAAGTTAAGTCACCGCTAGATATTGAGGGTGATGTAGGGCTGCCTCGTGGCAATATCTTCCATAAAGATTTAAGTTTTCCTTTCCGTGAAGAGAACCAACAAACACGCTGGGGCGTGGAAACAGATGATCCCCGCATCTTTATCTGCGGCGCAGGAGCTATTCGAGGTGGTGGCGTGAGTGGAATTCCTGGCCATAACGCTGCAATGGCAGTGCTTGAAGCATCGGCATAGGATTAGCAGATGAGCAAAAAGATTGAAACCAGTGCCATCACTGCAGGACGCCCACCGGTAACACCGGATGCACCACTGAATCCTTCAATTGATTTAACGTCAACTTTTCATTCTGGTGGCCCCATTGGTTATGGTCGATATGGCAATCAAACATGGACATCGCTAGAAGAAGCAATTAGTGAGTTAGAGGGCGGACAAACTCTTACGTTTTCTTCTGGTATGGCAGCCATCAGCGCAGTGTTTTCAATTCTTCCCATCGGAGCACCAGTTGTTGCATCCAATCAGGGCTATAGCGGTGTTATGAGTTTGCTGAATTCTTTTCACGCAAGCGGTCGCCTTGAAGTTAGATTTGTAGATGTAGTAAACACACAAGAAGTTATTGATTCCATGAAGGGTGCTGCGCTCATCTGGCTTGAGTCACCTACAAATCCATGTCTAGATGTGGCTGAGCTTGAAAAGTTAATCGCTGCAGCTAAGAAATTAGGAATTGGCGTTGCAGTAGATAACACTTTTGCAACTCCGCTTGTGCAAAATCCTTTAGCAATGGGCGCTGACATAGTGATGCACTCTGTAACTAAGTTCTTATCTGGCCATAGCGATGTTTTGATGGGCTCACTTTCAACAAATGATCCTGCTCTCTATAAGCGCTTGCATGACTCACGCAGTTTCAACGGATCTATCCCAGGACCATTTGAAGCTTGGCTAGCTCTGCGAGGCCTTCGCACATTCCCACTTCGCTTCAATAAATCACAAGAGAGCGCTAAAGAGTTAGTCCAACGACTTTCGGGCCATCCAAAAGTCTCACGCGTTCGCTACCCAGGTTTTGGTGCCATTGTTTCTTTTGAAGTTGATGGAACTGCAGAACAAACCCAGAAAGTCTGTGAGTCATCAACGATGATCGCCCATGCCACATCCTTGGGTGGAGTTGAGTCGCTATGGGAGCGCAGACGTCGCTGGCCAATTGAAAGTGCAACTGTTCCAGAGCAGCTCATCCGTTTATCGGTGGGTTGTGAGCACGTTGATGACATTTGGGACGACATAACTAGGGCCCTGAACGCTATCTAGCGCGGGAAGTCGCAATAGAGAGTATTTTTATCTCATGGTCAAAGCCTTCCGCCGAATAATCGCAGCAGTAACCGTTGCTGTGTTGGCTTTTCGAGCCGTGGGCTCTTTTCTTTCATGGATAGAACACCAAGAAGACACTGTGGCAGATACGTGGATTGATGAAGATGAGTTTGAGGATGTCTGATTCAACATATATTGCAGGAACATGCAACATCGGGCAAAAAGAGATTCGCAGAAGGCAGTTTGTAGCAGTTGTCGGTTTGTTCCTCTCACTATCATCTTTGATCGCAATGATTTCTGTGAGTGCACCTCGCGGTGCACGTATTGGAATATTTCTACCTTTAATGGTCGCAGCAGTGGGATATGTTCAATCTCGCAGTAAGTTTTGTCTTGCCTATGGTTTTGCAGGCACGTTCAACTTTGGCAAACTCGGAGATTTATCACGTGTGAGTGACCCACAAGACAAAGCAGCTGATCGTGCCGCAGCGCTAAAGATTCTTGGAAAATCATTCCTACTTGCTGCTATAGCAACATTGGCGGTTTTAGTACTACCCTTCTAAGCATGAAGATACAAATTCATGCACGTAATGCCGAACTTGCTGAAGATTTTAGATATATAGCCGAAAATAAATTAAATTCAATGGAGCGCTTTGGCGTGGTCATTGACCGCGTTGAAGTAGAGATACTTCATGAAACCAATCCACGTTTAGGTAAGCACTCACATCGAGTGATTCTCACTTCTCATGGTTCTGGACCATTACTTCGCGCAGAAGCCAGTGAATTCAATGATTTAGCAGCATTTGATGCCGCAATGAAGATCTTTGATATTCAAATCCGTAAGATTCATGAAAAAAGTAAAGATCACAATCGAGAAACGTTGAGAGATAAAGAAATAATTTAAGTTAAGAACCAAGCAGTTGAACGAGCGGGGATAACCTTTTTTCCATCTCGTGCATCCACGGTGCCCCCACTGACGATTAATAGTTTGCCCTCAGCATCACACTCTTTGGTAGAATCTGAAAGATTCATGACCACTGTGATAGCCCCTCTGGAATATGAGAGCAAAGAATCGCTCTTATGGCCGTGTTGGGAGGATTCAAGCCAAGTAATTCCACCTGCTCCAACTAAGAATTCCTTACGTAGCTCGAGTGCATTTTTATACAAATGTAATGAACTCTTAGGATCAGCTAATTCATTCTCGATAGTGAAATCTTTCCAGCTCTGTGAAATAGGAAGCCATGGCTTTGCAGTGCTAAATCCAAAAGGTTTCGTGTCTCCGCCCCAAGGAAGAGGCACTCGTGCGCCATCTCTACCTTTAATAGCGCCATTGGTTCTAAAGAAAGTTGGATCTTGGCGATCTGAATCTTGGAGTTGCCCATCAGGTAATCCAAGTTCTTGGCCAGCAAAAACATATGCAGAGCCAGGTAGTCCAAAGACAAAAAGTGCCAGCGCTCGTGCTTGCTCATCACCGATGCGGCTAGCAACGCGTGGTGAATCATGATTACTCAGCGCCCATGTTGGTAGGGCGTTAACCGTTGCATTGAGTGAAATTGATCGCTCAACAACATCGAATAGAACATCGGAATCAAATTCTGCTGTTAGTAAATCAAAGTTAAAGACTTGATGAAGCTCATCTGCACGAACATAACGCGTTGCATTCACAGGTGGATGAACCCAGGCCTCAGCAACTGCCATGATCTCGCGACCTGTATATGAGTCAAAGAGTTTGCGCCATTTTCTATAAATCTCATGAACGCCTTGGCGATCAAAATAAGGAACCGTGAGCAATAGTGCATTGCGCTCATCAGAATCCATTGCCACATCAAGACGCAGTGCGTTACTCAATCCTTGAGGATCTGGATGATTTGTTAAAACATCTTCTTTTATTAACCCGTGGGCCACATCAATTCTGAAACCATCTACGCCTAAATCAATCCAAAAGCGCAGAGTCTTTTCAAAGTCAGCATTTACCTCAGGGTTTTCCCAATTCAAATCTGGCTGTGTTGAGTCAAAGAGGTGCAGATAGAACTGACCATCTTCTACTTGAGTCCATGATGGGCCGCCAAAAAGTGAGATCCAGTTATTAGGGGGAGTTCCATCTTCATTTGCATCATAGAAATGGAATCGCCCACGCTCTTTTGAACCACGCTTTGACTTGAGAGCAGCTTGAAACCATTCATGTTGATCAGAGAAGTGATTAGGAACGATGTCAGCAATTACCCGAAGATTGCGCCTATGTGCCTGGGTGATTAACTCTCTAGCATCTTCTAAATTTCCAAAGCGTGGATCAACATCGCGTGGATTAGCCACGTCATATCCGCCATCTTTATTTGGAGATGTATAAAAAGGGCTCAACCAAATCGCATCTACACCGAGGCTTTTCACGTAATCCAACTTGCTTGTGATCCCGGGTAGATCGCCCTCACCATCGCCATTGCTATCAAAGAATGAGCGGGGGTAGATCTGGTAAATCGTGGCTTCTTTCCACCACGGTGAGGAGTTCATGAGGTGAACTTATGCGGTTCTTATGAACCCAAGCAATGCAAGAAGACTGAAACTATGGTCAGCAATGTCTCGCTTTTATAACGATTTAATGCACAAGGGCGCTCACTAAATGATGTATCTCACTTAATGAAAAGAGATGGTGAGTAAATTCTCTATCGTGTTGGAGAAGGTGAAGATTTCTTACTTTTCATTTTATCTAGCGTTGCCATTTCAACTGGCTTTACTGGCTTTACTGGAGGAGTTGGTAAAGCACCGAGTGCGGCTATTGCAGCATCACGAGCAACACTTGCTGCAGTTATAGCGATTTTTTGTTTAGAAAGAATTTCATTTTTTACTGCAGCTGTTTTAGCTAATTTCATTGTCGTGCGAGACTCACGATTTGCTTCTTCAACAGCAAGTATAAAGTTACGATTAATTTGTGATCGTGCTTTCTCACGAGCCTGCACCAATGCTCGGTATTGATTAAAATCTAATTTGTATTGGTTCATTAACATTTTATAATCAGGAGAAGGTGTCGGAGAAGGTGAAGGCGTTGGTTCAGCTGATGCATTAATGCTGGATGAAAAAAGCAGAGTCAGGGAGATGACAACCAGTGCCAACCCTCGAGTTCTCATGCCTAAATGATGCATCTAACTGTTGTGATTTTTCTGTGAAATGGCCTCAAAGAGTGAAAATTTATTGGATTTAGAGCCCCATCATGCAAGAGTGGCCCTATGGCACAGTTAATTATGATCGTTGATGATGAGCCGGGGGTCCGAGCACTCCTTAATGACACCTTGCGTATTGCCGGCTTTGAGACCGTGGAAGCAACTGATGGAATGTCTGCGTTAACACTTTTGCGTACTCATAAGCCAGATCTCTTAGTTATCGATATCAATATGCCGTTAATGGATGGATTTGAATTAGTAGAGCGCTTGCGAAGCACAAATGATTTAACACCAGTCCTCATGCTCACAGCGCGTGAAGATAAAGCCGACATCACCCGAGGCCTGAAAATTGGCGCTGATGATTATGTTGTCAAGCCTTTTGGCATCGAAGAGTTAATTTTGCGCATTAAAGCTATCTTGCGCCGTTCAACAAAGAATGTCGACGTTCCTTCTCTGCTTTCATGCGGCCCAATCTCAATCGATGATGATCAGCACTTAGTGAGCTTTAACGGTGAAGCGGTAGATCTTTCGCCAACCGAGTACCGCTTATTACAGATATTAATAGAGAAGAAGGGCAGAGTGCTCAGCAAGAACCTTTTGCTGGATGAGGTTTGGGGAATCACTTTCGAATCTGAAAGCACGGTCGTGGATACCTATATTTCATATCTTCGCAAGAAACTGCACCGAGATGGCTTTGAAGGTATTAAGACTGTTCGTGGCGTGGGATTTCAAATCCAGGAGCCTAAATAGTTTTCATGAAAATTAGAACTCGGCAAATTATCTCAACTGCCCTTGTTACCTCGGTCCTCTCAATTCTTATTGGTGGCTTTGCTGTTGTGAGCACATATCGCAGCGAGATTGCGATGATTGATAAGCGTCTTAATCAAGTTGAGAGCGACATTCGAGTAAATCCGGCAGATGCTGTCAGTATCGCCCTGCTCAGCATCGAGCAAAACAATCTCGACTTAACTTTGGGCTTTGCAACCCCTAGCGGTGAAGTAACTATTTTGCGTGAATCTGTTGGCACACCACTCAATGGTCCAGATCTTCGAGTTCGAAGTATCCCAATCCCTGAAGGGGATGTGTTAATAGTTGCTGCTTCTTTAGTTGATATTCATCGCTCGCTTGATATCAATCTTTGGCGACTTCTCATTTTTATAATTCTTGCAAACATCCTTGCATCAATTGCAGCATCACTGCTTTCGCGCTCCGGAGCCTTGGCACAAGAGCGGGCACAAAGACAGAAGATGCAGGAGTTCATTGGCGATGCTGCACATGAGCTGCGCACACCAATGACAGTCGTTAAAGGTTATGCCGAACTTCTCAAAGGTAAGCAGCTAGATCCAGAGCGTGAGAGCGCTGCTTTTGATCGACTCAACACTGAGTTAAAGCGAATGGATTTTCTCATTGGTGATTTATTGATGCTGGCTCAGCTAGGTGAAGAAGGCAACATTGATTTTGAAAGTATTGATATTGCACAGTTAGTCCGTGAGCACGTTTCTGATTTTAAAGAGATTACACCAACTCATCCAGTCACTACTCACATAGATGCTAGCGCGGTATTGCTTGGATCTGAAAAGTATTTGCAGCGCTTTATCCAAAACGCGCTAACTAATATTCGCTTGCACACCCCCCCAAGCACCGCAGTACGAGTAAGCGTTAAGGCCGAAAAGCAGATCATAATCATCATTGAAGATAGTGGCCCGGGATTGCCTCCTGAATCATATGGAGAGAAAATCCGAGGGCTTAAACGCTTTGATAGATCTCGCTCGCGAGATACCGGCGGCACAGGGTTGGGTATGAGCATCATGAACGCGGTTATTGAAAGACATAAGGGAGTTTTTACTCTTCGCAAGAGCGAACTTGGCGGCTTGGCAATTGAAGTTCACCTGCCTCGCGCTTAGACTTAGTAGGTGAAACCACTCTCGTTATTACTTTTAATCATCATCGCACTAGGTGTTGCCTATTGCATCCGCTCATTGCGTGCATTGCACAAAAAAGTCAGTGCACGGTCAGAGCGAACTACACGAGAAATAGCTGCATCGACCAAAGAGCTAAAAGCAGAAGTCTGGCAGTCATATCGCCAGAGCGAGGCAATGCAGCAGCTGTTATCACTTCTAAAATTTAGTGCACCTGTTCCCCCTACGCGCAGCTGGGCAGCATCGCCAGATCTCCTGTTAACTCTGGCTCAGCTAGTTCGCACGCACACTCCGAAATTGGTTGTTGAACTTGGCTCAGGAGTTTCCACATTAGTAGTTGCTAAAGCTGGGGCAAAGAAAGTAATTAGCATTGATCACTCAAGCGAGTTTGCAGATATAACACGTGGAGTATTAAAAGAGCACAAAGTACGTGGGGTTGAGATTAGGGTTGCACAACTTAAGGCTCATATCTCAGGAGTCGAGTGGTATGACACTGCAGCAATAAAGGATTTAAAGCGCATTGATTTACTAATAGTCGATGGACCGCCGGGATCTAAAAACCCAGAGGCACGCATGCCTGCTCGTGCTGAGTTCATTGCCAAGCTCTCACCTAAGGCCATCATTGTTATAGATGATGTCAATCGTGAGGGAGAGCGTAAATTGGCTGAGAGTTTTGCTAAGGCTCTGCCTAATCACGTCCTTACTATTTATCCTCACGAAAAGGGCACAGCGGTAATTTCGCCCAAATAACTCATGCCGCTATCCATAGATCAAGCTTTAGACCAGGCATGCGCACTCATCGTTGATACAAAGACTTTGGTGCGTGTTGTTTTATCTGGCCGTCGTCGCAATATGCAGGTGGAGTATGAGCGCATTGATATCAGAGCCGTTGAAATCAAGGGCTCCATTGTTTTACAACTCACTTACAGTGATGGCAAAGCCACGACAACTAAAAATATTGCACCAGATAAATCAGAGGTCCTGCAATTAATCTCTAGTGGTTATGCAAATATCACTGTGGATAGCGTGGATGGATCCATGAGCATTCGCGTGACAAAGAGCGGTGAAGCCCAGGTTCACTATGAAAAGAAGAGCCTGGAGCAAAACCTTTCTCACGATAAGAAAAAGGAACGTTTGCTTGACCCGGCTGATCCATTTTTGCGTGAAGTTGGCATCGCCGATCACAAAGGACAGATCAAGCCTTCGAAAAATGATAAATACAAGCAAGTAGAAGAGTTCCTGCGCTTACTAGTACCAACGCTTAACTCTGCAATTGATGCGGGGCAGATTGCAAAGCCAAGCAAAGCCAAGGCCTTATCAATTGTTGATTTAGGTTGTGGGCATGCTTATTTAACTTTTGCGGCTCACCAGTACCTCAAGAGCATTGGAATGCCTGTGCATGTGACTGGGATTGATATTCGCCCGGCATCACGAGATCGCAACAATGAAATTGCCCAAACTCTAGGGATTTCAGAGACGATTACTTTTAAAGCCGAAGAGATCGCTTCGACCACAGCTGCGCAAGCAGATATTGCTATTGCACTTCACGCCTGCGACACAGCAACCGATGATGCAATTGCCTGGGCAGTAAATGGTGGAGCAAAGCTTTTATTGATTGCACCATGTTGTCACCACGATATTCAAAAGCAGATGAATCAAAGCCCAGAGCCATGGGGCGCTATTACCAAATTTGGTGTGATGAAAGAGCGGATGGGTGATTTACTCACAGATGCTTTGCGCGCACAGATATTGCGCATTGTTGGATATCGCGTCGAGATCATTGAATTCATCGGGGGAGAACACACACCTCGAAATATCATGATTCGCGCTGTAAAGACAGGAGCGCAACCTGATGCGCTAGATATCGATAGATACCGCGAAATCACCACGCAATGGGGCGTAGTTCCCGCCCTATCTAAGAAAATTTCCACCTTCACTATCGGTTAGACTTCACACATGTCTAAGGTCCTTGCATCTCTTCCCGTGGGAGAAAAAGTCGGTATCGCCTTTTCTGGCGGACTTGATACTTCCGTGGCTGTTGCTTGGATGCGTGAAAAAGGTGCTATCCCCTGCACTTACACAGCAGATCTTGGCCAATACGACGAGCCAGATATCGATTCAGTTCCAGTTCGTGCCAAGGAATATGGCGCAGAGATCTCACGCCTTGTTGATTGCAAGAGTGCGTTAGTTGAAGAAGGCTTAGCAGCAATAGCTTGTGGAGCATTTCATATTCGCTCAGGTGGAAAACAATATTTCAACACAACACCATTGGGCCGCGCCGTAACAGGCACAATGTTGGTTCGCGCGATGCATGCAGATTCAGTAAATATCTGGGGCGATGGTTCAACATATAAAGGCAATGATATTGAGCGTTTCTATCGCTACGGTCTTTTAGCTAATCCAAACCTGCGTATCTACAAGCCATGGCTAGATGCCGATTTTGTTAATGAGCTCGGTGGACGCAAAGAGATGTCTGAGTACTTAGTTGCTCACAAACTTCCATATCGAGACAGCACAGAGAAGGCCTATTCAACTGATGCCAATATCTTGGGTGCAACCCATGAGGCAAAGTCATTAGAAAACCTAGATACATCAGTTGAGCTCGTGCAGCCAATCATGGGTGTTCGCTTCTGGGATCTGGCCGTAAAGATTGAAACTGAAGATGTGAAGATATCTTTTGTTCAAGGCCGCCCGGTTGCTATCAATGGTAAGTCATTTGGTGATGTTGTGGCGCTGATGAGAGAAGCTAATGCAATTGGCGGCCGTCATGGGCTTGGAATGGCAGATCAAATTGAAAACCGCATCATTGAAGCTAAGAGCCGTGGAATTTATGAGGCACCAGGAATGGCGCTGCTCTTTATTGCCTATGAGCGTTTAATCAGTGCAATTCATAATGAGGACACTATTGCTAACTACCACGCAGAGGGCCGCCGCTTAGGACGCTTGCTCTATGAAGGTCGTTGGTTAGATCCACAGTCTTTGATGTTGCGTGAATCTCTACAGCGCTGGGTGGCATCGGCTGTTACTGGCGAAGTCACA
>Ga0209617_10001303_pt1 | contig 11717 bp, 8 predicted proteins | sample LakEriepJuly2011_2_FD_187459 | JGI IMG/M metagenome (GOLD analysis project Ga0209617, IMG submission 187459) | Freshwater microbial communities from dead zone in Lake Erie, Canada - CCB epilimnion July 2011 (SPAdes) (version 2) | ecosystem: Environmental > Aquatic > Freshwater > Lentic >... | reverse complement strand
GGGCGCCGTCAAAGTCCTTCGCCTGCATGAGTGACTGAATACGCGCAAATGCGTCCACCGCTTGATTGTCGTTGCTCGCAGTTTGACTCACCGGATCTGCTTCACGAATCGCAAGGATGCGCTGCTCAAGTTCGGCAACTTGCGGATCGTTCGGGAGACGCTCCTTCAATGCAGCGACCGTCGCAAGCGCATCGCGCACGCGGCCCGTACGAACTTCAAGCGTCGCGCGCATCCTGAGAAGTTGCGGATTTCCCGGCGAAAGATTGAGCCCTCCGTTGAGAAGATCCAGCGCGCGACCCACTTCACCAAGTTCGAGATTGGCAAACGCCGCCAAGATGTAGAGCTCGAGATCGACCTCGCTACCCTTCTTGAAGACCTCGTTGAATTTCACCGAGGCGTTCGCGTAATCGCGCTTCGCAGTCAAAATCTTGCCGTCGACACGAAGGAGTGGCGACTCGTCGGGCGCTCCTGCGAGTGACTTCGCGAGATCTTCGCGCGCGGCGACGAGCTTGGCGATTCCTTCGGCTCGCTGGTCGGCAGCACCGTTCTCCACTTGGTCGTAGAGAATGTTGAAGCGCACGATCGCTGCGTCGGCGCGGTTTCCTTCGAAACTCGCGGCGACAAGACCAACCGAAGGCCGCTCGGCCTTCAGAATGGCATCGATTTCAGCGAGCGCTTTTTCCGATTCGCCGAAGCGCAGCATCGAGGCGAGCACGCGACGGTGTAGCAGCTGCTGCGGGTTCTTCTCGATGAACGCTGCGAGCAGCGCGCGTGATTCCAGAACGCCCGTTTCGCCCGCGCGCACAAGCACGTTGACGCTCGCGAGAATAGTCATGGGCTGACCAGATGCGAGCGCCTTCGCCGCGAGTGCTTTCGCTGCGGTAGCGACTTCGGGGGATGACAGACTGCCGTCGGCATCCACGATAGCGCGATCGAGTACCGCGATCGCCGTGATGACGCCTTCTGGGCACGCCGCAACGGCATCGGCGAGCGCTTTGTCCGCCGCGGCCTTCGCACTGTCGAGTTGATCGGCGCGGCCCGCGCCTCGGGCACGCGCGTAGCCATCGACTGCAATGCGGGCGAGCGAACCGAGCACGCGATCGCGCTCGACAGGCGTCAAGTCCTTGCAGGCCGCCGCGAGCGTCAAATCTTCAACAACCTTCACGCGCTGCGGATCATCAAGCGAGTCAAGTCGCTTCGCACCAGCGAAGCCGCGGAACGCCTTGATGACCAGTTCCTCAGTCCCACCGGGGCGAACCGTGTTGAGCGACTCACTGCAGCGATCGGCGAGGTTTTTCCATGCGCCTGTGCTTGACAAGCCGTCGCACTGTTCGGTGATCGCTTCGAAGTAGTCTCGCCAACGCTTGACATTGTCGCGATCTGCGCGCGCAAGCAGTTGAAGACTGGAAATGTGCTGTTGGTAGCGCTCGTTCGCCTCGTTCTGCGTCTCTGGCACGATCTTCAGGATCGCGCCATCGAACTTCTCGAGATACGCGATGTTGTTCTGCTTCTTGTTGACCGCGCGGCCGTAGGCGTCCGCTGCCTTGCGGAAGTCGCCCTCGGCCGAGAGCTTGTCACCGGTTCGGATGAACCGATCCGTGTCCATGCGCCACATGATGCCGAAGCCGAGCAGCGCTCCGAGCGAGATCGTTGCGGCGCCGACGACAAACACGAGCTTCTTGTTGAGCTTCTTGGGCATGATGATCCTCTGTCCTCGCCGGCGATGCGGCGTTCAGCTTCCTGTGTTGCCTGTACCTGATGCAGCCTTCGACTCTGTTGTGGACTGCGACGCCGCGTCAGACACGGAGCCCGACACGACTTGCGGCTGCGTCGTTTGTCCCGCACGACCCTTCGCTTCCCATTCGGGCCAATCAGGAAGACATCGCATCACTTCGGGCAAGAGCACCGAAAGGAGTTGCGTCGACTGTTCCTTGAATGGGCCGATGAGCGAGCCGTCGTCCTCTTCGACTTGACCCTTCTTCGTAATCTGCACTTTGCAGTAGTAGGCGTATCGATCGGTGAGATTGAACGCTGCCTGACGGACGCCGTAACTCGTCGATTCGAGCTTGCCGTTCGCGATGAAGAAGTACCCGCCGACTTGGCGAATACGCGGCGACTTCGGATCTTGGAACTCGATCGTCGTGGCAACGACGTCGCCTCGTGGCATCGTGATGGCTTCAATGTCCGCGGTCACGGGGTCGATCACATTCGAGATGAAGTAGCCATCCGTCGGCGCCGGCGCCCACTTCGAGCGATCAATCTCGAGCGTCGTTGCGGTGGAATTCTGCGTGAGCTCCAGACCGCCAACGGCCCAACAGCGCTCTGGAATGTGCGGCACTGCGTCGATGGTGCCTGTGTAGTAGGCAACGTGCACGTGCAAAGCGGTCTTCGGATCACCGTCGATTGCGTAGACGCGATCGAGGTAACTGCGGGTGCCGAGTTCTTCGAGCAGAATGTCGGAGTACGTGTTGTCGGTTCCAACGCGTTGCCAGCGGCCAATCTGCGTGGGAACCGCATCGAGCGGACGTCGGAGTTCGACGCGCTCTTTGCTGAGATACACGTTGAACTGACGGATCAAACCGTAAAAGCCAAGGCCAGCCACTGCAAGCGTGACGACCGCAACCCAATACGCGCGCAGGACGCTCGCCTCAACGCGCATCGGGTCCTCCTGTGCGATCAGGTCCAGCACTTTCACGTCCAGCACTTTCGCGTCCAGCATTTTCAGATGAGGTGTCTGCCTTCGCGACGCCCAGCTTCGCGCCACCAGATTTCTGACCGGCGGCGCGCTCTTGCTTCTCATCCACGAAGAGGTTCGAGAGGAACCACATGATGCCGAGGTAGAAAAGCAACGCGGGAACAAGCCACACGAGTCCGATGAACGAGTGGAAATCGCCGGCCGCGAAATTCGCGTCGTACAAACTCAGAATGCCAAGCGTGAAGACGCGAAGCACATTGACGCCGAGCGCCACGGGGAATCCTGCTGCAATCAAGAGGGCTCGCTGCCAATTGCGCGTGAGACCGGTGTACGCAATCGCGACACCAAGTGCGAGGAATGCGACGAGCATGCGCATGCCGCTGCATGCTTCCGCGACGTTGAGTTGTCGCGGCTCGCCGTTGACGTAGATCGAGATCACGTTTCCGCTGCGGTCGACATCGATACCGATGAGCGCGAGTGCATAGAACGATCCGATGGCGGACCAGTCCTGCATGCGTTCGGTGATGAGTTGCAAGAGTCGATCGCTGATCGACTGACCAAAGACCACGAAATAGCACAGCGGGAAGAGCAGCAACTTCGTCGCGCGCCAACCGCAGATTTGGAGAATCAGCCCGAAGAGTGTGATGCCGAGCGAAACGCCTTGCGCGTTGTGGTGCACGACGAACCAACTCGGCCCGAACGCACTCGCGACATACGCGGCGATGCCGAGCAAGACGATTGGGAACCCCAACCAATTTGCTTTGAACGGCTCAGCGAGCAACTCTTCGCGGCGAAGCCAGACGAAATAGCCGGAGATCGCCGGAACAAGCAGCGTGTGGCCCCAATCCGCGGGCTCAACCAACGCCCAACGCACCTGTGTTTGGAAGAACTTGAAGTACACCGCCACAAGCACAACCAGCAACACGCCACCTGCGAGGAGCAGCTGACCTGTCGAGATCGTTCGGACGGAGGCGGCGCTGGCCGAGCCCGTCGCGCGTGAAGATGGCGCAACATGCACATTCATGCGGGATGTCATGCGGGCGAACCCGAACCAACTGCGTCGTGACCGCGGACATCCTCGCTGCACACCTTGATGCAGACCTCGAGGACACACGGATCATGCGTTCGCACGTCCGTCGAAACGAACGCGGTCCCGACACACCCCCACCCGGGCCCTCCGGCCCCACCGAACGACCCGACGGGGCCCCGCGCTACGGGATCCGCCAACGTTGGGTTCGCGATTTCAGTGAAGTAGGACCGCATTCGTGTTGAATCGTTCAGGCGCGACAAGAGACTGAATCTCCCTCGGCATGAAGCGAAGCCTGGATTAGTTGATGGTGAAGTTCTCCGGCGGAGGACCGAAGACGTCGTTGCCGAAGTTGCGGTCAAGCAAGAAGCCGAAGCCGTAGGTCATACGGAAGCCGTTGCGGATGACTGCGAGCGGCAGCGCGAAGAAGTTCGTGCCGATAATGACGTGATCATCGGCCTGCATGTAGATGTCAGGCTCGGCGCGATTGCGAATCGCCTTGAGATCCACCCGAATCGTGGCTTCGCGATCCTTGCCGACAACGCGCACAAGATCGACGCGATCAGGAATCGCCGTTGGGGCCAAACCACCAGCAGCGGAGACAAAGCGGCTGAGTGTCAAACGACCGTTGGTGTTCTCCAACTGATACACACCGATACGGTTGATTTCGCCGTCGATGTAGAGCAAGCCTGTTTGCGGCGGCTCAACGTAGATCTGATCGCCGGGGCGCACCACGACGTTGAGGTTGGGATCGCCCTTCACGAGTTGCTGGTAGTCGATTTCAACAATGCGCGTGGCGTACATCGAATCGTCGGCCACTGCAGCCTTGCGGCCCGGGCGCTCAGCGCGGCCTGCCGCCACCGATCCACCGCGAACCCATCGGCCAGTCGTCGAATCAAACGTCCAACCAGTGGACGGTGCTTGCTGCGCTGGAGCATCAACCTTCGTTGTGTCGCCAACCTTCGGCGTGGCGAGATCATCGACGTCGACCGCAGGTCCATCTTCTTGACCGAGTGTTCGCGGGGTATCACCGAGCGAACCAGGCGACGACTTTGGAGCAGATGCCGGCGCAGTTTCAGGCGCAGTTTCAGGCGCATTTTCAGGCGATGGAGGCGCCGTCTCAGAAGTCGAGCCCGCGGACGATGCTCCACCACCGCTTGTAGAACCGGCCGATCCCGTTCCGCTCTCTTTCGAGCCACCTTCGAGCTGGTTGATGAGATCGTCGATGTCGACAGACTGGGGTTTACCATCGTTGCTGCCCGATTGCGGCGACGACGTTTGTCCCGCAGGCGACTTTCCAGCTTGCGGCTCGGGGTAAATCGGATTGAGCGTGTCATCGAGCGGCGCAGCGCGCACAATCGTGACGCGTTGCGTGGTCGCCAACGTTCCACCTGCGAGCGCGATCGCTTCCGTCAACCGGAAGTCCGGTCGAGTCAGCGCGAAGACGCCCGTCGACTGCACCGCTCCGTAGATCGTGAACTGGAAGCCCTGCCCGCGTTCAAGCGAGACCGACACGAGCGGGTTCTGGATGATGCGCGATGCCTTCGCTTCGATTTCCCGTTGGAACTCTTCGACCGTCAGGCCTGCGGCCACCACATCGCCGAGTTGCTTGATCGGAATGTTGCCGGTCTGGTCAATGACGCGCTCAAGGAGCTCGGTTTGGCCAGGCGACACGAGCTCGAAGATTTCGATGCGAACTGCATCGCCCGGGGCCAGGCGGTACTTCAACTCGCCCGGAACAAGATCTTCTGCCGTGGGAGGCGTCGTCTTGCGGCCTGTCATGCCCGCGTCATCGATCACGTCGAGCCGCGACAAGATTGGCATGGTGGTCGGAGTTGTCTCGAAATAGCCCGTACGGCTCGGATCGAAGTACGAGTCAACCTCGCAACCCGCGAGCGCGAACAGCGCGGCGAAACCACCAATTGCTCGGGCAATTCCGCGCATTCGCTTGCGGACCGAGCCAGTGTTGGCGGTACGGCGAGAGGCTTGTTGGGCCTGCGAAATTGAAGCTTCTGGATGAACAGGCTGTGTGGGATGCACGGTCTAGGCTCCGGCGTTTGCCGACATGTCGCCCAGGACCATCCACCGGGAGGGACTCTGGGCGAGTGGCCTTATCGGCACGGTGCAACCCAGAATTTGAGGAATCCCCAAACGAGATTCAACGATCGATCGCGCGGAGGAGGACCGCCATGCGCGCCGCGACCCCACACGAGACCTGCGCCAAAATGACGCTATCCGCCTTGTCGTCGGCGACTTCGTCGTCGATCTCGACACCACGGTTGACCGGACCGGGGTGCAGAATGGGGACGCCCGCGCGAAGCAGTTTGCGCCGCGCGGCAGTCAACCCAAACGTCGAGCGGTAGTCGGGGGCAATTCCTGATCCGGCCGCCCGTTCCATCTGAACACGAAGCATCATGATCGCGTCAACTTCGCGAATGATCTCATCAATGTCATGATGAATCGTGATCTTTCCCGGGCCCTTCGCAAGGAGCTCGAAGCCTTGGGGAACAAGCGCCGGCGGCCCGACAACGACCGCATGTGCGCCGAGTGTCACGAGTGCATGGGTCGTCGAACGCGCGACGCGGGAGTTCGCGATATCGCCCACGATCGCTACGCGCTTCCCAGCGAGGTCGCCGAGTCGCAAGCGAAGCGTCAACACGTCGAGCAGAGCCTGCGTTGGGTGCTCATGACGGCCATCCCCGGCGTTGATGACCGGACAGCGCACCGCATCGGCAACCAACCGGGCACCGCCCGAAATCGACGTCCGCACCACGATGGAGTCAACGCCCATCGCCTCAATATTGAGTGCGGTATCCACGAGCGTCTCGCCCTTCGAGGCACTCGAACCGCTCGCCGTGAGGTTGACGACGTCCGCACCAAGGCGGCGCGCGGCAATCTCGAAGCTCACGCGCGTCCGCGTTGAATCCTCGAAGAAGAGATTCGCAACGATGCGCCCACGGAGCCGCTCATCGGCAGGCGCGTCGCCGACCGCGGAGGGCAGAAGCCGCTCCGCATGATCGAGCAGGCGTTGCAATGCCGCGACTGGCAACCCTTCGATCGCGAGAAAGTCGCGCTCTGGGCTCGAGAGTTCAGTTCCGTTGGTTCGGTGAATCAGGCGCACGCGGCAAGGATACCGCGACGCGCGCGATGGTTGACGGATGGTTGACGCGCGTCGGCGCGGGTTCGTGTTGGCCGACGCACGTTCGCTCGAACGTGACGAGGCCCGCCTTCACGGCCTCAGTCGCCAACCGCGGCCATCGACGGATCGGCCACGACCTGCAGCGGGTGATATGCGGTCGCGATCTTCCCGCTCGCCTCGTCGCGCACTTCGATCTTGAGGCGATAGCCGCCAACCGAGAGGTACTCGCTCACCGGAACGATCTCACCGACGAAGAAGTCATCGCGCCGCGTCGGGCTCCGGTCGACCACCGCCGTCCAAGCAGGCGTGCGCGCCCAGACTTCGATCCCGTCGCGTTCTGACTCGATCGAAACGCGCGTCGCAAGCCGCGTCACGAATTCGCCATCTTCGAGGGCGCTCGTAAAGCCCGCGAGTTCGGTGTAGAGAATGAATCGCGCGTTCGAGCGCGCGAGGAAGCGGCTATTCCCAAGTGGCGCGTACTGGCCGAAACTCTCGACTTTCGTGCAGAACTCGACCTTGGGAATCTCGAGCTTCGGGCCACCCGTCAGCGCCGCGACGAGTGATTCCACGGCCAATGCATCGATGCTCTCTGAACCCGGGCCGCTCTCTGCGAGCGCGCGACCGATCGAGGCAAACGCCGCGTGCGCCTTCTCGACGCGCTCGCGCTCAGCGGGAAGGAGATCTGCGCCGAAGTCCTTCGGCAGCGCGAGATCGGGGTCGGTGATGGCCAGTGCCGCGAACGAGATCCACTCGCGCATCGGGTGCACGCTCTCGCCGCTCTTGCGGGCGAGCGTTTCGCCGAGGAGTTTCGCGAGTTCCGCGGGCTCGGTTGGAATCGGAGCCACCGCGGGCGGAAGTTCGAGGCTTGCGTTCGCCTGCATGACGGTTGTTGGCGCCGACGCAGGCTGCGCGGAGTCCGCGGAGTTCGTCACGGTCGATGGCGCAGGCTCCGCGCGTGCGGAGGGTTCGGTGCGAGGGGCAGGTTCCTGCGCGGGCGTCGTCGACGTTGGTGCGGGCGGCGGAACCGTTGCCGTCGTTGCTGGCGTGGTTGCCGGCGTGGTTGCCGGCGCGGCCGAAGGCGTTGTCGCTGGCGGGGTCGTTGGCTGCGTTGTTGGCTGCGTTGTTGGCTGCGTCGTCGGCTGCGTTGTCGTCGTCGGCAGCGTCGAGGTTGCCGCGCGCACTTCGGAGAATTCAGGCGATTCCGGCTCGGGGGTGCGGGTGTCTGTCGCGGCGTCCGGCCCGCTCTTTGGCGGCTTGCGATTCGCCTGCATCGCCGCGAGGGCCTTCATGTCCTCGTCATAGGACGCAGCAAGTTGCTCGACGAGCCCGGTCGGCTCACCGCCACTCGCCGCTCCGCCAGCCACATCACCGTCACCAAATCCATTCGCGAATGCACGCGCATCGCTCTGGCCGCCCTCGTCGATCGTCGCCGACTCGTCGGAGAAAATCACCCGTTCTGGCGTTCGGCGCGGCTTCGGCGGCGGCAGCTCAGCGTTCACCGGTTCAATCTCATCCGACTGCGCGACAGAAGGCGTGCGCGCCGACGATGTCGTCGCAGCGCAACCGACAACCCCACCCGCGAGCGAGAGCGAGACAGCAACCGCAGCCGCAGCCACACGCGCGTGCGGATGCGGAGTCGACATACTCACCACGTCATGCCGTTGGGAAACGCTTGGATTGGCGGGAGAAACTGGCTCTTGCACGCGAAGATCCTCTTCGTGTTGGCGCAGTACGCGAACGCACTGCGAGAGAAATTGCCGTTCGCGGTCGTCCTGACCACGGCGCCCCTCATCAACAACGTTGAGGGAAGTGACGGGAGTAAGCGTGGTCGATGCCTGATCAAGAAGATTGATCAAGTCGACCTTGCAGCGTGAAGAGAGAACCCACAACGCCGCCGCCTACTTTCGCCACAAACTTTGCAGTTGGGAGTATCGGCCTCCAAAGGGGAGAAACCGCAGAAAGCGCCGCGGATCTACCGCCGCGCGGCGCAGCGCGACGAGAAATCGCTCGCAAACGCCTCGAGCGTGCGCGGAAGTTCGCCCGCGAGGCCCGATTTCGAGCGTCGATCGAGGTCGATCGCGTCGGCGAAAAGTCGCGCGGCGCGCACTGGCCCGAGGAGCCGCGCGGCGCGCAAGGTCGGGCCCATCGAAGGCCCCCACAACTTCACCTGCTTCGAAACGGTCCCTTCCGAAGCGCCTTCGCCGAGCATGCGGGCGGCGTCGTGCAATTTGCGCGCAAGATCGACGAGCGACCAGAGGATCAGCTGTTCCGGCGCTTGGGAGATTTCAACGAGTTCGCGCACCTTGCGCACCGCCTGTGCAGGGCGGCCGCCGAGCACCGCTTCTTGCACTTCCCACGCGGCCTCTTCACGACTTTGTCCGACGAGCAACGTGACAAGTTCGGCCGTCACGACGCGCTTTCCTTCCGGTTCGCGCGCAAGGTACGCGCCGAACTTCGCGAGCTCCGTATCGAGTCGCGCGAGGTCGGTTCCAACGCGTCCAACGAGCGCATCGGCCACGTCGGCGGCAATCGTCACACCGTGCTGTTTCGGCCCTCGTCGCTCGCACCAAACTGCTGCCGCATCCGCGCTCGGCGGCTCACACTTGAGAACCGCTCCCACCTTCGCCACGAGTTTGTCGAGGTTCCCCGGCCGCCAACTCTCGCTGCGCAACACCAGCGTCGCGTGCTCGACTGGCTCTTCGGCGTAACGCTCAAGCGCGCGCCGGCGTTCTTCGCTGCCGACGAACTGATCGGCCTTGTCGACGACCACAAGTTTGTGGGTCGCGAGCAGGCCGAACGTGCGCAGTTCATCGAAGATTTCGACCGTCTGCGTCGTCGCGCCATCGAAGTTGAAGCGGCTGACTTCGCCGAACCGCTCGATGAGTTGCCGCTCGATGGCGTGCAACCGCTCCACGATCAGGTACGAGTCCTTCCCGTGGAGGATGATGAAGCGCATGTCGGCGGAGGTCGGCTCGGCCATGGGTGCATAGTACGATGCGCCGATGCTCGCGCTCATCGTCACGAGAGGCCCCGATCGAGGCCGTGCGTTCACGCTCCCTGAGCGTGAGCCGCAACTCGTCGGCCGCTCGAGTGAAGCGCTACACCTCACCGACGGCACCGTGAGTCGACGTCACGCGGAACTCACGCCCGACGACGGACGATGGACGCTGCGCGATCTCGGCAGTCGCCACGGCACGCGGGTCAATGGTGTGCGCATCGCGGGCGCGGTCGAAGTGCGCGCGGGCGACCGCATCGCCGTCGGCGACACCGAACTTTTGGCGATTCGCGAGGGCGAAGGTTCGCCGGTTGCGCTCGATGAACGCGCCGAAACTGAAGCGATCAACGCGATTGCGGGTGCTGCCGCGAATGCCGATGGCGACCGAGTCGCCGCGCGACTTGTCTCACTTGCGGCTGAACCGACCGACGCCGACACGTTTCTCGCCGAAGCCGCGAAAGTGATCGCAGCGGAACTCGCGCGCGCGCAGGTCACGGACGGTGAAGTCGTTCCGCTGCGCGCGATCGACGCACGGCTCGAGCATTTCGTGTCGCCGAACCACGGTCCGACCCACGGTGCGCAAAACCCGCCACACGCTCCGCACGCGCCACTTGCACTCGTCCGAACGGCGATCGACGGCGGTGAAATCTTGGCGGGCGCGGTCGATCAAGCCTCGGTCGTTGTGGCACCGTTCGGTGCGATCGGGCGCTCGCGTGGCGCGTTTCTCTTGCGACGAAGCGATCGACGTGCGCCCTCGCCGGATGTCGTGGCGATCCTCGCGCGCGCGGCGGAAGTCGCGACGCTTGCACTCGCCGCGCGCGGAGAGCGCGACGAAGGCGGCACGCGCGATCGACTCGCGCTGATCGGCGAAACCGTGGCCGCGCTCAGTCACTCGATCAAAAATATGCTGCAAGGCATGCGTTTCGGTGCCGACGCGGTCGATTTGGCCCTCTCGCGCGGCGACCTCGCGCGCGCACAAGAAGGTTGGCCGGTGCTCCAACGGAACCTCGATCGCATTCACGCGCTCGCGCTCAACATGCTTGCGTGGGCAAAGGAGCGACCGCTCGAACCCGAGGCGACCGATGCGAACGACATCGCCCGCGAAGTGCGCGAACTGCTCGCGCCCGCGGCTGGCCGCCGTCGCGTTGGCGTCGTGATCGCCCTCGATGAGTCGCTCCCGCCCGTCGAAATCGACGGCCCAGCGATCCATCAGGCGCTGACGAATCTCGTGCTCAACGCGATCGAGGCTGCGCCCGAACGGACGGGCCTCGTCGAAATCGGCACCGCCTACCGCGTGGAGAGCGACGAGTTGGTGATTCGCGTGACCGACAACGGCACCGGCATTCCCGACGCCGTGCGAGCGCGGCTCTTCGAACCATTCGTCAGTTCGAAAGGGCAGCGCGGCACGGGCCTCGGACTCGCGGTCGCGCGCAAAATCGCGGAACGGCACGGTGGGCGGCTCGAAGTCGAACAGACTTCTCGCAAGGGAACGACCTTCGCACTCGTGCTTCCGGCCGCAGGCGAGGGCGTCGATCCTGCCGAGACCCGCGCACCGAAAGGCTTGTCGCCGGAAGACTTCCGATGGAAGTTTGAGTGAGGCGACGGGCGCCCGGCCGACAGATTGCGCACCCACTCTCGCGGGCGCCGCGCGGATGCATCACGGGCAGATCGCGGAAGGATCACGAAACGTTTCCGAAGTTCCCGGCTCACCTTGCCGATCAACGACCCACCGATACGATCCCGCCCCCGCGGATGGCCCCTCGCGCTCAGGCGCATGATGCCACCCCCGTTGGCGGGGTGCGGTCGGCGGCTTCGCTGACTCCGTCCGCAACGCCAGAACTCTCCCACGCTTCACGAAGCG
>Ga0209617_10001302_pt1 | contig 11720 bp, 12 predicted proteins | sample LakEriepJuly2011_2_FD_187459 | JGI IMG/M metagenome (GOLD analysis project Ga0209617, IMG submission 187459) | Freshwater microbial communities from dead zone in Lake Erie, Canada - CCB epilimnion July 2011 (SPAdes) (version 2) | ecosystem: Environmental > Aquatic > Freshwater > Lentic >... | reverse complement strand
GATCCCCAAAGGTCCACAGAACAATTCCTGTCCATAAAGAGGGCCCTTGCGGCCCTCGAAGACCCCAATTTGAGTATCAGCATCGCGGGGGAAATACGGGACGAGGATGTTCTGGGCGACCTCGCGGATACTTTCGAATGGATCGACCGTTTCGCCAAGATGCCCCCCAACATCATCTTCCCCGAAAGCTTTGTGGATCATGTCCGCACCAGTTTTCCCGACCTGTCCGTACGGGTCATCAATGGGGAAGAAAAGACCACCCCACTCATTCATGCTGTAGGAAAAGGGAGCACGAGGAAACCACTCCTCCTGGTTATCGAGCACCTCGTCCATGATAAGACCAAGCCCGTCGTCTTCGTCGGTAAAGGAGTCACCTATGACAGCGGGGGATACTCCCTCAAGCCGACGCAGCACATGATCGATATGAAGCTTGATAAGACCGGGGCGTGCGTCGTGGTCGGTCTCATGCATCTCCTCCGGCGGGTCGAGTCGAAAACACCCGCCGTCGGGATCTGCCCTCTCGTCGAAAACATGGTCGACGGAGGATCGTACCGGAACGACGATGTCATCCAGTCCATGGTCGACGGCCTACGCGTCCAGGTGACCAACACCGACGCCGAGGGGAGGCTCATCCTGGGCGACGCCATCGCCTACGCTTTTCAAAATTATTCTCCTTCACGGATCATCGATGTGGCCACCCTCACCGATACCGCCGTCTCCCTCGGGGATAACTACACTGCCCTCATGGGTACCGATGAAGAATTGATTCCACGTCTCCTAGAGATTGGCGAGACTCTGGGTGATCCTTTCTGGAGACTCCCCTACTCCAGGAAACGGGCCAAAGCGGTCCTCTACAATAACAGCGGTAACCTGGTAAATTCCCACTCCAAGAACTGCACCGGCTACTCTGTGGAAGGAGGGCTCTTTATCGGGGAGTTTGTCAAAGAAAAAACCCCTTGGACCCATATCGATATCGGGGGAAGCCACATGGGGGGTATCATGTCCCTCCTCGCCATGGTCACGGAGCACACGCAGAACAAGCATCAGCGACGTTTCTTGCCTCCGAATTTGTTGAAGTAGACGCTGCGGCATTCGTTCATATTGCTATCCAGGGTAGGGTTGTTCACAATCTCTCGGAAGGACGTGCCGTTAAGCAACCGGATGATAAAGTTCATTGAGTAGACGCCACACTCCGTGTTTGCAAACTGGTGTCGGACGTTGTTCACGTCGATATCCATCTCCTCTAGCCGGGCGGTTCTGCCCCGGGCCTTCATGCTGGCCTTGGCAAACCTCGCCAGGAGAGCCACGGCCCGCTCATCGGGCATATCCGCGACCGAATCAAAGAAATAAACCTGACCTTTACCCAGATCTGTGTATCCGGCCACCCAGTGCTGCCCGGGTTGGTAATGGTCATCCGTATTAAATATAATCCCGATCCTCCGTGTCCCTTCGTTGTACAGCCGCTGAAGAGGGAGGTCCCGGATGCCCAGCTGAGGGAGAGAGTCAAAATCCATGGGGACGGCACCAAGAAATAGAAAATCCTGATGCAGTTTCTCATACTGGCTCATCACCCGGTTGATATGGTTGGTCGCGAGCCAATCAAACTTCCCCTCTGGTCCAGGCGGGCGGAGGACGTCATCCACAATCGAATCCTTCACGGGATCCGGAAGACCCTGGATCAGACACAAGTCGTTGGACCCGTTCCCACAGGAGAGGCTCTTCTTGATCTGACCCAGCATCTGACCATGGTTCAAACTCCGCGGGACCTTGATTTTGTGATGACGGGCGATTTTATCAAGATGTTCTTTTCTGTAACATGTCCCGTTCATAGGATTCACACCGGGGGCACACTGGACCGTCTTCATTTCTAAAACCTATAAGTTCCCAAGCTATAGTTTCTGGATCAGGATGAAGATCGCCGCCGTGGACACGATATTCATCACAAGAAGCAACGAAAACACGAGGGTGAAGAAATACATATGGGGGCGGAGGATCTCCTCGATAATAGGGTAGATGAGCCGCTTGCTGTTCTCAGCCGTCATGAGTTTTTCAAGAAACTCGCCAACCATTTACAGATGCCCGTCAAAAAAAATTCAGGGGATCATCGACATCGTCAATCGGACGTGTGTGAAATCATCCATGCTCAGATAGATTTCGAAACGGAACGAACCCGCTTCAAACCCTACTGCGTTGTAGCCAACATCGATTTCATTGGACATGATCCGATCCCATATCTTGGTAGCGTGCGTGCTTGCCGGTGGGATTAGTTGTTTTTCTAGAGCAAACGTCAGATACAAACTCCCGAGTGACAAATGAAGCCTACCGTTGACTATCTTTGCCGAACGGTAGGGGTCATACGAGGGCAAAGGCTTTTCGCTATGAAACCGGAACGATAGTTTCTCACGTCTGCAGATGAACGTCCCAATAGTCATGGTTCTCTTATATTAAGACCTTGTTCTTGTCTAGTTGCTAGAGAGTTGGAGAAATATAAGAGATCGATCCTTCCATCTCGATCTTCTTAGGTCAGAGAGTTTATTCTTTCTACTATTGATTTTTGCAATGCTCGTGCATCTTCGCTTATGGAATCATAATTAACACTGTTAGTTCCCAAATCGTGCCAAAACGAATATTCAGGAACAGCACGCGGTACGACATGCCCTGAAATTTTGTTTAGTGTAGAAGACCTAACCACTTCATAATTTCTAATTAATGTAGGTCTTTGGATCCAACCATCAGCGGTTACATCATCAAGCAAGTTAATGTAATCAATATCGTTTGTATAGAAATTAGTTTCTCGAAGAAGGCGAATAAATGAATCTACTGATTTGCATGTATGACAGTGATCGATAATAATCATTGATTTGTCTTTATTTACAATAAATTGTGATATATATTTAAGAAAATGAGTTTTCTTTTCCTCTGAAGGAATAGTGTAAGAATCCGAATATATTAAAGACATCCCTGATAATGGAATCTCAACTATATTATGAGATAGCTCTCGTTTTCTTATTATTGTAGACAATGCAGAATATACGTAAGCTGGACTAGCTCCTAAACATACAAAAAGTCTCGGTGCTGTATTATTTAATGTTAGGATTGTATTAGCAACGTCAATAGAATCTTTGACTACCTGTTCAAATAATGCTTTCTGCTCGTCGTCTTCCTTTGAGAACCCCACTGCATCCTCTCCCCCGACTCCACCTTTTAAATTAAGTTGTATATATTTTTGTTTGTATTTTAAGAATTTATCCATATATAATATTACATATATTTTAAAATAATTATTTTTTGTGTCCTGTGGTATCTTTGAAACCGGAACGATATTTTCTCGCGTCTGCAGATGAACGTTCCAGTACTCATGTTCTCTTATATTAAGACCGTGTTCTTGTCTAGTTGCTAGATATGCCGTACAGTCCTTTTTTTGTTTTGCACGCTATTTATGAAATAGTGACCTCTTTCATTCGTGCCTTCTTCACTGGAAAAGACGTTAGATTACTAATGCGAGAAGAAGAAATAAAACAGCAGCGAGATTTTGATCAGATGTTACAAAATGACCCTAGTTCAGGGGCGAAGGAACTGTTACAGCTTCTATCAAAACAAAAAGAGTCATACAAAGTGGCTCGATAGACAGTTTCTTTCTAACTTAGACGTTTGAACTCTTTCCTTGTTAATGCCCCTTATTTTCATTTCGTTGAACGACGCGTTTACTGAGAAAATTAGGTTGCACGGACTGGAGGCGTACACGATGAGGATCCAGGACTTTCAGGACTTCCAGGACTTCCAGCCCAGACCACAGAGAAAGACATTCTATGTATCCCCGGCCAACAGCCTTTGTTTCATGGATGGTGGCATGGATCATGCCTTGAGCAGGATTGTTTTCCCCGGTATCGAGTCGAGGGTAAAAGATGCGGTGAGGAAACTGGGAATCACCACAAAGTTTGGAAGACCCTATTTGCCGATCGGAAGTTCTATCATTGTACAGAGTCACGGAGACGAGAACACCCACCGGTTTCTGGTCGTTACCCCTACCATGCTGTTGCCCCAGGACGTGTCGCAGACCCGGAACGCGTACTTTGCCACCATGGCCGTGTTGTACAACGTGCTGGTCATGCATGAGGAGAGTCTCGATCAAGTCGACATATTGCTCACCGCCTTTTGCTGTGGGTACGGGAAAATGGACGTGGAGACGTCAGTCCAGCAGATCCTCGACGGGATCCGCGATTTCCCCAGCTATACACCGACCAAGGTGCCCAACCATCGGGCGGTGGTTCTGGAACCCAACCTGATCGATCAGCCGAAATACTACCAGAACACCGAATGGTTCGATATCGAGCCGGGGGAAATCAAGACCGTTTGAAATGATCAATGCCATTCAAAGATAGTAAGTTGAATTGTTCTTCATGCTCATTTCTGACGTGAATTTTCTCGGACATAATCACTTATGTAAAACTTCTAACTACTTCTCCCCCTCTCCTCCATCCAGCTCTTGGAGAGAAAAATGCTCGGGCCACGCATGACTGTCCATAGCCACTGTCACCTCACTCTCTCCCCCGTCCAGTTCGTGGAGCGAGAAGTGGTCGGGCCACGCATGGCTGTCGGTAGTGATTACCTCCTCCTCGTTCCTAAGAAAGATCTCGCCTTTCCTCAGATTACCCATCGTACGGCTCTGGTCCCCCAACGTCACCACATTGAGGTTAAACGGGAATCCTTCGGGATTCTTCTTCATGTACTCCTCCATCGACATCATCTTGGCCACAAGACCGTCCTTGTTCGCCAACTTCATGTTCGCCCCCAATCGGTGCAGCATGCTCGGCTTGGACATATCCTCGGGACGCGAGGACAATATCGCCAGATGGAACGCTGTATTGCCATCCTTGTCCTGCTTATCAAGGAGCTTGGGGAACGCGGTCGCGATCTCGAAAAGATCATCCGCATCACCGTTCGTCGCCATGTAGTGCAAAATAGTCCGCCCGTCTTTTCCGGGGCCGGGGTTGATATACTGCATGAATTCTTTATCAAACATTATAACCAAAGGACTAGACAATATTTTTCCTTCTTTTCCTGGTTCACGTCATAAAGCTTTTCCAGGTAACATACCCATAAAGAAAATGAAACAGATCTTTGACCGGGGACTCATCCGTGTGGCACACCCTTACCAAGACCCTGAGGTTGGATCCGACATCTTCAAGATCTCCTATTCGGGGAACCATAGAAACATCATCATCGAGACACCCGAGCTCCTCGTGACCAATCTTTTCTTCACCATGAAGGGAAAAGTCAAGGGGCTGGAGATCCTCCTCCAGAGAGAAAGTGTCCCTCCACAAAAAGCCCCACCACGTGAAGGGGATGGGTTTTTCCATACACTCAATGCTATTGACTCTCGTGTTATTGGGACGGTGTTTTCCAACTACCCCGACAAGATGTTCGGACGCACCGTACGTCGGACGCTAACTACAGGCACAGGCACAAGTACAGGTACAGGCACTGCTACAATACCTCAGACTAAGAACACTCCCGCGTCGAGCAGCAGCTATGTCCGCTTCAGCATCCCGCTCTACAAGAACCGGGCCGAGCTTCTCATCCGTGACGCGAACGGCAAGATCTGCACCATCTCCGACATCAAGAGCGGGATGAGGTGCAAATGCGTCGTGTACCTGAGCCACGCCGAGATTGACAACAAGAGGTTTTTCCTCCGATGGAACCTGATGCAGATGAACTTAATCGAAAACAAATAAATATCTCTAGAGGTTAATATAGGATGAACCTCGTGACTACGACACTATTTATTTTAATGATCGCCATCATCACGTGGATCGCGACCGGTGGGAGCAGCATGAGCGGTGGGAAGGCACCCCCGCCGTCCTGCAAAGCCTACAACGAAGGCATGTCCAACATCCCCAATGAGAACGTGAACAACTTCACCGCTCCCTCCGCCAAAGGCGAGCTCAGCAACTACTTTGTCAATCCTTCCTCGGACGTCAAGGTCCCGACCGCCACCAAGCTTTCCGCTGGGGAGCTCAACCCTAGCGGCAACCCCGCAGTCGAAGGGAACGCCATCAACTACTTCGGGAAGCAGATGTCCAACGACCTGACCCAGCCCAACTTCAACGTCGCCGATTTCCTCCCCAAGGAAGTGAACACCGAGTGGTTCCAGACCGACATCTCCAATGCACAGAATGAGGTCGATCAGGGGACGCTCATTGACATTGCCAAGTTCTGTCAGGGTGTTGACACCGTGGGCCAGTCCATGAAGAACCCGTCCTACGACATCCGAGGAAACATCCCCTGCCCCAAGATCGTGGTCAGCCCGTTCATGAACTCGTCGTACGACCCCGATACTAACCTCCGCTCGTGGTGCTAGTCACAACAACAATTTCCCATTATAGGATGTAATGAGCTACGAAACTAGACGGCTGTCGAATCGACAGACACATTTTAATACAAGGTCAGAATGCCTAAATTCGGTCAAATACTGCAACACGAACCCCCGGTTTGAAAATTTCAATCAGGTCCTGTTTCATGCGGGGGACCGCGAGGACCTTGAACGGTACGCGTTCCTTCAAGCAAGACAGCTTCAGACGTTGGCCGGTGACGGTGGATTGGCCTTCACCGACCTTGAGGAAACCGTCATGCATATGTTCGACCTGTTCAAAAAGGGGGTTATTGTGGTCTTCCGTGGGGGGAAGCTGGTCTCTTTCGTGCCTTTCAGCAACGCCAACTATGGCATCGGGGATGTGGTCAAGTACCTCTACGTCGATGAAAAGGACAAGAAAATGCTGGAGAAGTACACCCAAACAAAGAGTGAGAAACTGTACGCGTACCTGATGCGAAGGTTTGAAAAGTACGCGAAACAACGGGGATGGCGAGTGAATCCGGACCGGCGGAAGTGGGTCCTTAATAACTGTATCTTCCGGAGCATGCCCAAGCCTTTTGAGGGGGACCAGAACATCGCTCTACTTGAATACTGGATGCAACGACTTGCGAATGAACGGGAGATACCGGACTGCGTCCTCCTCATCAATGTGAGGGATTTCCCTCTCATGCCACTGGACGGCTCCCACCCTTACAAAGACATCGTTCCACAAGGAGAGCAGTGCTATGGGATCCCCACCTACCCCGTCTGCTCCTTCTCCGGCAAAGAAGGGTTCGCGGACGTTCCTGTACCGAACCCTTCCGATATGACGAATGCAACCGAGAAGGCCCTCTATTTCCCGGACGGATGCCAGCGTGACGATACGGAACCTTTCACGGATTGGTCCGCAAAAGAACCCAAGGCCGTGTTCCGGGGCACCAACACCGGGTGCGGAGTCGATTCTTCCCTCAACATGCGGATCCGTCTTGTCAAAGAGATCGCCAAGGCCCGCCCGGATCTGCTCGACGCAACATTCACTTCCATCAATATGAGGATCCGGAAGCCCTCAATCAACCGCCCGATCGATGCCCCTCATAAGAAGAGACTCTCGCCCACCGGAAATTTCCTCGATTTCAATAGCATGACACGATTCCGGTACATCGTTAACGTCGACGGCTACGTACGTGCTTACCGTCTGGGCAATGAGCTCCGGAGTATGAGTGTCATCTTGTTACAGGCTTCCCCTTACCGCCTCTGGTTCGAACACCTGCTCAAACCCTACGTTCATTACGTACCCATTGCAGCCGACCTGGGGGACCTCATAGAGAAGATTGAGTGGTGTAAGCGTCACGACGAGGAGTGTAAAAAGATCGTCGAGAATGCTCTCGCCCTGCATGGAAGGATCATGGGGGGCGACGGGATCCTCGACGCGTGGGCGGGCGTCGCCAAGAAGATCGCCTCGAGGTACGCCGACACGGCTCGCTTCTACCAAAGACCAGTGAATCACGACAAGATCCGACGGGTCATCGTCACCGCCAACCCTTCTCGTGTTTTCCTCGATAACCTGCGGGGCTTCCTCCCCGATACCGATATCATGGTGATGCTCAGCGGTGGTACGAACCAGAACAAGGCCATGGAGAAGGGCCTCGAGATTGCGAAGGCCAAGGGCGAATACGATGTCTATTTAAAGCACGACCCGGACATCCTCCCAGGAGAAGACCTCCTCCACCACTACCTGGACGTCCCGGCCCCAGGCGAGATGATTGAGCTCGTGAAACCGGGAAGAGTATTCTCCACAAGGGGTGGGACCGCCACCAGGGTCACGATCATCGATGCTGAAATCATCGAATTAAAATTAGAAGAAAACGAGCCCGCAACCGCGACAAAGACACAACCCCACCTTTTTTTCTACAAGATCTCATGATTATTTTGATTGCCCGTCGAGGAAATCCCAGACACCGCAGCTGCACTTGCCCATATTTCCCCCACACGCGTCGCACTTCAGGAACCATTCCCTGACCCGGAGGTAACATCGTTCCCAGAGTAGGCGTTTTTTAAGTATCTTTATCCCGACGCCCGGGACGAAGCGAAGACGATACTGCCGTGGCTTGAGCTTCCTTCTCATCTTCATGGAGTTTAGCTTTTCTTTTCCCATTCAGCACATCATTTTTCAAGACATGAGCTTGAGGAACTTCTTCGGTTGTTCGTCGTGGTTTTCCTCGTGCCGCCCTATTCGCTTAAACAAACACCGCTGTAATTTTCTTCATCTTGCATTTTTCTTAAAGTGAAAATATATTCTGAATCTCATCTTCGGACTGAAGCGGTCATACAACTCACCCTTTTGGAATATAACACCCCTATCATCTTTTAGCTTACCGTTACCGAGACTACGTAGTTCCCTGCTTGTTTGATCCCAAATCAAATCTGGTTTTTCTGTATCCTCTGTACCATTCTTGTTTACGTATTCATCGTACGACGAACACTGTAGGGGATCAATCATTGTTAGCTTACGTATTTCTGGAGCAACTTGTACTTGTGTTTCTCCCATCGCCTCATCGAGTAGCTGACCTAACGTATACTCCTTGTTCACTCCCACAGAATGACTCCGCACCTCATTGTGGTTACTCATGTTGTTGGATTTTCTTGTGCTTAGTGTCCCTTGGCCGCTTCCAGTCATTTGGTGTTTCATTTTTAGTAAAAGAAAGCAATCGAGACTTAGGTTTGAGAAACAAGCGTGAGGAATTTCTTCCTCTGTTCGTCATGGTCTAGGATGGGCTTGGGGTAATCCACACCAGGATGCTTTTCGTACGCCTTGAACCACATATGAATATCTTTGGAATCTACCCCCTCAAACTCGGGGAGCCAACGCCGGATGTACTCACAATCCGGGTCAAACTTTTTTGATTGAGTCCATGGATTAAAAACACGATAGTAGGGCTGGCTATCCGTGCCCCCACCTGACGACCACTGCCAGCCGCCATTGTTCGCGGAAAGATTGTAATCCGTCAGTTTGGTCGCAAAATATTTTTCTCCTTCCCGCCAATCAATCAAAAGATCCTTGATCAAGAAGGAGGCGACGATCATCCGTCCCCGGTTATGCATGTACCCCGTGGTGTTCAACTCCCGCATACACGCGTCCACGACAGGGAAGCCCGTCCTCCCTTCCTTCCAGGCCTTAAAATTTTTTTGTGACCGGTCCCACATGATCCCATCAAACTTGGGGTTAAAATTTTTCCCGACCACGTGAGGGAAGAAATGGAGGATGTTGATATAGAAATCCCTCCAGTACAGCTCCCTCACCAACGCCGAGTTCTTTCGTGCGGCCATTGCCTTGTAGACCTCCCGTATCGAAACCGTCCCGAGATTGAGGTGGGCCGAGAGTCTTGTGGTCTTATACGTGAGAGCATCCCTCTGCTTCCCGTAGCCAGCAAAGGACGAAATATTTTTGAGGATCGTCATGGCATGAGAAGTACCTCCCTTGGCGACAAGCTCGTTGTTCTGGAGAAACAGCGTCCGGGGATCCAACTCTTTCTTCTTGTGGCCTTCGAGGGGGATTTTCATGGTAGAAGGAGACGCCACGCGAAGTGCCGAGGTGCAATGCCTCATAAATGGTGTAAAGACCTTGTACGGCGTGCCATCGCTCTTCAACGTGTCTCCATTCAACAACGGATGCAGAAGGTGGTCCTCGCACGCATGAACGGTGATGTGGTGCTTTGCCGCCCACGCCCGGACCGCGTCATCCCTCTTCTTGGCGTATGGAGAATAATCGATGTTGAACCCAATCTCTGTGATGGGATCACCCTTGGAGTTCTCCTTGCGGATCCTCTCCAACACGCTCACCGTCTCTTTCCCGTAATAGTAGCACAACCCGCCTTTCATGATCTTATCCATCTCTTCCAACGACTCAACCATGAACTGGACCAGGTTGTTCGAAAAATAGGGGTTCCGCTTCGGATCGATCTGCTCCTCCGTGAAGATAAAGATTGGGGTGATCGCCTTGCTGCCGCCATCGACCATCCTTAGGAGGGTGGTGTTGTCTGTAAGGCGAAGATCCCGATGGAAAAGAAATATCCTCATATAATAATAATTAATTGAAAGTTTTGTTCTTATGCTAACTTAATCAGAGAAAACGATGACGACCACCACGCCTTTCGAAAGCGAGTGGACGCTCTGGTACCACGCCGATACTACCAAGTGGACCCCTTCCAGCTTCAAGCAGCTATGCACCATCTCAACGGTCGAAGACTTCTGGGAAATGACGGACGCCATCACGAAGAATACCCACATCCTCCTCGAGCATATCTACGTCATGAGGGGCAAGATCATCCCCATGTGGGAGCACCCAGAGAACAGCAACGGTGGTTGCTGGTCCATCAAGATTGACATCTCCGAATCGTTCAAGGTCTTTACAAGAATACTGGCCTACATCTGCGGGGAGACGTCCATGTACACCAGCGATATGGAGAATATGAGCAACCAGATCAATGGGATCTCCCTCTGTCAGAAGAACAATTACAGCTGCATCATCCAGATCTGGAACCGAGATAAAACCAACAACCAAATCACGCTCCTCCCCAAGGACATCACGGAACGTTTCAGCTACGAGATCATCTACCGCCCACATATTCCCGAGAAGGGGGTGGTTGTCACAGAAGGCTAGCTAGACAACATGGTTTCTGGTTTTCAGGGCCGTAATAACCCGGACCACTTTGTCCAGAAATTTACCTGCCTCGAGGTGCTCTTCCGTATTCTGTTCAGCGGTATTGAAATACCCGATGAGCTCGTTTATCAAGCGAACGGTCTCCATCACTGTCGCGATGCTGTACGTCCTGGAATCAACCAGGCTGCTCATACGGACCCGGATCTTCACCAAATGAGCCGTATCAACAACCCCGTTCCCAGGCTTTATCAGAGGTTTCATCTTTTCATGGACGCCTCCTTGGTATAGATCCAGAAGAGACCGCAATTCCTCCAGGGTGTCTGGGTTCATATTGTTTATTGTATGTAGTTTAACGGCTCCCATCTTCAGTTCTTCCGAGGATCAATTTTTCAATTCCCCACTACTCATGCCCCGGTACGGAGAATCAACGCGGCCAGAGACGAGATCAAACCCTCAAAGTGAAGGATGTACCGCGTCGCGTTCTTCAGACGCGAGTCGTACCGGGCCAGCACCTCCGATACCTTGGAGGCCATCTCGAAAGGATCCTTGTATTTCTTTGGATCCGACAACCGTTGGAGGATACGGTTACTCATGTATAACACAATCGACTCGGAATCGATGTTGGTGATGAAGAGCTTGCCCAGGCGGTCGCGGGTATCCGTGATGTTTTTGATGGTCTTCCCATATCCAGAAAAGATATCCGCGACG
>Ga0209617_10001299_pt1 | contig 11725 bp, 9 predicted proteins | sample LakEriepJuly2011_2_FD_187459 | JGI IMG/M metagenome (GOLD analysis project Ga0209617, IMG submission 187459) | Freshwater microbial communities from dead zone in Lake Erie, Canada - CCB epilimnion July 2011 (SPAdes) (version 2) | ecosystem: Environmental > Aquatic > Freshwater > Lentic >... | reverse complement strand
GAGAGACAACGATTAGACCGTCAGAAAAAGGCGATTAAACTCCAAATTGACAACCTTAACTCTAAAACTCTGATAGCACCTACACCACCACCACCTACCCCACTATTAAAGAATTTACCACCATCTGCATTTAGTGAAGAATTAGCGGCTATATCACAAGCAGAACTCAAGTTAAAACAGGCCAGGGTGATTCTGGCTAGTCGCTCCAAACTGCTAACAACTGACAACCCAGAACGCCGTGCTGAATTTGAAAAAGCTGGTGCTAGTTTAGCGATCGCCTCCCAAAAGATTGAGGAACAAGAGCAGATGATTGTCGCCATGAACGACATGAAAATGCAATCAGAGATATTGCAGCATGAGCAATCTAAATTAAAAAAACTCCAGTCAGAATTAGAAAAAGCTCGTTCAGAAGTTGACAGAGAACAAGCTAAACTTGATAATTCTGCTATTCTCCAAACTCAGGAATTAGAACAACTACAGACTAATGTTAATTTGGCTGAATCAAATTTACAGGTGGCTAAATCTAAATTAGAAGCGGCTAGAGTTAACCGTCAGATTCAAGAGTATCAAGCTAGTGTGGAGGAATCAAAGCGATCGCAGTCCGAAACCCAATCCAGGCAAGATTACGAGCGCTCACGACTACAGTATGAAGAAGCTGTCAGAAATAACGATTATCAACTTGCACAACTGGGTATTTCATTAAGTGCGATCGAGGATAAATTAGCTGATATTCCGATTGTCAAAAGTCCGCGCAATGGGTATATTAAAAAGATTAAGCCTTGGGTGGGTAAAGATGGTAAATACACAACTAGGGTAGCCACCGAGATACGCGCAAAATGGGACACGTTGTAAAGTTTTGTAAAGCTAATGGTCAAAAACCTTGATTTACCGTTGTTTCAGCCTCAACCTAAACTTAACTATTTAAATGAAGACATTCCCGAAAAGAGTCATTTATGGGCAAGTTTGAGGAACTAAATAGCGCGAACAATTGATTTTAGTGTGTAAAAATTTGAATGCCCCTTTACCATTTTTGGGCAAGTTAGTAAATCAATAAACTACGTTCCGTAACATTTGTTTACATCGTGTTCTATTTTGCCGTTATCTCGGCGGATACCCTAGGAATCCGGTTTGGTTTCTGAATTTATTTGTGGAGGCAGGGAATAGGGTTTTAGAAAATTCAGGTGTACGGTAGTGTGTTAATTCTGAATCCCTTATCCCATAAGACTTCATGCACAAAATGTGCCACCCTATTTTTATGAGAAAGTGCTTGGAACAGATGTTTTCGGTATAAACTACGGTAACACCAATAATTTTCTGGACAATCCCTCCAAAAATACACAGAATTAACATACTAGGTGTACGGAGTTTTGTTCAAAAATCAAATAGGAGTCCTATATATGACTAACAAATTAAATACAAAAGTTGCCATTGTAACTGGTGCCTCATCAGGTATAGGTGAGGCGACGGCTGTTGCATTAGCAGCAGAGGGAGTAAAGGTTACACTAGTAGCTCGACGTGCTGACCGATTAGAACAGCTAACTAAACAAATTTCCGAAAGTGGGGGTCAAGCGATATCAATTATCGCTGACTTAACAGACGAAATGCAAGTGCGCGATATGGTGTTTAAAGCTAATGCTTATTGGGGTCGTATAGATATTTTGGTCAATAATGCGGGTGTTATGCTACTCGGTTCTGTTGATGGTGCGGATACTGAGGACTGGAGGCGCATGGTAAACACCAATCTTTTGGGTCTAATGTATGTAACACATGCTGTTTTACCACTTATGAAAGCTCAGAAAACAGGGCATATTGTTAATATTTCATCTGTAGCTGGTCGTATAACTAGGGCTGGATTTGCAGTTTACAACGCTACTAAATGGGCTGTGTGTGCTTTCTCGGAAGCGTTGCGTCAGGAAGTTTACAAAGATAAAATTCGTATTACAGTTGTTGAGCCAGGGGCGGTGAAAACTGAGCTTAACGAGCATATCACGGATACAGCAGCCAAAGAACAGTTTAATTTGTGGATTAGTTCTATTACACAACTTGAAAGCAAAGATATTGCCGCCGCTATTGTCTATGCAGTTACGCAACCACCTCATGTCAACGTAAATGAAATTCTAATTCGACCAACTGAACAAGAGAGATAGTGATCACCGCTCCTGTAACCGAATAGTCTTTGAGGTATTTGTGCCGAGCTACTTTCATTGGCCTATGCAAGGACAAGCAGTAGCACTGTGACGAACTACCTTTTCCTGATTTTTACCTGAAAATATTTTATTTTGGGAACCGATAAGAATTTCACCAGTATCACTCAATATTTTTGTATCCGGGCAAATAAAGTCTATATGGTACTGAGTATAAGGATGTAAGGCCAGTCCCCAATGAATTGCTCCATAAGCTCCTCCATAAACCTCATTCATCGCGTTATTACCTGGCAGAATTTTTAGTTCAGTATTAATGCCAAAGCCGATTTCCCAGATTCGTGAATACCTAGAATCAACAGCAAATAGCTTCTCCAGCATTGATTTGGCCGATTCTACTGATGGGTGGGTGGCATATAATTTGGTAATTATTCCATCTGCAACTGTTGCAATTAAGGCGTATTCTTCAAGCACTCCAATCTCATTATAAATGCGAGCTTGGTCTTTGAGCAGAAAGGAAGCCTTGCCAGAATGAAGAATAGTAAAGCCCTTCAGAGAAATTTCGCCATTGATAGCAAGATTGCGATCTCCACTGTACTGACCGTGTCCCATTGGGAGAACACTAATTTCACCCGACGGGACAATTTGTTGACCGCCCCAAGGTAATGGTCCTGCTTGTTCAAACCATTCATAAGTTTCATTCAAGTGAGAAAAATGTGCAGAGGTACTATACTGTTCATTTATAATCTGCAAAGAGTTTGCTCTTTCAAGAATATCAAAGAAGTGATCGGCAAACATCTTTTGAGATTGAGAATCTGTAGCTTCTAGCACTCCAATAAAGTGTTTGATTGCCTCCTGTGAAGTGGGAGTTGAATTCGATACCATAACTGCCAACTTACGACGACCCATTTGCTGTGGTTTAACAGACTCAATGAAATGTCCCGGACAGATTACTAAGATATGAGCAGGTTCCTGTGTTTGTTGGAGAAGAGTAGCCAGTTCACCGCCACCATAACTCAGAATTTCACATATCTTATAAGATCCATCTTGCTCAATCAAAAAAGTATCAACAATGTCTGTAAAGAGGTAGAAACTACATTGTTCTTCGATATCTCCAAAGTTACGGTACTTATCTGGACGAATAATAATTTTTTCCACAACTGATTCCTCAAAATTTAAATGCGTGATATATTACGTAGTAATATCACAAGATAGTAAATATCGAGTAAACTGGGAGAAAAATAATGAAAAATAGCATCGAGTACGCTACCAAAGCATTACAACTCACCGACAAGAGTATCGAAAGCAACAGCACAAATGAACAAGGAACTAGAAAAGTTATAAAACGTAATACAAACACTGAGTACGTAGGAAATTTACTTGGATAAAGCTTTGTGTTGTTGGTTGGCTTAGTCTTATACTTGAAAAGCTAAATGAGTAACTACAGTCCAAAATAATTGTAGTTAAGCATTTATTGATGCTTCTCTCTAATTACTTTTCTTGAATCTGTATTAAGCCTAGTTTTACACATTTAAAATAAGCGAAAACTCATGGATTGTTTCAATCCATGAGTTTTGTTTTATAAAGCCAACTAGCTTTTTCAGCTTTTAGTATCTGGTGCTATTTCTGGATTTATTTGTGTTACTGCCATTTGACAAAATACTACAGATAGAGGTTGAAAACCCATAGATACAAACAGCCTGTGTGCTTTATTATGTAATCCAGATTCTAATAGAAAGTATTTAACTCCCTCCTGATTTCCCCAGTTGAGTACATTTTCTATGAGATTCCGTCCAATTTTGCGACCCCGGTGATTTTGGCTCACACCAAGATCGTCCAACCAACATTCAAGATGACCTGCTTCCGCAGCACGGAGTGAGGCAATTGCAAAACCAACCACAATGTCCTTATCAATAGCCACAAAAAGTCCTGATGAAGATTTATGCAGGAGTTCAGCTAGCTCTTCCTTAAAAAGGATTGCCGCCTGTTCAGACTGCATACCAGGTGCTACTGCTAAACCCGCACTAAGTTCACCGAAACTGATATAAGTAGAATCGAAAACTTCATTGTAAACTCTAGCTACAGACTCCAAATCAGTAAGCTTCATTTTCCGGATCTTGATAGATTGCTCCATAAGAGATGTAATACTCCTTCAACTGTCTCAAAAACTATTTTTCAATTGCACCTAAAGCTTTTAGTGTAATTTTTTGAGCTTCTGTCAAACCAATAACTCCAGTAATGTTTATCCCTTCGTAGGGTTTTTCAGCTTTTAAAGTTTTAAGGCAAACCCCCATCTTAACATCCCAAAGCGAGATCGTTTCATCCTGACTACCACTTGCTAAAATTTGACCATCGGGACTAAATGCTACTGTCCAAATCCAACTGGTATCACCCCGCAAAATCTTCAAGCATTCACCACTACTAACATCCCACAGCCTAACTGTTTCATCCCCGCTACCGCTAGCCAGCGTTTGACCATCCGGGCTGAAGACCACTGAGCAAATCCAATCGGTATGACCTTGCAAAGTTTTCAGACATTTACCTGTCTCAACATCCCATAGTTTAGCGGTGTGATCCTCGCTACCACTGACCAACATTTGACCATTCGGGCTAATAGCAATTGACTTAATCCAGGAATTAAAATGCCCTTCCAAAGTTTTCAAACATTTCCCTGTGGTAATATCCCACACTTTAATTGTTCCATCCGCACTACCACTAGCTAGCGTTTGACCATCCGGGCTAAAGGCTACTGATTGTACCCAATCGATGTGACCTTGCAAGATTTTCAAGCAGTAGCCAGATTTTACATCCCACAATTTAATCATTGCGTCTGCACTACCACTCGCTAAAATTTGACCATTCGGACTGAAGTCAACAGCAATCGGCCAGTTGTTGTGATGTAAGGTTTTCAGGCATTGACCAAGATTGACATTCCATAGGCGAACAAACAGATCGCCGCAAGCAGTTGCCAAAGTTCGACCATCCGGACTGAAGGAAACGGCTCGTATCCAGTTGGGATGCTGCAAAGTTTTTAGGCATTGACCCGTGCCAATATCCCATATCCTTACTGTTTGGTCAGTGTTGCCACTTGCCAGAGTATGACTATCTGGGTTGAAAGCAATTGACCAGACCCAGTTAGTGTGACCGTATAGAGTTTTTAAACATTGTCTTGTGCCAACATCCCAAACCCTTACGGTTTTATCTTCACTGCCACTTACCAGCATTTGACCATCTGGGCTAAAGGCAATTGACCAAATCCAATTGGTGTGACCCTGCAAAGTTTCCAGGCACTGACCTGTAACCACATCCCAAATTTTTAGAGTTTTGTCAGAGCTACCACTTACCAGTGTCTGATTTGGAGAAGCTTCATAAACAGGAGTAAAGACAACTGATCTAACACAGTCGGTATGTCCCTCAAGCGTTTTTAAACATTGACCTGTAACAATATCCCATAATTTAATTGTTTTGTCTTGGCTGGCACTAGCTAGTATTTGACCATCAGAACTAAAGGCTACTGAGTAGACCCAGTCGGTATGTCCCTCAAGCGTTTTTAAACATTGACCTGTAACAATATCCCATAATTTAATTGTTTTGTCTGCACTACCACTCGCTAAGGTTTGTCCATCAGGACTGAAGACTATTGACCAGATCCAATCTTCATGCCCCTGTAATATTTTTAGACAACAACCTGTATTAACATCCCACAATCTAATTGTTGAGTCTCCACTACCACTGGCTAAGATTTGTCCATCAGGACTGAAGACTATTGACTGTACCCAATCAGTATGCCCTTTGAATGTTACAAGCGGTTGAGCATCAACAACTTGCCATACATGAATTTCACCATCTGTATCACTTGTAGCTAAAAGTTTTCCATTTGGGCTAAATGATACTGACAAAATACTACCAAAGGTTTGAGTAAAAACTGAATTAGTTAAGTCGGCATAAGTGAAATTTACATAACGCAGATTTATTCCCTGTAGATAAGCTTGCCAGACTGTTAGATAAGAAAAGTCATAGTTCCTTAAATCAGTTTTTATCTGGCACAACAAATTTAAAATATTGCCTCCTAGATATCCTGGCTCTTGCGGAGATTCTTCTCGCCATGCTGATAAAATATGAACTAATTGATTTTCAACTCTTTTTTCATGTTTAAAAACAGTAACTAAACCGTCTTTAATAGGATTGATAATGAGGCGAATCTGAATACTTCTAATATACTCCTTTGCTTGAGCTTTGAGCAGAGCATGGCTGTTTAAAATGACAGGTTTATTAGTTTTAATCTCTTCAATAGCTTGTTTAATTAATTTATCTGTCATGTACTCAATAAGTACAGGTTGCAAAGTTAAACCTGTTTCTACTTTTTCAAGAGGTAATCGTCTTTCTAGAATCTCTAAAGTATTTGATATTTCTTCTCTAGAAAAATTCGATAAAAGATCATTTTTTAAATCGGAAAAGAGTACTGGTTCTCGATTAATTGCCAGCCAATACATAATTTCTTTTTCTAAATTGCTCAGACGATTAAAGTACCAATCCAATAAGTCATTAATGCCACGGAATATTGTTTTACCCTCTTTTAAAAATTGAGAAATATTGCCTTGAAATCCTCCTAAAAGAATGTGTTTAGCAAGAATGTCTAATACTAATGGATTACCGTTATAGAATTCAATTAGTTCTTTCCATTCATTTTCAGAGGCAGTAAAAGAACCATTTTCATCAAAAATCTTTCGCCCATCCGACTCATCCAAACCACCTAACTCAAGTGAACGAACAGGTCGCGTTTTTCCTTCAAGTAACGCAATTTCTGGTGGTTTGTCTCGACTAGTTACAATTAGACAGCTTTGATGAGAAATTTCCCCAACTTGTTTGAAAAGTTCCCCATATCCCTCATAGCCCTCTAGATATTGCCCAGTAAAATTATGTCCCTGTAAAATTGCCTCCGCATTATCTAGGATAAGCAGACAACGGTGTTGACGTAAGTAATGAAGTAACCTAGATATCTGAGCACCTCTACCCTCCGGTAAAATAGTTTCCTTCTGGTTAGACAAGAACTTAATCAGGTCTGATATAAATTCTGTAAATGGTGGGGTATTGAGCAGGGATCTCCAAACAATATATTCAAATTCTTTTTGAATTTGTTCTGCTAGCTTTGCTGATAGTTTGCTTTTACCAATTCCCTTTGTACGCAGATTGAGTGACAATCGGGTTTTTCCGATTCCATACATACCAGTAATTGCTACCAGACGACAGTGTTCATTGAGAATCCATCGCTCTAGTTTAGCTAGCTCTTCTGTACGTCCAAAAAATACTGAAACATCAGGAGCATCTCCCCAATCCTGATGTAAATTGGTGGTTGTTAATGAAGGTAATAGAGATTGATTTGAGTGTGTAAGAAGCTGTACCCAGTGAGTATTTTGCTGGTGAAATTGTTGTTGTAACTCTTCTAGGCTACTCCATACAGATAAAACAAGTGTTATGGGAATTGCTACCCCACCCCACACTACCCTCAGTTTGCGTCTTTCCCCGATCTCTTCAATTAAACTACTGCGTTCTGACTTTATCAGACCACAAACCATACCGGTTCTTTGATTTAATAAGGGAGCACCACTAAAACCTGCACGAGTTCCTTCTGCAATAAATGTAAATAAATACCCATCCTCATCTGCTAAACCCTGACAAGTGGCAAGCAAAGATTCTCCCTCATACTGTTGACCTCGAAGCTTTTTGGGATAGCCAAAAGCATAAAGTTTATCACCAGGGTTAAATTGTGTCCCCAGATAAACACAAGGATGTTTAAGTTCAGAATCAAGTAGCCTTAGTAAGGCTAAGTCATGATTGTCTGATAGAGCTGCACGTTCATCTTGAAATTGATAAATTATAGCTATGAATTCTTTTTTCTTCCAACGAACTTGAATCTGTTTAGCACATTCTCCAGTACGAGCGTCTTTGACTACGTGTTGGCAAGTGAGGATAAGTCTTGGAGCGACAAAAAAACCAGTCCCCACTTCAATGCGCTTTCCAACTTCAGTTTGTAATCTGACAATACATTCTTGAGAAAAGAGTTGATATATGTCTTGTTCCATACTCCTCCTCTGGATATTATATTTACGTCATTCTGTAATCTCTAGTTCTAAAAGCTGCCTTTCAGCTACCTTTCACAGTTGGAGGATTCAAAATTGGATTTTCTGTTTCTTGTGATGTCCACTCTAAGGTGACTTTCAGATGTACTTTGCTAGATATTGGCACAATAGTAGCCCATAGACTTTGCTTATCTGATGTAAGTTCCAAACCAAACTCAACAGCAGCTTTGCTAGGTTTTACTTTCTTAAATGTTTCTACAATTTCATTTGATAGTCCTACGATAGTCTCTTTTACTGACTTAAAAGATGGATAGCCAAAAGATATATCCTCATCTTCGTACTCATCACTATCAGCACCATCAATTTTTTCTAGCTCATCTGTAATAGATGTTGCAATTTTTACTACAATACCATTATCGAGTTGTACTGGTATTGTTTCTGTTTTAAAACTCATAATTTTTTATCAGTAGTTTTTCAAATAAATGAGATAAATATAGCATACACCCAAATACAGTAAAAAAAAGGTTATTACTTATAAAAATTTTAGTTTTTGCAGCTTGCTTCACCCATTATTGGACTTTGGATAAACCCATTTAATCCACACTACACGAAAGTGCCATTTCGTTGACTGAATCCTCGAAATCCAGACAAATGTTGCCAGCAACATTCTTTTCGCATAGCGATACCCTGATCATAGAGATAAGTCTATACTTGGATGGATTTTTGAAGAAAAATCTATAAATTTGAACTTATTTCAAACCTGAGTTCGACGTAAGAAAATCCGCTAGAAAGCAAGTGGGAAGAGAGTTAGAGACTTTTAGCCAAAGAAATTTTATTCTCAATAATTAGTAATTATTGAGAATAAAGAAAAATAAGGGTAAACTCAAGTAAATATTTGTAACAAAATCTAAATTATTGTTACAAATAAATTAGGCATACCAACCTAAATCACCTTAAATTAGGAGCAAGATTATAACTATAATTTGAGAAAATTACTGGTGATATACTAATTATGGAATTAGAAACTATTTTCTGGGAAATTGATGATTTTTGTAGATATTTTGAGCCAATATTTCAAGCTCAACTCATCCCATCTGAAAGAAAAAAAAGAATCAGACCTAGCCAATTATGTCTAAGCGAAATTATGACAATAATTATTTATTTTCATGGCTCTAGTTACCGCAACTTTAAAGATTATTACCAAAAGCATATTCGGAAATATTGCCAAAACGAGTTCCCTAAATTAGTAAGTTATCAAAGATTTATTGAATTAATGCCAAATGCTTTAATGCCTTTGATTTATTATCTGAATAGTCGCAAAGGAATCAATACAGGTATCAATTTTATTGACAGTACCTCTATTCCCATTTGTCATCCTAAAAGAGCCAGGAGAAATAAGGTATTTAAAGATTTAGCAGGCTGGGGAAAAAGTTCTATTTGTTGGTATTTTGGCTTTAAACTTCATTTGATTATTAATGACCAAGGTGAATTAATGGCATTTCAAATTACTCCTGGTAATGTAGATGACCGAGTACCTGTTCCAACTTTAACCAAGAAAATATTTGGAAAATTATTTGGAGACAAGGGATATATTTCTCAAAAACTTTGGCAAGAACTTTGGTCTAATGGACTTAAATTAATCACTCCTTTTAAGAAAAATATGAGAAATAAGTTATTGTCACTTGAAGAGAAATTAATGCTGCGAAAACGTTCTTTAATTGAAACCGTTAATGACCAACTCAAAAATATTTCACAACTTGCTCATTCTCGGCATCGTAGTGTTGGTAATTTCATGGTTAATGTTACTGCTGCAATAATAGCTTATACTTGGCAACCCAAAAAACCTTCTTTAAAATTGGACGATGATGAAATTGAAACCTTACCGTTTCTTTTGGCTTAATTACTAATTAAATATCAATATTATTTAATAGTAAATACATCTCAAGAAATTAATGTTTTGAGAACTTTTTACCATGAATTTATATTGTCAATAAGCACTAATTATTGAGAAAAGTCTTACTATTACTCACTTTGAGCTTTTTAATTTAGGTCGAACTCAGGTTATAAACAGATGGAGAAGAGGATGGCTCAATAATTTGGGATTTTTGTTTGCCTTCCATCATTGTGACAGCCAAGCGTGGCTTAGGAAGGGAGTCGCTGAGGTTTCTAACATTACGATTTTGTGAGTTCACAAGAGAAGCCTTATAATTTTCTAATTGTGTTTTCTGGAAATTTTGAAGAATTTCAAACTGACTCTTCAACCATTCTACTGGGATATCGCTTTTTAACTGAAATAAGCGAATTTCATGATAAGGATTGATTTGCAAGTAGTATAAATCTGCACAAAATGCTGCCAATAGCTGATGAACTATAATTATTGCACTTTGAATAATTAATAAACTTTCCTCTTTTGTTTTTCCATCAGATGTTTCTAGTTTTTTTCTTTCTTCCAACCAATTCCAAACAAACGTTCTTGTTTCTGGTTTTTTTAAGCCCCAGGCATGAATATAAAAATAGATTTTTTCATCAGTTACATCGCTGTAAATAATAATTGTCGGAATTGGCAACAAATTCCTTTCGTATTGTTTAACTTCGGCATCAGAAACTGAACGTTTAAAAAATTCCCCATAGAATTCAACTGGACAAGTGCCTCTATCTGAAGGATAGTTATCCTCCATAAACTTTTTCAATTCACCCTGTACAGATTTTTGTAAGTTTTTGTTAAAATCCGAACAACCATCAATATCTAGAGGAGAAACAAGCATTAATAATCTATGCTGGTCACGTCCTTCTAAAAGAATTTGTTGCATTTCTTCACGGCTCAAGATACCAGACCAATTTTCTTGATCCCACTGTGATTGAAGTTCTTTTAATTTTAAATCAATCTCTACAGCCTTGTTTTGTTGCACAAGTTGTAAATGCAAATTACTAACTCTGCGTTTTTCAGTTAATTCCTCTGCTAATATTTTTAATTCATCTTCGCGTAGCTGGATGATACGCTCAACTTGATTTAGCTGTACTCCAGCTATTGTACCTTCCTGTTGAAGCCGCTCTTTAGCCAAATCTAAAGCTTGTCTTCTTAATGACAAATCCTGCGATGCAATTTCTATACCAACCGTAACTTCAATTTCCCTCATTGATGCAAGATTTTGTTGTATAGTTACCAACTGTTGGTCACGGATTGCTTTATCTTGCAGATATTGAAGTTCTTGACTTCGGATATTTTCGTTTTTACCTTGATTTGATAAACCGCCCATCTGACCAATCAAAGAACCAACTGCTTCCGTTGCTACACTAACAACAACTTGAGTAGCAGCTTCTGTCAGGAATGGTACAAGAGTATTACTAAGTAATTCGAGAATTGGCATATAACAAGTCTTCTCATTAAGTAGATGTTCAACTAAAGGTTACTACTTTTAGAGGGGTCTAGTCTAGTATATTAATTCTGTGTATTTTTGGAGGGATTGTCCAGAAAATTATTGGTGTTACCGTAGTTTATACCGA
>Ga0209617_10001298_pt1 | contig 11731 bp, 10 predicted proteins | sample LakEriepJuly2011_2_FD_187459 | JGI IMG/M metagenome (GOLD analysis project Ga0209617, IMG submission 187459) | Freshwater microbial communities from dead zone in Lake Erie, Canada - CCB epilimnion July 2011 (SPAdes) (version 2) | ecosystem: Environmental > Aquatic > Freshwater > Lentic >... | reverse complement strand
CCTTGAATTGACGCACTTGGACGCCGGGGATGTCGCTAAGCCGGCGTTCGCCCAGTCGGGGGAAGATCTTCCGTCCGTCCGGAAGGGTGAGCCGGCCGCGGGTCCGGCCCATGATGCGGCTGAGGGTGGGCAGGCCCCTTCCGCAGGGGCACGGTGCCGACGCCTCCGCGAAGTCACCCAGGTCGTAGCGGATGAAGGGAGTGGCGAAGTTGTGCAGGTCGGTCACGACGACGCGGCCGACTTCACCGGTGGAGCAGGGGTTGCCTGCCTCATCCAGGATCTCGAGGATCACGTGCTCGGACTGGACGTGGTAGCACGGATGGTCGGGACACTGGAGCGCCAGGTAGCCGATTTCCTCGCAGGTATACATGTCCGTGACTTTGGCCTTCCAGGACTCTGCGATCAGCGTGCGGTCTTCCGGGCTGAGGGTCTCTCCGGTGGTCCGGAGCTCCTCGATCGGAGGCAGCGGTTGGCCGGTCGTCTGCGCATGTCGCGACAGCGCCGCGAGGTTGGAGGGGAAACTGGTCAGGTAAGCGGGCTTGTTTTTTTCCAACCATGCCAGTTGTTCGGCCGGCGGCGTGGCCACGTTGAGCCAGCAAGCCGTGCCGGTCGGAAAGACCGCACCGATGACCCCGCCCCAGTTGTCGGCCTTCATGCCGTCCGGCCAAGGCGCGCCGTTGTCCTTGAAGAGACGGATCGCGGCGATGCGTTTGCTGAAATCCCGCTTATGCCAGAAGTATTCGCGCAGCGAAAGCGCGGACCAGATCTCCCCCGTGACACGGGTCTTGCGGAAGTGCAGGGGCCGGCCGCTTGAACCGGAGGTCGTTCCTTCGGTGACGGGCCCATGGTCATTGGGCGTGACGAGGCTATGCAAGGCATGACCGGCGCCTTGCAGGTCGGCTCGCGTGGAGACGGGGATCCGACGGAAAAGCCCCTCGTCGGGAAGGTTCGCCGGTGAGATGCCTGCGCGTGCGAAGAGTTCCCGGTAGTAACGGCTGTGTTGGGCGGCATGGGCGAGCAGCGGGGTCAGTTGTCGCCACTGGGCCGCCTTGGCTTCTTCCGGGCTCGACCACTCCGTCCGTCCCAGCTGCCATTGCAAGGCCAGCTGCGTCAGGTGGGCTTGGGGAGGAATGGCCGGGAAGACGAGGCTCGCGAGGGCGGAGACGGGCGTCGGGTTGTCCATGTCAGACTCGGGGACCAGCTTCCGCGCCGCCGAGGAATACGTTGCGGGATAGGTAACGGGAGCCAGGTCCGCGTAGGACGACGCGCACGCGCGGGTCGAGACTATCCTCGGCGCAGTCAGCCCATAGCCGGCCCAGGCCGTAGGGTTCCCTCAGCACCACCTGCGTCTGCGCGTACCCGGTATCCAGTATGCGCTTCAGGGTCGCGGACTTGGGGGCGACCATGTTTGCGACGAAGACGACGTCGGCGCCGGCGAAATCATGTTGCTCGCCGCACCCGAGTTCGAAGCGTACGCCTCCCAGGCCGAGTTCGCGACAAAGATCCCGGGCTTCCTCGATCGCCTCGGCGTCCGAGTCCAAGGCTAGGATTTCAAGGTGCGGAAAGCGCTCGCAGGCCTGCAGCACCGTGACCGGCATGCGTCCGCAGCCGATCATCACGAAGCGGCGCGCCCGGCGGAAATCCAGATGCTCGAAGAGGTCGTCGACCCGCCGGTAGGCGAGCCGGCCGGCGTCGTCGGTTTTTTCGGCGAAGCCGCCCGGTCGGAGCGCCTGCGCGCGCAGCGCCGCGGAGGCCTGTCTTTCCATCGCGGTGATGTAGGCGAGGTAGCGTCGGCGAAGTCCGGGGGCATGCGCATCGAGGGATGGCGTCGTCCGCAATAACGACTCTCCGGCGTCGGGGAGGCTCAGCGCCAGGTCGACCAGGCTTTCGATCGTCTGTGCCGGGCCGGAGCTCTCCATGCCCGCCAGGATGCCCTCAAGATCGCGCTCCGGGGTTTTCATGGATGTCAGCCCAAGTCGAGGCAAGGGGTGCGCAGGCCGGGCAGTTGGAGGTCGGCGGGGATGAAGCGGACGACGATGCCGGCGCGGCGTCCGTCCGCCCAGTTGGGAGGCGAGCCGTGGAGCACGCGTCCGTCGAAGACGAAACATTGGCCGGCCTTCAAGACCATCGAGGCCACGCCGAGGGGCGCTTTGAGCGGACTCGGCAGTTCAGGTCCGGCCCGCATGGCGGCGACATAATCGGCGCGCCCGAATTCAGCCAGGTCGATGATCTCGCGGTGGGTGCCGCTCGCCATCCGGACGGCGTTGGCCTCCGTGGTCGGGTCGATGGCGATCCAAGCGTTGACGTTCGGGAACGATCCGAAGCCCTCAGCTTTATAGGTGTCCTGATGCCACTCCAACCTGCGGGCGCCGGGCTCCTTGATCCAGAAGGTGGTCCGCCATAGTTTGACGGGGCCGCCGAGGAGCTCTCTCGCCAAGCTGACCAGCGTCGGATGGGTCGCCAGCTCACGCACGGCCGGTTCGCTGAGGTGCGCGTCGTAGATGGTCTCGACGGGGCTGCCGTCGCCCGTGTTCGCCCGCACTTCCGAATAGCTACTTTCGGCGCGCTTGGCCTTGGCGATCATGGCTTCCAAGGACGTGCGCACCGCCGACATGCGTTCCTCGGCAAAAAGGGTGACGGGCTCGAAGTGTCCTTTGAGCGCGAAGTTCTCCCGGTAGGCTGCGGGTAAGGACATGGTCATGTTTTCGTCCGAAAACGGATTCCGTCAACTTCGCAGGCGCGGACTCGGTCAGACTTCGCTGACGAACGTCTCGAACTTGCCGTTGGGCCCCGGGAGGATCCGCTCGGGGAAACTGAAGGACACCGCGAAGGGGTGGCCGAGCGAGGCGGTCAGCACCCGCGCGATTTCGGCTTGCTGCGCCGCATCGGGTCGCGGCTCGCAGATCATCTGCAGTTCGACGGCCGCGAGGCTTTTCTGGACGCATTTGAACTGGGCGACGCGCAGGCCGGGCGTTGCGACGAACGTCCGCTCGCCGAGCCGCGGGAAGCCGGTCCGTCCGTCAGGGAGCACGACCCGGTTACGGCGGCGGCCGTGCACATGGCGGATCACCGGCAGGCCACGGCCGCACGGGCAGGGCGGGCCGAACTCCGCGCAGTCGCCGATGTCGTAGCGGATGAGCGGCGTGGCGAAATTATGCAGGCTGGTGACGAGTACGCGACCGGGGACGCCGGCTTCGCAGGCTTGTCCGGCCTCGTCGACGATCTCGATGATGACGTTCTCCGCCACGACATGGAAATGGTCGTGCTCCGGGCATTGCAAGGCGAGGAAGCCGGCTTCCTCGCAGGTATACATGTCGGTGACTTTCCCGCCCCAGGTTTCCCGGAGGATGGCGCGAGAGTCGGCGGGCAGCATCTCTCCGAAGGTACGAATCTCGCCGATCGGGGGCAGCGGTTCGCCGCGGGCCTTGGCGTGGGCGGCTAGGGCGACCAGGTTGGAGGGGAGTGAGACGAGCTGCCCGGGCTTTTCCCGGCGCAGCCAGCCGATCTGATCGTCGAGGCTGCTGGCGACGTCGAGTAGCACGCCTGGCCCGGTGGGGAAAAAGGAAGCAACCGAGCTTCCCCATTGGGCCGTGCGGGCGCCGTCCGGAGCATCCGCCTCGCCCGGCTTCAGCTGCCTGATCGTGGCGATCTTGCCAAGAAAGTCCCGGCCATGCCACAGGTACTCCCGCAAAGAGCAGGCCAGCCACATCAGGCTCGTCAGGTTATCACGGCCGAAGTCGACCGGCTGGCCGGTCGAGCCGGACGTGCGGGCGAAGGTCACCGGGCCATGTTCCTTGGGGTGGCGTTGCGAGACCAGGTCGCGACCGGCCGCTTGGATGTCCGCCCGCTTGGTGATCGGCAGCGATCGCAGGAAACCGGCATCGACTTCGGCTGGTCGCCGCACCCCCGCACGGGTGAAGAGCGTCCTATAATAGGGCGTCGTCTCGAAGGCATGCGCGAGGACTATCGCGAGCTGGGCGTTTTGCTCCTCCGCCAGCCTAGCGGCCGGCCACCACTCGGAGCGCTCGAACTGGAATTGCAAGGCCAGCATACGACTGACCGGCTCGACTGTCAGGGTCGGAAAAGTCAGCTCGGCCAGCGCGGGATGAGGCATGCCGCTACCGGGATGCCGGCGGGCGACGGTCTGGCGGGCGGCTTCAGGCATGGACCATGCTGACGAACGTCTCGCGTTTGCCGTTGGGTTGGGCGGGGATGTCCGCGGGGAAGGAGAAGGTAATGCGGAAGGGGTGGCCGAGGTTCTCCTGGATACTCTTGGCTAGCCGTTCCTGTTCGGTCGCATCGAGGGAGCGGCTGGCGACGATCTGCATCTCCACCATCTCGAGGCTGTGCTGGATGGCGCGGAAGCGGAAGACCGTGACCCCTTCGGCGGCTTCGGCGATCGCTTTCTCGCCGATGCGCGGGTAGCGGGTCTCGCCGTTCGGCAGGACCAGCCGGTTGCGGCTTCGCCCCAGGATACGACGGATGACCGGAAGCCCACGTCCGCAGGGGCAGGGCTCGCCCAGTTCCGCGTAGTCACCGAGGTCCATGCGGATGAGCGGCGAAGCGAAGTTGTGCAGGCTGGTGATGACCACGCGGCCGGGCGTGCCGGGCGGACAAGGGTTGTCCTGTTCATCAAGGATCTCCAGCTTCACGTTCTCCGCTTGGACGTGATAGTTGCCGTGTTCCGGGCATTCTAGGGCGAGGTAACCGGCTTCTTCGCAGCTATAAAGGTCGACGACCTTGCCGCCCCAGGCTTCGGCGATAGTCGCTCGCGCCTCGGGGCTGAGCATCTCACCGACGCTGCGCAGCCGGCCGATGCGGGGCAGGGTGCGCCCGGTGCGGTGGGCATGTTCGGCGAGGGCGAGGAAGTTCGAGGGGAAGGAGGTCAGCCTTTGTGGGCGCTCTCGTTCAATCCAGTCGAGCTGATCATCGAGGCTGGCGGCGACGTTCAGCATCACCGCGGGCCCGGTGGGGAAGGTCACGGCGATAGAATTGTTCCAGTGCGGACTCGTGACGCCATGAGGGGCTTCTGCGTGACCGACGGGCGCAAAGCGGATGGCGCCGATCTTGGGGAGCGTGTCTTCGTCGTGCCAGATCAGGTCGCGCAGGGTGAAGACGCGCCAGAAGGTCATCGTGACTTCGTTCCGGGCGAAACGGAGAGGCTGGCCGGTGGAGCCGGAGGTCGTGGCGGCGACGACCTTGCCGTGCGCCTCGGGCGGACGCGCTGAAAAAAGGGACTCACCGGCTTGCTGCAGGTCGCGGCGCCGCGAGACCGGCACGCGTAGCCACGAAGCATGGTCCAGGGTGCTCGGATGGTCGTAACTCGCCCTTGCGAAGCGTTCCCGGTAATAAGGCGTGGTCTCGCGGGCGTGGTCCAGCAGGAGGCGGAGCGTCTTGAACTGGGCCGCCTCCAGTTCTGCGCCCGTCCACCATTGCGTCCGCTCGAGCTGGAATTGCAGGGCGAGCTGCTGGCTGCCATGCCCCGAGGGCATGGCCGGGAGCCGCGTCGTCGGCAGAAGGGTGCGGGGAGACGGAAGTGGCATGAGGCGAAGGAAATTTGTGTCGTCGGCGGCAGGCAAGTCAACGCCCTGTCCATCCGATGGGGTGGGCGGCGTTTTCTCCGCCGTGCGCCGTGGCCCGGGCATCGTGCATTGACACCCGTGCGGGTTGGGCGAATTTGCAGTCATGGGAACCACGATACGTCCGGCCAAGGAAAGCGACCTGCCTGGAATCATGAAGGTGGAGGAGAGCTGGCCGGTGGCCGGTCGTGCCGGGCTAGACAAATTCCAGGCCAGGTTACGCAACTTCGGCCGAGGTTTCTTCGTGGCGACGCTCGGGCTGCCTGACGGAGGCGAGCGGATTATCGGCACGATCACCTCGATGCCTCTGGCGTATGATCCGGGACGACCGCATGCATTCAAGAGCTGGGACGCGGTCACGCACGACGGTTATCTCGGGGATTGCCGTCTCGAGGGTTGCGACGCGCTCTACATCGTCTCCGGCGTGATCGACGCCGAGCATCGCAGTCTCAATGTCTTCCCGCAGGGCGTGCTCGCCGTCGCGGGGCTCGCGCAGCAGCTCGGCTTGCGCTATGTCTTGGCCGGCGCCGTCCTGCCCGGGTACCGCCGGCTCTGCGAGGAGCAAGGCGAGGTCGCGCCGTTCGACTACTGCCGGCGCCGCCGGGGCGACCGGCTCGTCGATCCGCTGCTGGCGCTCTACGAGGGCATCGGCTTCGAGGTGCCCGATGCGGATCACGTCCTGCGCGAATACTATCCGGATGATGCCAGCCGCAATCATGCGGCGCTCGTGCGTCGCGACTTCAAGGCGCGTCCTCTGACGCCGGACGAGGTTCGACCAGGCTGATGAATTCCTCGAACTTGCCCCGGGGGCCTCGTTCGATCGCTTGGTGGAAGGTATAATCGACCTCGAAGGGGTGTCCCAGGTTTTCGCGCATCTTGGCCGCGACCTTGCGTGCTTCTTCCGGCGTGAAGGCGCGGTCGGCGACCAGTTTAACTTCGATCCTACGCAGGTCGTGCTGGATGCACTGGAACTCGCGTACCTTGATTCCCGTGAGCTGCAGGATCTGGCCATGTTCGCCGAGGTAGGGGAAGACGCTTTCGCCTGACGGCAGGTGAAGGCGGTTACGCCGGCGGCCGAAGATGCGCCGTAAGACGGGGAGTCCACGCCCGCAGGCGCACGGCTCGCCAAATTCGGCATAATCCCCGATTTCGTAACGGAGGAGCGGCGTGGCGAAGTTGTTGAGACTCGAGACGATCACCCGGCCCGATCGGCCAGGGGGGCAGGGCCGCCCAGCATCGTCGATGATCTCGATCCGGACGTTTTCGGACTGCACATGGTAATGGTCGGTGCCCGGACACTGGAGGGCGAGGTAGCCGGCTTCTTCGCAGGTGTAGATATCGGCCAGCGGCGAGCCCCAGGCCTCGGTCAGGAAGCGCCTCGTCTCGGGGGAGACGGTTTCGCCGATCGTACGCAGGGACCGGATCGGCGGTAGCCGCTCGCCTTGGCGGAGGGCGTATTCAGCCAGAGCCTTGAGATTGGAAGGGAAGGATGCGAGGTAGTCGGGCTTTTCCTTCCGCAGCCAGGCGAGCTGTTCGGGGAGTGTCGCGACCACGTTGAGAATGGAGAATGGACCGCCTGGAAAAAGCCCAGCGATCGGCGGCCCCCAGCTCGCGGCGGCGCGGCCGGCGGGGGCTTCTGCTTCGCCCCGCGGCAGCCAGCGGATCGCCGAAAGTTTGCCGCCGAGGTCGCGTTTCTGCCAGAGGTGGTCTCGCAAGGCAAAGGCCTGCCACAGTACGGTGGTGGCGTTCGTGCGTCCGAAGCGGACCGCCCGGCCGGTCGAGCCGGAAGTGGTGGAGAAGGCGACCGGACCATGTTCCTTGGGCGGTTGGGTGCTAGGCCAGCTGTCACCCGCTTCCTGAAGCTGCGACCGCGTCGTGATCGGCAGTCTGGCCCAGTCTTCTTCGGTGAGCATTGTCGTCGCCGCGCCGTCTAGGCCGGCGTAATGCCGCCGGTAGAAAGGACTCGTGGCGACGGCGTGACGGACGATCAGTCCGAGTTGCCGGAGCTGTTCGGTCCGCAAGCGTTCCGTCGGCCACCACTGCGATTGTTCCAGTTGGAATTGTAAGGCAAGCTGCAGTGCATTTGCGTTCGGCGGCAGGGAGGGAAAGAGGCATCCGGGAACGCCGGAGAAGGGGGTCGGTGGGCTCATGACCAAGTCGTCTCCAGTTCGAGTTCGTCGAGGCTGCGCAAGGAGGAGTGCGTCCGCCAGACGTGGTGGGCCGGCGCGAGTTCGCGGATCAGCGGCAGGAACGCCTCGAGGGCCGCCCGCCCTTCCAGTCGGGCGAGCATCGAGCCGAGGCAAAAGTGCTGGCCGACGCCGAAGGCCAGGTGGCGGTTCTTCGGTCGGGTGAGGTCGAAGGAATCTGGGTCCGGGAAGACCGACGGGTCACGATTGGCGGCGCCGATCATGGCGGTCATAAGGGTGCCGGCCTTGACCTGGTAATCTCCGAAGGTCGACGCCGCGTGGGTCCAACGGCTCATCTTCTGGACCGGTGAGTCAAAGCGCAACATCTCCTCCACGGCGGCGGGGATCAGGGCGGGCGTCGCCTTGAGTTCGGCCAGCAGGGCGGGCCGACGTGCCAGCGTGAGGAGTCCGCAGGCTATGAGATTCTTGGTGGTCTCATGTCCAGACATCAGCATGAAGACGAGCCCCGCCACCAGTTCGGCTGGCGTGAGCGCGAGGCCGGGGTCGTCGACGAGCATGCGGATGAGGGTGTGTTCGGGTAGTGTCCGGGCGTCGCGGACAAGGGCGGTGAAATAGTCCGTAAGTGCGATGGCGACCTCGCTTCCTTGGACGAAGCCGGCCTCGTCGGCCCGGTCGAGGGCCTTGGCGAGGTCGGCCGACCAGACGTAGAACTGGCGTAGGTCGACGTCCGGGATGCCGATCAGCTCCGCGATGACCATGATCGGCAACGGGAAGGCAAAGGAGCGCAGGAACTCCGTGCGCCCTTGGCGCGGTAGTCCGCCCAGCAGTTCCTGGCAACGCCGGTGGATGAACGGCTCGGCGCGCGCGATGTTCTTCTGCGTGAACGGCGCGGCGAACGCCTTCCTTACCAAGGCGTGCCGGGGTGGGTCCATGAAGATCACCCATTTCTCGATCATGGCCTCCAGGGGAAGAGGATTGGCCTTGCGCGGCCCGAACGGACAGCCACCCCCGGGGGCGTTACGCTTGAATCGGTCGTCGCCCAGCAAGTCCGCGCAATCGGCGTGGCGGGTGACGTAGACAACTCCGTCGGATGTGCGGAAGACCGGCGTCTCCTTCAGGAAACCGCGGTAGTGTGCGTACAGATTCTCCTGGAAGTCCGGCGTGGAAAACGCTGGGGCAAGGTCGTGAGGGGGGCGAGACATCGGGACCGAACAAGGCCTAAGGCATCCCTTGTCTTAACGAAAGGATAAAGGATAGGCCGGTCTCCTTACTTCATTATCGCGAGACCGCGGAAAGCGAAGGCCAGGCCGAGGGCGATGAGAAGATAAGAAGAGATATAAGGCGCGCGATGCGCGACGCGGCTGAACCAGCCTGACTTTTCGGCGAGCTTCTGGAAGCCCCACGAGGCGAGCACGCCGACAGAGATCATCGTGAGTGCGAGTCCGAAACTGAACGCGGCGACGATACTGAAGCCGAGGGAGAATTCTTTGAGCTGCAGGCAGACGATGAGGATAGAAACCGCGGCGGGGCAGGGCATGAGTCCGCCGGTCAGGCCAAAGATCACAATCTGTCCGGTGGTGACCTGTCGATTGGCGAAACGTTTCTGGATATCAGCGGCGTGCGCGCGGGCGTGCGCATCCTCGTTCTCATGGCCGTGATGATGGTCGTGGCTATGGTGCCCTTCGCCATGATGGTGGTGATGCCCTTGTTCTTCGCGCAGGCGCATGATCGTCCAGATGGCCATGCCGATGACGATGAGGCCGCTGATTAGAAGGAAATAGGGCTCGGTCTGCTCGACGTTCCAGTGCGAGCCGTATTGGAGGGCGAGGCCGGCGAGGATCCAGATGATGAGCGTGTGCGAGAGCGCCGCGCAGAAGCCGAGTAGGGCGGCCTGCCAGGCGGTCCCACGCACGGCGATGATGAAGGCCGCCATCATGGTCTTCGAGTGGCCAGGCTCCAGTCCGTGGAGGGCGCCGAGAAGGATGGCCACGGGGATATAGAGCCAAGCATGGGCGGTGCCCTGTTGCAGTAGCTGCGAGAAGTCCATGCGGGCACCCTAGCGTGAATCCTAGAAGTGTCTACCTTGGGGATAGGCAGCGGCAGGGCGCGGAGATGCACTGACCTCAGGGGTCAAGGGGACATGGTGACAAGTGGGCAAGGGTGGGTAAGGGTTGCGGGGTCAGTTGGGTTCGTGCAGAAGATATGCATGAATCTCGCCCCTGGTTCGTTCCTCCGTCGTATTTGGCCGTTATTCGCCGCGGTCGCTTTGTGCGCCCAGACGGCCCAAGTGCTCGAGACGAAGACGATCACGACGCCTGAAGAGCCGTATGCCGGCTGGTCGACGCTCGCGCGACGGACCAACGGCGAGCTCTGGGTCACGTGGTCGGGTGGGCGCGACGGACATATCTGTCCGCTGGGGCAGGTGCGGGCGATGACGTCGAAGGATGATGGCGTCACTTGGACTTATCCGCGCGTGCTCTTCGACGGCCCGATTGACGATCGCGATAGTGGTGTAATGGAAACGTACAAGGGCACCTTACTCGTCACGACTTTCACTTCCTTGGCTTATGAGGAGCGCGGCTTGGTTGCCAAGCAGACTCCGGAACGTCAGGCCCGCTGGAAAGCCGCGCAGGACCGTCTAACGGCCGAGGAGCGTAAAGCCCAACTGGGCGAATGGGTGCTGCGTTCGACGGACGGCGGCAAGACTTGGTCGCCGCCCATCGCTACCATCGTCAACAGCCCGCACGGCCCGACGCAGCTGAAGGACGGTCGCCTCCTCTACGTCGGCAAGCAGCTCTGGAAGCCGGATGGTAAGATCGGCGTCGCCGAGTCGAAGGACGATGGCCTGACGTGGACTTGGTTGAGCGAGATTCCGACGCGCCCCGGTGATGAGGTAAAGAAGGGCTACCACGAACTCTTTGCGATCGAGACGGACGACGGGCGCATCGTCACGCAGATCCGTAATCACAATAAGCCCGACGTCGGCTCAACGCTGCAGTGCGAATCAAGCGATGGCGGCAAGACCTGGACCGTGCCGAAGTCGATCGATGTCTGGGGCCTGCCTTCGCAGCTGTTGAAGCTCAAGGACGGCCGGTTGGTCATGACTTACGGCTACCGTCGTAAGCCCTTCGGCAATCAGGCCCGCATCAGTGCGGACCAAGGTCGGACCTGGAGTGAACCGCTGACGGTCTCGGCCGATGGCGAAGGCTACGACCTGGGCTATCCGTCCACCGTCGAGCTCGCCGATGGCACGCTGCTCACCGTTTGGTATGAATTTCAGAAGGCTGCCGGTAAGGCCGTGCTCCGTCAGGCCAAGTGGAAGGTAGGGAAGTGAAAGAGGGCCAGTTGACCCATTGATCAGTTGGCCAGAGGGGATGCATGGGCGACAATGAGTCGGTCCGATTTTCCTTCTGGCCAACTGGCCAACTGACCAACCGATCAACTATTCTACAGCCCAAACCCTTGAGACTTCCGGACGTCGCCGACGTACCAGTTTTCGAGCTTCTCGCGGGCCCAGGGGGTCTTGCGCAGGAATGTGAGCGACGACTTGATTGTCGGGTCGAACATGAAGCAGCGGATGGGGATGCGATGGGCGAGTTCCTGCCAGCCGTATTTCGCGACCATCGACTCGAGGAGTTTCTGCAGGGTGACGCCGTGCAGGGGGTCGCGGTGAGGAGGGCGTTCGTCGGGCATAGCGTTCAGGCAGCGCAGCGCTTGAGGAAGACCAGCTGGGCGATCGCGACGATCTTCGGAGGCAGGAGGCGCGGACGAATAATCGCCGGGTCGGTCGTGTGGCTCGTGACTTCGAAGAGCCCGTTATAGAACCATTTGCCGCCTTCGGTGCGACGGACGTAGACGGGGAGCTGGCCGCGGGTCTCGGCAAGGCGGATGCCCCACTTGGCCTGGTCGCCCTTGCGGCCGACCCAGACTTCGCACGGTTCGCTGTCGGCGCGCGGATTCCAGCCGAGGCCTAGGCAGACGCCGATGACCTCGGTGCCCTTGTGG
>Ga0209617_10001294_pt1 | contig 11746 bp, 10 predicted proteins | sample LakEriepJuly2011_2_FD_187459 | JGI IMG/M metagenome (GOLD analysis project Ga0209617, IMG submission 187459) | Freshwater microbial communities from dead zone in Lake Erie, Canada - CCB epilimnion July 2011 (SPAdes) (version 2) | ecosystem: Environmental > Aquatic > Freshwater > Lentic >... | reverse complement strand
CGTATTATACAAATCTTAATCTTTATAAAAAAATAAGATATAGTTATAAAGGAACCGCACAAATCAATTAAGAAATGTCGTTCTGCGAGTTTTGTGCTAAGATAATATAAACAGACACAGTTTTTTTAACTGCCCAGTGTATATATTTCTACGAATGCGTATATAATAATAGGTTCTCCCCAAAAATAAATAACAAGATTTCTTTATATGGGTTTTTTGTACCCATATTACCTCAGTATTTGTATAAAGACTTTCCTTTGTTTTCTCTTTACAATAATACATTAAATATTGCTCTAAAAGCAATTAAAACATAATATAAACGTAATCAAGCGTTATTTTACAAAAAGAATGCTGAAAACGTGTCTAAATTAATTGAGGTAAAATTAATCTAGACAACACTAACATTTTATAATTAAGCCAAAGGTAAATCCCAAACGGTAATATTTTCTGGTATTATTTCCTTAGAAATACGAAATTGTTTATCAAAATATGGATGTGTGGCTTGTTCCCGTGGTATAGCATTTTTAGAATATTTTGCTATATGTTTATATAAATCGAAATCTGGAAAACGCTCCGTATCATCTGGATTTCTCAAAATATTTTTTCCTTCACAGTCGGTTAACCACATCCAAAGTAAATTGTACAATTCTGATTCCGTCTCATATGAAATGCGGCCTCTTTCTTTTACCATTTCTTTTTTAGGATTTGTAAAAGGCGGTTGTTCAGGATATATAGCATCAAACATTGAAACGGCTAAACGGCATAAATCAAAAGAGGGGTTTGGCAGTATTTCTGGTTCTTCATCATTATAATAAGGAAAACAATTATACTGACCACCTGCGTCATTTCCATCTTCATACGCATCTGATATAATTAATTTTTTCCTATCTTTCAACCAAAATGTAGCACGTCCAAAATCAATAATTTTCATTATTTTTCCATATGTGGGAACACGATAATATATATCTGTATCGCTTACCAATTTATAATAAATAAATTCATCGGGTGTTTCGTCCCACATCACATTATTTGTATGTAAATCATTATGAACAAATCCATAATGATATTGTGCAACAACTAAACCGGCTATGACTTGATATATCCATGCCGACCATCTTTCATCGCGACTACCCATCAAAATATCATCGGTTGTCGTCTCTTCAATATCCAATAAAGAATCCATCGTTGCCGTACAATATTCGTGAAATGTTACTTGAACCGGAAAATCGGCAAATTCTACGTATACTTCATTCTGATCACTTCCCGAATATATGTCTGTATCATATGTACCAATAGTATCGCCACTATTGGTTGTACTATTGCCACTATTGGTTGTACTACTATCGGTTGTACTACTATCGGTTGTACTACTATCACCACTCGTTATAGTGATGCTACCGCTACCACTGCTACTATCACCACCAGTTATAGAGCCACTACAGGTATCACTATTTATGCTTGTACGACTATCGGTGTCACACTTATTTATAACGCAAAAATTATCACTTTTCGCTATTTTTTTATGAACCTCATAATCCATATCGGCACTATTTTCGCTAGAAGAATCTACAACTCTTGAAAGTTTAACCAACCGTTCTGAAACTTTCTCAACCGGAGCCTCTTCGTCTGTTGATGGTAAATCAGATTCACAATCAGAAAGTTCAATCCTTGGTTTTTCGTCAATACTCAAAGTTTCACATTCCATCATTTCCATTTCTTCGCCAATAATATCAATTTGTGGTTTTTGATCGCCGTAGTCACAATTACTAATAATTCTAAATAATCCTGCAGCCTTATTTTTATTAAACCATTTATTTTTACACATACTCTGTATTTCATCATTTATATTATAAACATACTTCTCAACTCTGGTATTAAATGTACCATAAAATCTGGCCCAATGAGGAGATTTGCCGGTTTCAACTAGTCTCGATAAACTTGCTGCACAAAGAGCATCAACATATGCTTCATTATACATATTATGAATCTTTGATAAAGTTCTTCGCCATCCATCACCTGCTTTAGGCAAACACCCATCTTTCGGTAATTCATATAGGCCTTCCATTACCTCAGTAGGCTCAACTAAATGAACTCGTTTCATAAAAACTTTAATATCATGTTTATCATCTTTATGTCTTAATTTAGAAGTTAAATTGGCAATATATCCAACAGGCTCACCCGAAATAGAAAAACTCTCAATAGGGGACAAAATATTGTATTTTTGATTTTCACTGTTTGTTAAAAATAAAAGACTTGGTAAATATTCATTTGCCATTCTAAATTCACTAAACTCATGCATTATAGAAGTTGTAAAATCACTAACTCCGAATAATGGCAAAAGTTCCCGGGAAAGATTGGGATTTCGTGGGAGATAGGGTGTAGGGGGGTTCACCTTACGACCCCTTTTCAGTTTTTTATTTGATTTTGCGGGGATCTTTACCTTCATTTGCTGTTTGATGTACCGGAAGCAGATTTTATAGAAACACGCAGTTTCGCTATTTACGACTTTTCATTTCCGCTTCTAGATTTAGCAAGAATGTCATCTGGTGGAAATGAGATTGTATCTGGAAGAAGAGTATTAAATCTCAGTCTTAAAAAATTTGACATGAGTCGCATTAAAGGCGATAAAGTTGTGGTGTTCATAGGTAAAAGAGATACCGGTAAATCGTTTTTAATTCGCGATTTATTATATCATCATCGTAATATCCCAATCGGTACAGTTATTAGCGGAACAGAAGCTGCAAACTCTTTTTATAGTAGTATAATCCCCCCCCTATTTATTCACGAAGAATTCAATCCAATGATCATAGCAAACATCCTTAAAAGACAAAAGACTCTTGCACAAAAAATCAAAAAAGATTTGGAGACTCGGGGTACAACTTCAGTAGATCCAAGTACATTTATGATTATGGATGACTGTATGTATGATAGTCGTTGGACAAATGATAAATTTGTCCGTAGTCTTTTTATGAACGGTCGTCATTGGAAAATTCTATATGTAATTGCTCTTCAATATTGTATGGGTATTCCACCTGTATTACGAACAAATATCGATTTTGTTTTTATTTTAAGAGAAAATATTGTAGCAAATCGCAAAAGATTATATGATCAATTTGCCGGTATGTTTCCCGATTTTGAGGCATTTAGTCAAATTATGGATCAATGTACTGAAAACTATGAATGTTTGGTAATTGATAATAATGCTAAATCAAATAAAATAGAAGATCAGGTTTTTTGGTATAAGGGTGTTGAAAGACCATCTTTTAAAATTGGTGCACCTGAGTTCTGGGCGCAAAGGCCAGAACAAAATAATAATGGCGAAGATTATGATCCTGCTACAGCCGGAAAAAGAAGTAAAGGTCCCATGATCCAAGTCAACAAATATTAATGTACCGGTCAGTATCAAACTTAGTCGCCTTTAAGGGCGACTAAGTTTTTACGACCTTTGCTATAAAAGTACTTAAGTTAATTACTCCTCAAAAAGAGGGGGAAAAATTAACTTAAGTAGTTCAACATACATGCGTTTATAATTATATATTATAAACAATATTAGACAATAGAATAATGGGAAATCTTTTTGTTATGAGCAATTGGGATGCTAAAGAAATAATAATTGGAGACATTTCAACAATGAAAACAAATAGTAATATATCATCTTTTAACAGTAGCGGTAGTCCAAATATTAGCGGTAGTCCAAATATTAGCGGTAGTCCAAATATTAACGGTTTAGATTCAAGTGGTTCAAAAATAGGAGGGGGTAAAAGAAATAAATTAAAATAGTATCTCCGGTATATTTCGCTTATTTCTAATATATAGTTTTAAATATAAAATATTATAAACTTTATATACTTAATATGCGTATTTAGCCCTATCTTATTTTTCTTCTTTTTTATAGGGATAAATGGAATCTTCGGCACAGCCGATCGGCACGATTTCTACTGGAAATCTGGTAGACGAGACATTAAGCATTTATAATAACAATTTTACATATCTTATAATTAAATTTTTAATTCTCACAGTTGTATTTGTGTTAATTTTGACTTGGCTTTTGCTTAGTTCTGGTATTACCAATCTTGTTAATAATTGGCCAAAATATCGTTGTAATCCGATAATAATGCCATTTGCAGGACTATTCGGTTATAACACGGCAGAAAATTTCAACTACTGTATGAAAAGTATATTTACTGCTAATGCAGGTTCTGTTTTAACTCCGGTATATGGTGTTATGTCTAGTTTTACCGACATCATTGGTACAATTTCTAATGTTGCTAATTCATTTCGTTATCTCATAGCAAATTTATTACATGGTATGGAACGCTTGATGGGATCTTTTCGCGATCGCTTTCAATTTCTCTTGTTTACTATTCGCTTGAGTTTTCTTAAAATTATGACTTTAATGAGCCGACTACATGGGACTTTCTATTCTGTTGTTTTTATGGGATTATCTGCAATCCAGGGTGTTAATAATGTGGCAAACAACGATTTAATTAAATTTATTATGGAATTCTGTTTTACTGGTGATACACCCATTCAATTACTTGATGGAAATGTAAAACCAATATCTGAATTACAAATTGGGGATAAATTACAATTAATAAATGGTGTAAGTCCAACCGTTACATCTTTATTTAAATTTGACGGCAGAAAAACAAAAATGGTGAATATAAATGGTGTCAAGGTAAGTTCTAAACATTATGTTCATTATGATAAATTAAATATATGGATAGAATCGGAGAATCACCCTGATGCTGCATTTTGTGAATCAGAAAAAGTTATTTACTGTTTAAATACAGATACACACACTCTTTTAATAAATGGGCTTTTATTTACCGATTACGATGAATCAAGTGAATCAAGCGTTATTCATAAAACTAAACAAATTTCACTATCACTTTTGAATAACGGACAAAACAATATATGTTCTAAAAATGAAGGCGATGATTATGATCTAGGATTTTCCAAAAACGCACTAATTTATTTGAAAGATGGGAGATTGGTACCAATAATTGATATTAAATTGGGTGATGTTATAATTGGTGGGGGTACAGTATTGGGTACTGTTACAGAAAAAGTGTCATCGGCAGTAAAAATTGGGAATTTAGGTATTTCTACTTCTCAATTATTATGGGACGCTTTATCTAACAAATGGGTAAGAGCAGGAATATTATATAAATCAAATATCATTCAATTTGAAACACCTGAAATTTATCATCATCTCATTGTCTCTAATAATATTATTATTGCTAATGGATTTTATTTTAGGGATTATCGTGAAGTAACCGATACAGATATGGAAACAGAATACTCAAAAAATTTATGTAATATTACATCGGTGAAGATTTAAAATGAGACAAGACAACCTAAAGGATTAGAACTGTGTTAAGGTGCGGTGGGAGTATAAAGAAAAGTAGAGGATACTGCCTGAAACAATGGATGTGAGGGGTCGAAAGACAATACAATGATCCGCCACAAAACGGGATTGATTTCTCACTTCAATTGCTTTTGACGAAGCAGGTTTAGCAAACCCAATCCTATGGATTGACCAATCTAATTTTACATGGAAATTGCTGTGTCCAACCTTGGAAGTTTTTTTGGTTTTGTTCCATTTTTAAATCTTCAAGGGTGTAAACAAAAATGATTTGTATTCTAAACAAATTTGTTTTTGTTTTTAAAATTTAATTATTAAATAATGAATTTTCCTATTACGCGTGAAAAACTACAAATGTTTGATTACCGTTCAGTATCAAAATTAGTTGCCCTTAAAGGCAACTAAAAATGTACGACCTCTGCTATGAAATTAACTTCGGTACTGACATTTAGTATGTTTTATTGTTTTTATAAAATTGAAATGAAATTCATTTTTAATATTTTATAAAAAATATTAAATGCCTGTATATGCTAATACAAAAATGTTGAGAGAACCTGATTCTACGACAAATGGTGTAATTGGAATCAGAATTACCGGTGATATTCCTGTGATTAAACCCACATGCCTTGCTGTAGCAGTTGATACAAGCGGAAGTATGAGTGGAGAACGCATTGACTCTGTAAAACGATGCCTTAAAGTTATTATTAATCGTATGCGCGTGAATGATATTATAACAGTCATAGCATTTTCTAGTACATCTACAATTATTCTATCTAATTTTCTTATTTCGGAAATCAGTCGTTCTTTAGCCTTAGAAAAGATAGATGAACTTGTAGCGGATGGGGGAACAAATGCTGAAGCCGCTATTTCCACGCTTGGTACAATTTATCAAAATGATAAACCTGACGCGGCTCTATTTCTAACAGATGGGCATATCAATGAAGGTATATGCTCTAATGATGGTCTTCATTCACTGTTGAAATCATATTTAAAATGTGTTCCATTCTTTACAATTGGATACGGAGAATCACATAATGCCGAGTTATTGCGTCATCTTGCTCTAAAAACTAAAGCCACCTACACATTTGCAGAAAGTGAAACCGCCCTCCCGGCTTCTATGGGAGAATTACTTAGTTCTCTACAACATGAAGTTGCCAAAAATGTGCTATTTTCAATACCAAATGGATGGACATGTTTGGAGCCGAACTCCGATAACACAAATTTGAAATATGAATTTGGTTCTATTATTGCGGATAAGGCAACGTGGGGGTTGTTTTCTATATCACCTAATACGCAAATTCCGTCATCTCTTACATGTGTTTATATTCAACAAAATCAAGAAATCATAATTCCTATTGTATTTAATGATAGTATTCATACACATGATATAATTGAGCAAGAATATCGTTGTATTGTTGGGAAATCAATGGATAAATTTGCTACATTGTTTGAACAAGGAAATACAGATGATGCTTTAGCAGAATTAAAGATTACTGTTGAAACTTTGCGTTCAAATACAGAAGTTGCTAATCGTCCATTAGTTATTCGCATGATAGCACAAATGGAGGAAATGATAGCCGAATGTAAGGAAAGTTTAAGCACACCCTCTAGAGGAAGAAGACGACGAAATACTCCACCGTCATTACTTTATAGAAGTCGTGGCATTGGCGCAAATTATTCATCTCAACGTGGAACAACTACTACAAGGGGCGTTCCCGAATATCTATTTAGTAGCCCAACTGTAATTCACGAAACAACACAAATGATAGATGAATTTAGTCAAATAGACAACGATCCTATAAATGAATCTTCTTTATAATAAATAAATGGATGCGTCTGATACAACACGAAATAAAAAAGCGAAAAGTTTCTATCTTTTTATTTTTTCTAATAAGTCACAATATAAAACATTAATAAGTAATTATGAAAATAGACTTTTATACACTCTTGGCTATAATATTATAAATTCAACAAATTGTGTTGTGGCTCCTCCTCCACCGTAACTTTTTCTTTATATATATTATATGACTATTTTGGTGCTAAGAGGACATATTAGATCCGGGTTTTCTAGTGATAATTTATATCATTTTGTTTCAAAAATTTATAACAACTGTCCAGATTTAAAAATTTATATACATACATGGAATATTATACAAAATAATGTGAGTTGGAGACAAATAGAACAAAAAGACATTCCTATAACAAACGAACTTATATTTTGGTATTTCAAAGATTTAAGTTGTCTTATAAAACATATTATAATAGATGATGATTCTACAATTATTTTAAATGGAAGATTAAAAGGAGATGTAATACCTGAATCTGGGTGCTGGAAATTACCTATAATTGGTTGGAAACGATACTGGTATGGAAAATATAAAATTATAAAATATTTATACGAGACATTGGAAAATAAAAATGAGATAATATTAAATTGTAGATTTGATGTATTATGTAATTCTAATAGTTTAAAATCAGATAAGGTTATTGATTTTATTAATTGTAATATTTATAAACCCATATTTAAAAATATATTTTTAGATAGCATGGATGCCTTTTCTAGAATTCATAATGTAAAAGCGCATATAAATAATTTATTTGTATTTTCTGGAATAGATAATTTTTATTTGGGTAATATTGAAACACAATATAAATTAGCAGAACATTTTCATTTAAATTTAGATAATATAGTTTCTAAACCTTTGGGTTTTACTAATCATGAATACCTTGTACCTATAGAAAATGATAAACTCTTTAATGAACAAATTAATATGCAAATAACATAGCCCCTCTTCCTGAAAAGACACGAAATACATTGTATATTGTAACATACGCATAAATATTCATATTATGATATATTTTATTATAGTCTGAGTTCATTGTTAAATGAAGTTCTTTTTTGGGCAACTTGTCCCAATTGGAAAATCCGCGTGGATTTGCACATGAACCCAAATCTATATCGTCGCTCGCTCCTGGTGCCATACCAAAAGGATACACATAAATATAACGATTAAATAGCGGCGCTTTTCTATAATGTAACAATGGAATAAGAGAGCGAAATATTGACGGGCTTTCCAAATGTGACATTCTTATAATATTACTAAAACTGAGTTGTGCGCCTTGAATTGGTTCCGAATAAGCGTTGCGAAATGCCGGTTTTGACTGACCATCTGTATTTAATGTGGCATCTGGCCACCACGGTATATTATTTGCCAATACATTTCGCGCATTAAGATCGCGTGTGAAAAGAAACCACGCATTTAGTGTCTCTGCTTCCGGTCGTTGAGCAACCCACAATATGTCTTTGGTTGGATTGTTATATGGTAAAGATATTCTAACATTTGTTGCTCCTTGAGTTTGCTGTTTTGGAACTATGTAATGTTGCTCTACACGATATTCTAATTGACTTGAACGAAAGGCAACTGCTTCGGCATCTTCCAAAGATATAAATTCACATAACATATACATGTCTTTAATTTGGTAATTTAAAGGCATTGAAATATTTGGTATTACTTCACCTGATATTCCGATATTAAGATTTGTAGAATTGTAAAGTTGTGTTGTAGTAAGTGGATCCGTATAATAGAAATTTGCCCCTGCAATAGGTGCCGTAGAATTCCCACATGGTGGAATAACGGGATTTGGTGAAGTATAAATTGGAGGACTACTTACATAGAGTTGGTTTAGCGATTTTAGAGTAACATGAATTTGTACTGCGTCTGCAGACAGCGCATCTAATGGAAGCGCATTTTCGTAACAGTTTTTACTAAACCAAAAAGGTAACGGCACAGTTACAGTAGTGGGTGTGGGGCTATAACCAATTGAAGATGGATTGAAACCATCTGGTATGCGTTGTATCATTTTATTTTTAGCAAATAACGAATTATTAGGTTCGTATAATTCATCATATATTTCTAAAAATCGTCCATCCATTCTATCTACATTTACACCCCCAATATCCAGTTCTAATAAATCTATTAAAGCATGTCCAAGAGAATTTGTCCAACCATAGATTGGGCCTAGAAAACTGCCCGGTGGGCAACTTGCCTGTGCTAATTGTTGTGGGGTGTATATGTCTGGCATTGTTACTACAAGTGTTACTTGTGATAATAATTCGCCTTTACGTGGTATAGTAACAGTAGCACGCTGACCGAAGGAAGTTTGGCCATCAAATTCTACACGAACCCATTGTGCTGCCCAACGGGTTGTTTTTTTTAGAACCTTGGTATAATTTTTAATATCCGGTTGGCCTCTTGGGTTGAAGATTCGGGTATCTTGTAGGCCATAGCACACAATAGACAGCAGTGTTGCTGGAGATGACATTCTGTTTTATATTCTGTTTTATCTTTAGGCAGTTCCGAAAGTATTCAAAATATAATAGATAGTGATGCCTTGCCCCAAATGTACCGAACATCCGGGTTATCATAATTTTGTTAAATTTGGAGTATTACACAATGATATAAAATTAATATATACTTCGCCAGCTAAAACAAAGGATTATAATGAAGACGGTACAAAATTGGCAAATATAACTATCCATGTGAATGAACTTGATGGGAAACCTTGGATTTGGGTGTTGGATTGTGGAGAAATGGAAATAAAACACTATACGGAGATTTCATTTACAATTGGTCTTTTAGAACTTTTATCAAACGATAAAAGTTTACAAGAAGTATGGATTATAAGACCGAATATTTGGATTAAAGGTGTTGTTAGTTTTCTTAGAACTTTTTATAGTGCTAATATTTTGAAAAATATTAAATATTTTGAAGGCACAAATTGTGACCTTTTTGATTCATTTAAACATACAGGTATACCCGATACTACCATTCATTGGCTTATTAGCCAATATTAATAAAAATTTGAGATATTTTTAAAATTTTTATTTCGTCGCACATTTTAAAAACTTTGTGTTAAATAATGTATAAAGAATCTGTTTCAAAGAAAATTAGTATTTCGACAAAAAGATTAGCCGAACTTGAATATATTGAAAAAAATTTAGATAAAATAATTTCCGATTCCGTAAAAGAGAATTGTGAAGATTGTAAAAAGGGTGTTTGTGTAGTGTGTAATAAAGATAATTGTTTACAACCTAAAAAGGGGGTTTGTTTAGTATCTAAAAAGTCGTCTTGAAATTATAGTATTGTAACTTACTATCGCGTTATTTTACTAACTTATTATTACAGTATTTTCTAAAGTACCATTAATTTACTAACATGGTATTTCACTTAGTTATTTACTTATTTTTTACTACCAGTCAGTATTTAAATTAGTTGCCCTACAAGGCAACTAATTTAAATACTGACCGGTATAATTATATTTTATAATATAATATTTAAAATATTCTATTTTTATACAATGAAGTACCGAATTTAATTGCTTCCCCAAAAAGAGGAGCCATTAACTTTCGCTACTTTCATAGCAGAGGTCGCACTATTTTGGTTGCTTTTAAAGGCAACTAAAATAGGTACTGACAACTACATATATACCCTACGCAATTCTAAAAATGTTCAATATTGCTACATTTTGAATATTCAACCCTGTATTAGGAGGGGTTATTAAATGTATTGGACTATTTATAGATGTATAATTTCTAATTTCGAACAAAGCTGCCACACCTGTTGGAGAAAGCACAGTATTATTTACAAGAATATCAGATGAAGATATATAAAACATAAATTCAGAAGAGTTATTTGTTGAAGCTATTGCACCATTAGTTGTTCCTGTAAGAGGGATACCATTTAAAAAACCTGTAAATTGACTGGCTTCTACAACAAATATACTATAATATATATTATAATAACCTGATTCCCATAAATAAATTTGCGACGTATTTATTGTATGGGCGATACTCCCATATATTACTATATTGTTTTCAAAATTAACAGGGTCATTTATATTTAATGTCTGTTCCGTCAAACTATCCGTGTATAAAAATGTGGGTTGAAAAGACATGCCCGTTGGTCCAGTTGATCCAATAATACCACTTGATCCAGTTGGTCCAGTTACTCCTACTTCTCCTGTTGATCCAGTATAACCGGTTGCTCCTGTTGCTCCTACTTCTCCTGTTGGCCCTGTTGCTCCTACTTCTCCTGTTGGCCCTGTTGCTCCTACTTCTCCTGTTGGTCCAGTATAACCGGTTGCTCCTGTTGCTCCTACTTCTCCTGTTGGCCCAGTTACTCCTACTTCTCCTGTTGGCCCAGTTACTCCTACTTCTCCTGTTGGCCCAGTATAACCGGATGCTCCTGTTGCTCCTGTTGCTCCTACTTCTCCTGTTGACCCAGTATAACCGGTTGCTCCTGTTGCTCCTGTTGCTCCTGTTGCTCCTACTTCTCCTGTTGATCCAGTATAACCGGTTGCCCCTGTTGCTCCTACTTC
>Ga0209617_10001290_pt1 | contig 11759 bp, 38 predicted proteins | sample LakEriepJuly2011_2_FD_187459 | JGI IMG/M metagenome (GOLD analysis project Ga0209617, IMG submission 187459) | Freshwater microbial communities from dead zone in Lake Erie, Canada - CCB epilimnion July 2011 (SPAdes) (version 2) | ecosystem: Environmental > Aquatic > Freshwater > Lentic >... | reverse complement strand
ATAAGGAGTTTGTGGATTACAAGGAGCGTACTCACTAAAATCCCTGGTGTTTCCGTATACCGAACTTGAACTTGCATATTGGAAATGTACTCCATGTTTTTCACATTCGTTGAACAGCCACTGACTGAACTCTAGATTTTGTTGCATGATAGAATCCACATCTGTGCATGACATGTCAGCAATGGCGCCAAGATGTATTACCCAATCATAGTTGGCAACATCGGGACGTTCTGTTGGATGCCATTCATATCCATCCACTTGCCAACCTTCTTGCTGAAGCCATGCCATCATGTTGCGGCCAATAAAGCCTTCATGACCTGTGACTAAAATATTCATAGCAATACTCCTCTAACTATTTACTAACATCCTTACAAGTCCAACAGTGTCAATGGTAGTTAGCAGTATATAGTTAGCCAGCATGCCAAAAGATTTCCTAGTCCAACTAGCCCAAGCATAGAGAGCACAGCCAAGAATCCAAACAGGATAAAGAGCAAGAAGCGGAGGAGTTGGGACTGTGAGTGCCATAGTAATACTGCAACCAATACTGATAGCCCAAGCAAGCAACTCAACAGCAAAGCGAATTCGGTTAGACTTAAAGTCATCTTGTATCCAATCTATGGTGGGTTTAATATAATTTAACATATACTATTTTAGCATAATATCAAACTCAAGTCATTAAAAAAGGCTACCTAAGTAGCCTTTTAATCAAGTCATGTTCTAATTAAAGAGTAATGCCCAATGCCTTTGCTTTGTAGCCCAATGCTACGATTTCACGGCTTGGCTTGCCCATTACATATTCAGTAACTTGAACGCCATTACCTGCCTTGCGTGTGTTAGCATAGATGGCATAACCGTTTGAACGGATGCGGCTTGCTTCTGCTGACAAGTTCTTGACACCAAAACGCTTGGTAGCTTCTGATTGTGTCAATGCTTCGCCGTTGTAAAGTGCGTTGAAGATTTTGAATGTTTTTGTTTCTGGATTGAAGTATTTCATTTTTGTTTCCTTTAGATTATGCTGAAATTCATCAGCTGTATCTATTATAACAACTATGTTACAATAATTCAAGCTGTTTGGCTATCTTGCTGTAATTCAGGATGCCAAAACTTCTTGCCAGGGAATCGCTTGGCTGCTTCCAGCATGACTTGGTGTAGATTCGAGGCCTGTGCCAAAAATTCTCCAGTCATTTTGTCATAAGCATAAACTGAATTGTTCACCAGCTCAGTTTCAACTTCGATGGCATCTTCAGGCATGCCCAGTTCTTCTGACTCGTTGATCTCTTTGAGATTATTGATAAGTTTGATCATACCGTCTGGGTTCTTGATCAAGTTCTGCATGATTTGATAAGCACGAACATGGCCGCCGATCCAATAGGCCACAACTGCCACCATGATGTAATAAATGTATTCCATACCTTTCTCCGGTTAAGTTATTTACGAAGGATTAATCTTTTAGTGTCTCTAACATGGCAATTTTGGCAATTTTGTCACCAAAATCTTCATCTCTACCAATAATGTAGATGTCGTGATAGTGTCTATCTGATTTTTGATCATACCGACTAAACTCCACAACCTTGCCGCCAATGGCGTTATAGATCTTGAACTGTAGAGTAGGATCACTGCCTACATCACGTGTGCTGACTGTGTTCAGGCCGCGGCTTAGTTTGGTACTTGGATAACAATCTTGTTCACGACTAGTTTTATCCCAATCCTCACGCACCCACTTAACTATGATTCGTTTAAACCAATTCATTTTGGCTCCTGTTCTGCGTCTTTGCGCAGTTGGTCTTCCATCCATAGCATTTGTCTGTGCTGAAATTCAGCTTCAGTCAAGCCATGCCAACCACAACACTTGCCAGTGGGTGAGCGGCCACAACCGCACTTGCCAAACTCTTCCGGGTCTTGTTTAACTCTTACTTGCATTTTTGATCCTTTCAATTACTTGTTTTGCATCATCAAACTCACCACGATCCAACTTAGCTTCAATTTGAGCTTCGTATTCGTTACGAAGGTGTCTAAGATAAGGGCGCATTTGGTAAGTGGCATATGGTTGTGTCCATTGAATAGTGTACAAATGTCTAGGTTCCATTATTTGATCTCCACAATGTGATACTGACTGTTTGGATATGTTGCCTGTAACCATTCCAGCATGCCTGGCTCGCATGGCAGTTTGATGCTGTTAAACTTGTTGGTAATGTATTTCATTCTTCAACTCCGAAATGTTTTTTAATTTTTACAGCAAGTTTATCATACAAAATCCATCGACCATAATTGTCTACTATACTTGCACATTCCTGAACAATCAGCAGAGCAAATTTTTCTTTGTCAAAGTCCCAACATGCTCCGTCATGGGCTGTGGGATCAATGCGAGTAGTAGCCTGTTCAGCAAGTAGTCGAATTCGTTCATTCATAGTTCAACTCCTTCCGCTCGCTTGCTTTCTTTAATAGACTGCATCAGTTGACGATTGCGTTCTTTTTGTTCAGCGGCCGCACGTTTGTCAGTATTGCTGAGTTTGTGCATTTCATCGTAGTTACGGGCCCATTCGACACCTCTGAGCCAATGTTCCAAATCTTCCAAACTACCAGCGTATATTGAAGCATCTCGGCGGTACACAGGCAATGAGTCTGCATCCTTGGGTGTAAGGCATAAAGCATTGTGATTTTCGGTCCAGTCACCGTGCGGGTATTTGGCAAACTTGAGGCCAAGTTCAGTTACTCGCTGTTCAAGACTGCGAATCTTTTCAATTGTGGTCCAACCTGACATGAGTTACTCCATGAGAATAAAAATTAAAGTAATGATCAATGCCCAGCCTATGAAGCCAAACAACACAAGGCCTATGGGCACTAACCAGCGCATCAGTAAGTCTCTTTTACAAAATCAAACTGTTCCGCTGGCCATTTGGCTTTGAACTCGTCCGACTTGACATATTCGTTGTATGACTTGGCATCAAAGAATACTCTGTGGAACTCTGTTTTCATTGAACCTTTTTTAGTTACTGTAAGGTAAACCGATTTTGCTTTGCCTGCCATGGTGTTCTTTCATAAGGATTGTTGATAGTGTATTATACACTATAACTGTCTTTTTTGTCAACATCATTTCCCCACTTGAGAGTCCAAAAGGTATAATCCACATCTTTGAGTTGGGCCACAACCACATACTCTGTGTGATATTGCATGATATCCATTTGACTGTGCCATACCGGAGTATCAACTGCTCTTTCCATTACCCATTTGCCCATTTCACTGTCTTGCCATTCCCAAAGTGGTTGAGCCGCATACAGGTCTGGATCTTCAACATCGCCCATTCGAAATCTATGCACCACTACCTTGTGTATTTCACAAACAGTGTCCGCCACAAAATCTTTTGGTTTGGCCATGTAGCCAGATGTGGGTTTGGTTGTTATGGCCATTACATAGCCAAATCAAATTGAATTGGGTCAGGATTTCTAACCACAGGCTTTGAGGGCAATGGGGGAGTTGTAATCAATTTATTAGCCAATTCACTGCGCTCCTGCACATTCTTCTGTCCCAATACCACAATGCCATAATGTTTGCCATCCTTCTCAACCAGCATGACTACACATCTGCCTGCGGGATCAGTGTAACCTGTCTTGCTGATCAAGATGTTATCAAACTTAAAAATACTGGGATTAGTGTTGTTCAATCGTATGTGAATAAACTTCTTGCCTTTTGGCACAAGTATGTCTGCTGTTTTATCATCTGCATATTTTCTCAGTGCTTCGTTGTCTTTGACAGCTCCAAGGAAACTCAGCAACTCATTGGCTGTGCTGACATTGTTTTTGGACAAGCCAGTTGGTTCTTCAATTCTGGTATTGAGTAGTCCGCGACCTCGGATATAGGCATTGGTGTCTCGAACAAACTGATCAAACCCACCTGGATAGGTATGTGCCAGTGTTTCAGCGGCACGATTGTCACTGCTGATCATCATGGCCCGCATCAAGTTGTGTCTGGATACCATAGTGCCATTGGGGAAACGGCCACTGCTACGTCCCGTTACTCGGACCTTTTCTGTTAGCTCTACTCCGCTACGCAGGATGGTAATGGCTGTGAACAATTTGGTAATACTGGCTATGGGCCGTGATTCATAAGTGTTGAACGACACTTGATACTCATGTTGATCATAATCGTACAAGGCATAAGCACCTCCCGCATACGCACTTGTGCTGATCCACAAGATTAAAAATAATAGTTTCTTCATACTGTTCCCCAACGTAATGCGAACCATTGTGCATCTTTTGCACTTTCGAAAAGAAAGTCTCTGCCATTGCGTTCATAGGCTTTCTTGCATGTTTCTTCTAACCAATATGTGATATCAATGGCATGATTGTTGTCCACAAATCTTGGAATCATAACACGATGCCAGCCCATGCCTTGCAACATGCTCCACAGCACTTCTCGGTCAATGTCATTGGCCAGTGCTTTGCCAGCGTCGTTCAGCATGTGTTCTTCTAGTGTCATTTGCGGGCCAACTCCAACAACATTACATACTTTTGATAGGCTTTTTCCACTCCGGGATTAGCATCTCGTACTGCTCGGTCCCTAATTTTTTCCCGCCATACCTGCTTACCTTGCTCAGCATCATCAATAAGCCGTTGCATGTGTTCCTGCTCTGCCACTAACCTTGCTAGATTGTCCGAAGTTAGGTGTATGGCTTTCATAGGAGTGATCTTAGTTTCCATTCGGAAATCGTCACTAGAGCAAACATCACGGTAGTAAGACACTGGTCTCACATACTGATTATACTCACGGCTGTCTTCAACCCGGCATTCAAACTTGGAAATAAAATACTCCAAGTCTCCAGCACGGTCTCTGTGTTTGACCTGGTTATAATAATCATAGTTATTTTTCATGATATGTATTTTAATGCAAACAGAGTTGAATATTTTTCTTCATAGAATGTAAAGGTAGTGTGTTTGGGAATCTCTCCTGTCATTGCATCCCAGTGACTTTGAACAAACGCAAAGTCAAAATGCACACCCTGTGACAAACCACTGGCTCTGAGCTCTTTTACAATTTCCAATATTTCATTAGGATCCCGGCGTTCAATAACAATGTGTGTGGCCATTCACGATGACCATCGTATTAGAAACATGGTGATTTGTTTTTCGTTTTTAAACAGCCAAACGTTGAAACTCATGCGAACTCCACAACCACATTCTTCTGTCCATGCCTGTACAGGATCCATGTCGTCTTCACGCAGGCCACGCCCAGGTCGATTTTCCGGACGGATATCATCCACATAGGCCTGTAATTTGAGCCCTGGTAGTCGTTGCCATTTGATTTTGGGTGTAGTGTCATAGCCCATGGTTGTGTACCAGTTTTGTAGTAAGCTGTTGACATATGACTTGCCCATACGACGGCTGTGTATCAGTTCACTGCTTGCCAGCTTCGTCATACATTTTTTGGACTGCAGGTTCTATTATTTCATAATTGATGCCGCCTCTTTTGAGCATTAGCCAATCTTCTAACCAGATTTCGCAAGCGGGCCAAATACGATAAATGTGTGCTCGGCCTCCTGCAGCGATCCATTCTTCACAGTTGCTGGTGCGATCATCAATCAATATATCACCAGGTTTGCAATGGCGATACTTGTCATGGCTGAACGGTCCAAAGAACACAGGAACACCTGGGAAGTGTTCGTTGGCCCACCACACTTTGTCTTGTGCTGTATAGGGCATGCTGTAGTCATGTGGTAATGCTGTGAGAAAATACACACCTTCAGCCAAACCAATCTTCACAGCATCTGTGCAATACTCAACTAGTGTTTTGGCATCTTCTTTCAATGGCAAGTTGCGATAAAAATGGCTGTTGTGTTTGATGCGATCCCAATCTTCCTGTGGAATGCGTTCGTTGTCTTTGCTCCAGCGCATTTTCAAAAACTGTTCTGCTGCGCCATGCCAATCGGCCACTACATCGTCCATGTCGATATAAATTTTCATGCTGATCCTTCTACAATGTCTTCTTTGGGTATATGGTCTATCCAACGCAGTATAAACCAATCTCTCTGTGCTTCTGTTTTGAAACTCCACAACCTTGGACCGCTACAGTAGCCACAATTATTTTCTTTGGCCCAGGCCATCATGTCTTCCACAGTGTCAGGAGCAGGATCTTTGGGGAAGGTGAGTCCAGGCAAATTAAACATGCCTACTTTAACGTGTTTCAATTCAATCATCCTGCGTTGGGATCTGGCCTAACAAACAGCGGAGTACGATCTCGATAGCCTTGGAATTCAAAATCTTTCAAGCTGGTCAACAGCAATTCCAATTTGTCAACATCGTGGAATATTCTGTCACGGCCTTGGCCAATAAACAGCATGTAGTCCACTTTGTCTGTTGGGGTAAAATGTTCGTCTTCTGTTAGTTGAAAACGAAAAATGTGTCTTAGTTCTTCAATTGTCATACGGTAAAGTCCTTTATAATTAAATTTAATGCTTCAATACGCATTATGTTGCCACTGACATCATCTGGATGTAGCCATTGCCCATTGGGATTATCTTCTGTGCGGGGATTCTTGCGCCAGGTGGCCAGCTCAGTTTTGAGATAAGCACGATAGTCTCTGAGATTGAGATATGTGATCTTGTCAGCTGTTTCGCCATCCAGTTCAATTGGTCCAATTCTCTTTGCCATTAGTATTTCCTTGCAATGTCAATAAAAAGATTCAGCAGCTCTTCGTCAGTCAACAAATGCACATCAATTTGTGTGATTTCAAACTCATACTCAAATCCTGGATTCCATAATCCGTCAATGTATTTAAGCATCAGTTCTCGCATTTGATCACCTCTGAAAACTTCAGTAGAAACATAGTGTACTTGTTTTCACTGTAGAAGTCAAGACGTATTGAATGGTCACCATAGTCGCCATCTGGTTTGATCACCCACTCGTTGTGTTCACGCACCACAAAGCCCAACACAGACTTCATCTTGCTTTTCAGCATGAACACACTATTAGGGTGCTCAGTGTGCAACTCTGCACGTATCTGTTGCCATTGACTAGTAGTAAGTTTTAACGTGGGCATTTTGTTCCAAATCCCAATGACGGATGTCGTATATGCGGAAACTGATGCCGTAACCCAGTATGCCAATACACATTTCAAAGCCTGCATGATCTTGCTTGCGAGTCCAACGAACTTCACAATCAAACAACATTGGACTGTAGTAAGTGTGCTCCAGCTCCCATGCCGTATACAGTCCCAAATCTCCACATCGTGATCCAAGATTAATGAATCGATCCCAGACATCAAAAGGGTTCTTGAGTTCTATTCTAATGTTAAGTATGTTCATGGTGCCAATTCTCTAAGTTCTGCATCCAAATCATGTTCCACAAACCGGCTGAGTATATCAAAGTTGGCTTCAGCACGTTGAACAGCGTCATAGGCCTTTTGCAATGCTGGATTGTTTGCCACTAAGGTTCTGCGATTCAAATCCAATTGACGTTGAGTACGTGCCCATTGTAGCAGATCTTGTGTTTCGCCATCCAAACTAACGCTGGGATATCCTGTGGCCAACGGTTGCCAACCCATGCCATCAAACACTTGAAAGTCTGATCCATTCAATCTAATCATGCCTTGCATGGGATTGTTGGGGTTTGTGGTGACATATTGAACTGTTATATTGCCACCGTTTACAATAACACCTGGGCCGCCTGTTAGATTCTTAATCATCGTGCTTTCTCCGCAAGCTCTCGATATCCAGCCCATGACGGATGTATCTTATCCTTTTGCCAACGAGTTGTGGGTAGAACAGTATCATTAAAGTGTGCCGCAACTTCACGCACTTGATGCACAATCAATGGCTTGGATTCAGTGTTGGGCAAAATCCAAAACACTCTGGCATTGCCTTTGATTTTGGTACGGATATTCATCAGCACGGCATAAGTGTCTGCTTTGACCCAATCGTTGGTACCCAAACTGATAATCACAGTTTCAGCTGACAAGTTGACATCGCCAAACTTTTTATTCCAACCCAAACTGGTGATGCCACCTTGTGCGTATGCCACACAATCAGGCCTAAACTGTGCAGTGCCCACAGCAATGCTGTCTCCAATAATCAAACAATCAATCACAGTTTCTCTCCACAATGCGGACACAGTTTGGTATTAACGTGTCGCATTTCTTTCAGTGTTCGGTTAAGTTTGCGGGCCTCGGATAGCTGACTTTTGATCAGCTTGCGATTTCGTTCTGACTTGTCTTTGTCCAATTCTGCTTTGAGGTGCAGCTTCATCTTTTTAAGACGGCCTTCAAAGATTTCAATAAAGCCCGTTATGCCCGGGCTGGAGTTTGCTGGGGTACCACTCATTTGCGTAGTCCTTTGATGTCTCGATATTTGACACGTATATAACTCACCCACTCTGAGCCCAACTTCATGGGCAGATCCAAATGTATTGACACCATGGGGCCTTCTGACTCATTGCGCTGGTTGTCAGTGTAGGCTGTGCCCACCCAGGGTATGCCCTGGTATGTGCCCTCTACCCTATCCCCAAACTTGTACTTAGGTTGGGGACGGTGGCCAGCAAAGTACTCAGCTAGGTTGCTCATCTTGAACCTGGGCCCGGGCCACTGTGACCATGGCTGGACGCAACAGCCTGTCTGCTATCATGTAGCCTGTCTGCATCACGCTGACCACTGTGTTGGTCGCTTGCTCACTGTCCACTGTGGCAATGGCCTGGTGCTGTTTGGGGTCCAGTGCATCACCCACTGTGGGCAACACTTCAGTGATTTGATTGCGTTTCAGCACATCTGTCAACTGCTTCAGCGTGATCTCCACACCTTCTTTGAAACTGTCCACTGTGGGTGACTCAGTTTTGAGAGCCATTTCCAAGCTGTCCTTGACTGGCAACAAGGCTTCAGCAAATGACTCTAGAGCAAACTTACGTGCCTTGGCCATGTCATCAAAGTTGCGACGACGCTGGTTCTCCGCGTCAGCCCTGGCACGTAGCCAAGCATCTTTCATGTCTGCCAGTTGTTCTTCCAGTGTGGGCTCCGCAACTTCTGGCTCCACTGTGGCTTCCGATACTTCCGTTGTTGTTTCTTCTGTGTTTTGTGTCATACAATTCTCCCTAGTCCTAACCAAATCAATTGGTCCAATTCCGTTTGGTAATCCTTACCAGATCTACGTTTTTCGTAGATTGTATTTAATACTTCGCGACCATCGCCCGAATCAAATGTGCCAGCACCGCGAGCTTCCAATTCTTCAACAAGTTCCGCTGTTTCAAACTCGTCCAGAGCCACGTCAACTTCTACTTCTTTATAAACTGATATGTATCTAGCCATTATGCTTCCTTGGTGTGTTGTTTTGTTAGTTCGCAGATCAATTGAAAACGTTCATAGGCCTTGCGCACCGCAGGGTTAGTCATGAGCTGTTCAGCTTCAGCCATCATGGCTCGAACTCCAGCTTCAGCACAGTCGTGAACGCATAGCCCATTAAGTGTGGCCAAATCGTCCCCAAACTCTTTAGCCAGCTTTCTCCACGCTTTACGCTGACCCTCAGTTATGGGTGTTGATTTAGGGCGTAGCTCAGAGGCCTTGGCAATGGCCTTACAGATAGCATCCTCAGCTACCCTACCCGCGGCTATCATGGCAGCATAGTTGGGGTCGATGTTGAAGCGACGGCTGGTACCCCCGGGGTAGCTCATGACTAGGTGGGTACCCTTGGTAAAGCTGTCCAGAAAGTCATTGTCGTACTCGGCTACGGGCACGTACTTACGGCCCTGCTTTTCATAGTAGATTTTCTTCATTCTTGTGTCCTTTGTGGGTAATGGTAATAACAATAAGAACGGTTGGTGTTCCAATCTCCAGCTATGCCATCCAACAGTTGTAGACTTGACACAGCACGATCTGTTATGCTGGCATGTTGATGCACAATCCATGGTGTGGCACGTCTTGCCCGCAGGTATTGTTTGAGATAGCATTTGCTTTGTTCCAGCTGATTCATTCTATGTTTGTCCTTGAATCTTCGTTAGAACGATATGCATATATGATGGCTGCTACTATGTAACCTGCAATGAATCCTAAAATAAAACTCATTCTTTAACTCCGAAACGGTCTTGTATTTTTTGCTCAATCTCGTAGCACCTATCCAACGCCCAGTCATCGGGTTCAGAAATGTTTCCCACATTACGTGCAATATCCATACATTCCCCCACAATCAACTGGGCGAACTGTTCTAATGCTGGCTCACTAAAGGTATAAACGATACCTAGCTTTTCATCTTCTGCTCTGCGATTAGCCCAAATATTGGCAAGTTCTTTAATTCGTTCGTTCATACGATGTTTTCCTTGAATTTTAAGTCCTTCAAGTCTGGATTTCTCCCAACCTGATTCAACGGCTTTGATTAAATCTGGAACAATCATTCTTCAACTCCAAAATGTTGTTTGATACGCTGATTGATAGCGTGGGCAGTGTGTACAGGTTCAACACTATTGGTATTGATCTTGCCAACCCAAGTAGAACACGCCATACATTCCCGCACAATCAATTCGGCGAACTTTTGATTAAACTGTGTATGCCAACCTATGTGTCCATCTTCCCAAATCTTGCCAGGAGTCTTACTTCTAACAGGTCCAGTATATGTTTCATTCACATAGTCACCAGCCTGTTTACTAAGTTGTTTAATTCGTTCGTTCATTCTTCAACTCCGAAATGTTCTTTTACTACACGACCATCAACCCCACCATCGCTGATAGCACGATCAACAAGGTCAGCACATTCCCGAACAATCAACTCGGCGAACTTTGCTACATCTTCAAATGGGACTGTCCCTGTTCCGTCAAATAATTTTGCTTGGTAAGCAAGTTTTACAAATCGGTCGTTCATTCTTCAACTCCGAAATGTTCTTTAATGGCCACATAACTATCAACACCACACAGAACATAACCATCCCAATATGTGTCCTTCATCATAATCTCATCTTCTAGCACGGGCAGATATTGTTCTCTTACTTGATTCATGCATTCCTTGACAATCAACTCGGCGAACTTTTGGTCATTATCTCTCTGAAACGCATAGTGCGCTTCCGGGTAAGGTATTTTGTTTCCTTTAGCCCAGTCTGCTCTAACTTCTGCTCTAGCTTGTTCAGCAAGTTGTTTAATTCGTTCGTTCATAAAAACCACTCCATGTAAATCCAGGCCACAATGCAAGCAACATTGAACCATACAGCAAACAACACCATGTAGAGCATTACCTGAGCCCGGCGGCCTGCTCGTTCACCTTCGTTCATTCTTCAACTCCGAAATGTTTTTTAATAATAATCTTGAGGGTAATCTAAAGGATCATCGGTTCTAACCCGGTCTACCCAACGGAAAAATAAAATCAAACCAATTACTCCAATAACAAACAGTAAAATTTCAAGTAACATCAGCATCCTTATAATGCTCAATTACCGCATGGGCTACATCAAGATACTGATTGCTGGGCAATTGATTAGCAACAATCTGCATTGTTTCTTTTACAATCAACTGGGCGAACATTCTGTAATCAAAATCCCTCAACCCTTCACGATCACTTCCGTAGGGTGCAATTAGTCCAGCCTCTCTAGCAAGTTGGTTAATTCGTTCGTTCATTCTTCAACTCCGAAATGTTTTACAATCTCATGCCCCGCCTCTAAAGAGGCCATGTCCCAGGTATGACCAAGTCTCTGTCTTACTTCATCTTCTTCATAAGGACAAGGTGTGGCCCTGGCAATTCTAGCACATTCTGCCACAATCAACTCGGCGAACTTTGCTACATCTTCAAATGGGACTGTCCCT
>Ga0209617_10001289_pt1 | contig 11768 bp, 9 predicted proteins | sample LakEriepJuly2011_2_FD_187459 | JGI IMG/M metagenome (GOLD analysis project Ga0209617, IMG submission 187459) | Freshwater microbial communities from dead zone in Lake Erie, Canada - CCB epilimnion July 2011 (SPAdes) (version 2) | ecosystem: Environmental > Aquatic > Freshwater > Lentic >... | reverse complement strand
AGGATTTATCGAGGTCGGCGAACTGCTGCGGCTTGCAGGCGAGCACGACCGCGTCGGCACCGACAAGAAGTTCAGTCGGGGTTGCGGCCACGCGGACGCCGGTAACCTTGGACAGATCGGCAGCGGTGGAGTCGTTACCGCCGATGACGGTGATGTCAGCCGGGGCGCAGGCGCCCGAACGGAGAAGTCCCTGCACCATGGCCCCTGCCATGCGTCCGGATCCGATGAAAGCGAGTTTAGGCATGATCAGAGCGTGCGGATAGCGGCATCGAGGACTTCGCAGGCCTTATCGATATCCGCTCCTTCGTGAGCGGTCGAGATGAAGGCGGTCTCGTAAGGCGATGGTGCCAAGTAGACACCGTGGTCGAGCGCGTAGCGGAAAACTTTGCGATACTGGTCACCGTTCGACGCGATAGCTTGGTCGTAGTTGCGTACCTTCTCGGCATTAAAGAACAGCGAGAACATCGAGCCCACCTGCGGAACCTGTAAAGGAATGCCCTTGGCCTGGGCCGCGCCGAGCAGCGTATCACGGACGCGCTGACCGAGGACGTCGAGACGCGCGAACGGATTCAAAGACTTCAGTTTGCGGACCGAGGCGAGGCCAGCAGCCATGGCAAGCGGGTTACCCGAGAGCGTACCGGCCTGATAGACTGGGCCCAACGGCGCGAGCTTGTCCATGATTTCGGCCTTACCGCCGAAGGCACCGACTGGTAAGCCGCCACCGATGATTTTACCCATGCAGACGAGGTCAGGCACGACGTCATGCAGGCCTTGCGTGCCCGCGAGGGATAAGCGAAAGCCCGTCATGACTTCATCGAAGATGAGGACCGTGCCATGCTGAGTGCAGAGTTCACGAAGACCGGCCAAGAAACCCGCATCGGGCAGGATGAGACCGACGTTGGCTGGGAACGGCTCCACGATGAGTCCAGCGACCTGACCCGCGTTGGCCTCGAAGAGCGCGGCGAGTGCTGGGAGATTATTATAGTCGGCGACGAGCGTATCAGCGGCGGTGCCAGGCGTAACGCCAGCGGAATCCGGATTGCCCTGCGTGAGCGCACCCGAGCCAGCCTTGACGAGGAGCGAATCCACGTGGCCGTGGTAGCAGCCGGAGAACTTAATAATCTTATGACGCCCAGTGAAGCCGCGGGCGAGGCGGATGGCGGACATCGTGGCCTCGGTACCGCTATTGGTCATGCGGACCTTCTTCACCGCCGGGACGCAGGACAGGATCAACTCGGCCATCTCGACCTCGAGCGGATTAGGCGTACCGAAGCTGGTACCGCGGTCAAGGGCCTCACGGATGGCGTTACGGATCTCTGGGTCATTATGGCCGTGGATGGCCGGCCCCCAGGTCAGGACGAAGTCGATGAGCTCCTGGCCATCGGCGGTGGTCAGGCGAGCGCCATTGGCCGACTTCGTAAAGAACGGCGTCCCACCGACCGAACGGAAGGCACGGACCGGGGAATTGACGCCACCCGGGATCATCGCGAGGGCACGCTGGAAGAGTTGCTCCGAAGAATTCACACCCACACACCTAGGCAGTCCGCCCCTTTGTTCAAGTATCGTTCACGGGCCACCCTGGCCCGACCCTTACATATAGATAATGGGAGGCGGCGGGGCCGGTGGCGGCGCGGCGTTGCTGCGTTGAGTCTGCGGAGCCGTTGTGTTCGGCTGGGTAGCGGGCTGCGTGTTTAAGCGGGAGAGTTCGGCCAGCACCATCCCTACGGTCTGCTGGCGGATGGCGTTGACCTCATCGACGATGGCTTGCTTCTCGGCATCGCCAGCCTGTCCCCAGGTGCCTTCCAAGAAACGGCGACGATTCACTAGGGCTTGGTAATCTGGACTTCTACCCACGTTGTCATAGGCCTGGTTCGCCTTCGGCTCGGACTTCATCAAAGAGTCCCGAATCACGCGGCCCTCTTCACGCAGCTCATTGAAACGGGTCTCAAGGACGGTACGAACCTCGGGTTGCTTGGCAACGACCGGGGCCACTACGGGCGCGGGGCGCGGACGGACGACCGGTGGAGCGGGCACCGGACGCGGCGCCGTCGGCACGCGGGTGGAAGGTTGCGCGACGGGCAAGGGGGCAAAGATCTTTGAGGCCAGATAGGCAGCGCCACACACAATCAGCAGGCCAAAGATGAGGGTGGAACGGTTCATGAGGTACGCCTTTTTAACAATGAAAAGACCGGGAAGTTCCAGCCAAGAGCCGACAATCCTACAAACTCGCCCCCCCCGCTTGACCGCTCTCAGCCTTTGGTCACCTTTTTGATATGGTTAGTTTCGTAAATAGCCCAACAAGGCGGCGCAGCCACCCGGTGGTCGTCGGCTGGGTCAGCCTGCTAGTCTTACTGGTCACCGCTAGCTCTAGCCTAGCCTGCGAGCTCTGTCGGGCCGCCTATTTCGGAGCCCTCGAAGCCGCCCCTAAAGCATCCCAGACCCACCCGAACGCCCGCGTCGTTGCCTACAAGTTGGAAATCGGAGCAAGCGAACTTTCCCCGGCTGGGAAGCCCGTGCAAGTCCTCACCGTCAACGGCACGAGCCCGGGTCCGGTCTTACGCTTCCGCGAAGGCGACGTGGCACGCATCACGGTGCGCAACACGCTCCAGCATGAAGACGCCTCCATCCATTGGCATGGTCTACTCGTCCCCAACCTCGAAGACGGCGTGCCCCTGCTGACGACCCCAGCCATCGGGCCGGGCCAGTCGCGCGTCTTCGAATTCCTCATTAAGCAACACGGGACCTACTGGTATCATAGCCATACCGCGTACCAAAAACAGCGTGGCATCCACGGCGCCATCGTCATCGAACCGAGCCTAGCTTCGAAAGGTAAAATCGACCACGACCAGGCCATCGTACTGAGCGATTGGACCAACGAAGCGCCACGCGAAGTCCAACGCACACTCCAACGTGGCAGTGATTGGTACGCCCTCCGCAAGGGCGCGGCGCAATCACTCTACGGCGCCTGGCAAGCTGGCCACTTGGGCGAATACCTTGATCGCGAAAAAGCCTTGGTTCCCCCGATGGACTTCGGCGACGTAGCCTACGATGCGTTCCTGATGAACGGACAACGCCGGCTGCAACTGCCAGGCCAACCTGGCGAAACGATTCGCGTCCGCCTTATCAACGCGGGAGCAGCAACCTACTTTTACCTCGATGCCGCGACAGGGCCGCTCCGCATCATCGCGGCGGACGGGCTTGATGTAAAACCACTGGAGGCCACGCGACTCCTGATCGGCCCCGCAGAATGCTACGACTTACTCGTTACCATACCCCGCTCCGGAAAGTGGGAACTCCGCGCCACAGCGCAAGACGGCAGCGGGGCGGTGAGTGCCTGGCTGGGCGCAGGTGAAACCCATAGCGCCGTCGGTCCCCCTAAGCCCAATCCTTATGGTATGTCGGACTACCTGATGTCTATCCTCGACCAGCTGGACCCCGAACCGGGTGCCAAGCCCTTCGACCGTCCCCTCTCGCCCTACGCTTCCCTGCGGGCCGCCCAACCGCATGTGGTCCCTACCAACGCCCGTGAAGTCACCCTTAAATTAGCGGGCGACATGATGCGGTATGTCTGGTCTTTCGATGGGCTCTCCGCGGAGGAAGCCGGCCCACTCAAGGTGCGGCGCGATGAAACGATACGGGTGAAATTGGTGAACAACACCATGATGCATCACCCCATCCATTTCCACGGACACTTCTTCCGCCTCGTGACCCCAGGTGAAGACGACCCCGCCACCGCTCCGCTCAAGCACACCGTTGACGTCCCGCCGATGAGCACCCGCCTGATCGAGTTCACGGCCAACGAGGGTGACGGTGATTGGTTGCTCCACTGCCACCTACTTTACCACCACTCCAGCGGGATGATGCGCGTCATCCGGGTGACCGGTCCCGCCGGCGAAGAACCCCCGCACGCCCCCATGCTCCATGTGATGGAAAACCGCTTTGCTTGGGGTGAGGCAACCCTGACCAGCGCGTTCCACCAAGCCTCGGCCACTTTACGGCAAGGCAACCACGACTTCACCCTAGATTGGATGCAAGGTGCCCATTCGGGTGATGGCCACGAAGGCCTCTTGGCTTACCGGTATTACGCGGGCCCACGCTGGACCTGGTTTGCAGGTTACCGCGCAGACTCCATGATGGGCGGGGTCAATGGACTCGTCGCTGGTGCCACGTACCGCCTGCCCTACTTCATCGACGTGACCTTCTCGCAACAATCCAGAGGAGAAAGCCGCCTCGCAGTGGCGAAATCCCTACAACTCTTTGATGGACTGGGTCTTAATCTTTCGCTCCAGCATGGACGCCATACGGGCACTGCGGGTGCCGCCATGTTGAATTACACGCTCACCAAAGAAACCTCGCTCACGCTCGGGTACAGTTCAGAATTTGGAACGGGCGCTGGCCTCACCTTCCGCTTTTAAACCATGAAAAATCTTCTTATCTTCGCCGCCTTCTGGACGGCTAACGTCATCGCTGCCGACGCGCCGAAGACCCCTGAGACCAAGCCCGCCGCTCCTGTGACGGCCACGCCCAAGGCTTACCCGCTGAAGACGTGCATCGTAACAGAGAACGACCTCGACTCCATGGGCGAGCAGGCGTCCTTCGTTTACCAGGGACAAACCATCAAGGTCTGCTGCAAGCCTTGCATCGCGAAATTCGAAAAGAACCCTCCGAAGTACCTGAAGAGGCTCGAGGCCAAGTAAGTTCCGTTTTCTACGGGCACAAAAAGGCCGGGCGTCTCGCGACCCCGGCCTTTGTCGTGTCTGGCTGAGAAGGCTTACTTTTTGTCGTCGACGACTTCGAAGTCGCCGTCGACCACCTTACCGTCGGACTTCTTCTTGGCGCCTTCGGGGGCACCACCGTCTGGCGCACCCTGATCAGGCTGCGGGGTGGCGGCGGCGTTCATCGCCTGGGCAGCTTCACCGAGAGGAGCGAGGATAGCCTCGTAGGCCTTGGTGAACTCTTCAGCGGTGGCGTCAGGCTTCTTGAGTAGCTCCTGGGCGGCCTTGACGGCCTCCTCGGTGCGGGTCTTCGCCTCGGCCGGGAACTTGTCGCCGTTATCCTTAAGCTGCTTTTCGCCTTGGAAGACCATGGCGTCGAGCTGATTGCGGGCCTCGGCGAGTTCGCGGGCCTTCTTGTCATCGTCAGCGTAGAGTTCGGCTTCCTTGCGGAGCTTTTCGACTTCTTCCTTGGAGAGACCTGAAGAACCCGAGATCGAGATCTTCTGCGCCTTACCCGTACCCTTATCCGTCGCGCTCACGTGCAGGATGCCGTTGGCGTCGATGTCGAAGGTGACTTCAATCTGCGGCTGGCCGCGAGGAGCGGGCATGATGCCATCGAGCTTGAACGTGCCGAGCTGCTTGTTGTCGCGAGCCATCGGACGTTCACCCTGGAGGATGGCGATTTCGACGGACGGCTGGTTGTCGGCGGCGGTAGAGTAGACCTGCGACTTCTTGGTCGGGATGGTCGTGTTACGGTCAATCATCGCCGTGGCCACGCCACCCATCGTTTCGATGGAAAGCGTCAGCGGGGTGACGTCGAGCAGGAGCACGTCCTTGACGTCGCCCTTAAGCACACCGGCCTGGATGGCAGCGCCGATGGCGACGACTTCGTCTGGGTTCACGCCCTTATGGGGTTCCTTGCCTGCGAGGGCGCGGGCGATCTCGATGATCTTGGGCATACGGGTCATGCCGCCGACGAGCACGAGCTCATCGACTTGGGTCATGGAGAGACCGGCGTCCTTAAGGCAGGACTCGAACGGCTTGCGCGTGCGGTCGGAGAGGTCGTCGCAGACCTTCTCCATCTGGGCGCGGGAGAGCGTGACATTGAGGTGCTTGGGGCCGGAAGCATCGGCCGTGATGAACGGCAGGTTGAGGTCAACCGAATTGGAGGACGACAAGGCAATCTTGGCCTTTTCGGCTTCTTCCTTGAGGCGCTGGCGGGCCATCGGGTCCTTGGAGAGATCGATACCCTGCTCGGCCTTAAAGGTGTCGATGAGCCACTGGATGATGCGCTCGTCCCAGTTGTCGCCACCGAGTTCGGTGTCGCCGTTGGTCGCCTTCACTTCGAAGACGCCGCCGCCGATTTCGAGAATCGAGACGTCGAAAGTGCCACCACCCAAGTCATAGACAGCAATCTTTTCATCGCCCTTCTTGTCGAGGCCGTAGGCCAACGAGGCCGCCGTCGGTTCATTGACAATGCGGAGCACCTCGAGACCCGCGATTGTGCCGGCGTCCTTGGTGGCTTGGCGCTGCGAGTCGTTGAAGTAGGCCGGAACGGTGATGACCGCCTGGGTCACTTTCTCGCCGAGGTAGGCTTCGGCGTCGGCCTTCAGCTTGGCGAGGACCTTAGAGGCGATCTCTTGCGGCGTGAACACGCGCGGCTTGCCGTCAACTTCGCACTCGATGGCGGCGTCGCCATTCTTCCCTTCGACCACCTTGTAAGGTAGCTTGGAAGCGATGCCCTTCACTTCACCGTACTTGCGGCCGATGAGGCGCTTGGCGGAGAAGACGGTGTTCTTCGGGTTGGTCACAGCTTGGCGCTTAGCGGCCTGGCCGACGAGGACGTCGCCGTTCTTAGTGAAAGCGACGACCGAGGGCGTGGTGCGCGCGCCTTCGGAGTTAGGGATGACGACGGACTCGCCTGCTTCCAGGACGGCCATGCAGGAGTTGGTTGTACCGAGGTCGATGCCGATGATTTTGCTCATATGGTTGGTATTAGGAGTGTGGGTTTAATAGGCAGGGCTTATGCCAAGGCTGAAAACACTGGTTTTAGCGTATTTAATGAGATTTAGCCCTATAAATGCCCCCTTTAAGCGGGGCGGGATGACAAAGTGTCACACCCTGGCGTGTCAGGTCGGCCCCTTAATTCCTTCGCCGTTGCCCTAGCATAGCCAAAGGGCTATTCCCCTCTTCTCATGTCGGACTCCCTGAACCAGCCCATCCGCCTTCGTCGCCTCCGTGCGTCGGCCGGCATCCGCGCGATGCTCTCGGAGACCGTGGTCGAACCACGTCACCTGATCCAGCCGCTCTTCGTCACCGAAGGCGAGCAGGCCGAGCCCATCGCATCGCTTACGGGCATCAGCCGCATCCCGCTCTCGCAGCTCGCGGCCAAGTGCGCCGAACTCCAACTCCTCGGCGTGCATGGTGTAGCCCTCTTCCCGAAGATCGATCCGAAGCGCAAGACAGCGGAGGGCGCTGAAGCACTCAACCCGAACAACCTCGCTCTCCTTGCGATTCGTGAAGTGAAGACGAAGTGCCCAGGTATCGTCATCTTCGCCGACATCGCACTCGACCCTTACACCACGCACGGACACGACGGCATCCTCAACGAGGCCGGCACGGACGTCGACAATGACCGCACCGTCGCATCGCTCGTCAAGATGGCCCTCTTCACCGCGCAAGCGGGCGCCGACTTCGTCGCACCCTCGGATATGATGGATGGCCGCGTGGGCGCAATTCGTACGGCCCTCGATGCTTCCGGCCACACCGGCACGGGTATCCTCGCCTACTCCGCCAAATACGCTTCGGCCTTCTACGGCCCCTTCCGCGATGCCGTCGGCAGTGCCCGCCAGCCCGGTGAAGCCGCCATCTCCAAGGCGTCCTACCAGATGAACCCGGCCAATCGCCGCGAGGCCCTGCGCGAAGCTGCGCTCGACGCCGCGGAAGGTGCCGACCTCCTGATGGTGAAGCCTGCAGGTGCGTATCTCGACATTATCCGCGACCTCCGTGAGTCCACTGACCTTCCGCTCGCGGCCTATCAGGTCTCGGGTGAATACGCGCAGTTGCAGGCCGCCGCCGAAAAGGGCTGGCTCGACCTCCGTTCCGCACGCGATGAATCGCTCCTCGCCATCCGCCGTGCCGGGGCCGACGTCATCCTGACCTATTTCGCCGAAGCCTACGCCCGCGATTACGCCAGCCGCGCCTGATGACCGAGCCGCGCCAGCATCCGCGGGACCCGCTCCACGGCGTGACCCTTGAGACGATTGTCAAATACCTCGAAGCCAAGCATGGCTGGCACGAGATGGGGAATCGTATCCCAATCCGTTGCTTCCTCTTCGACCCCTCGGTGAAGTCTAGCCTCACCTTCCTGCGGAAGACCCCGTGGGCGCGCGAGAAACTTGAAGCTTGGTATGCCACGGACGTCGGCGGCGGGTTCGGCAGCGGCCCCGTCCGCGGCACGCAGCCCGGCATCGACGTCCGCCCGCGTTTCGGTAGCGGCCCGCAGCGCTGAGCCGCCTATAAAAGGGTAATATTTTAGGTGTCAGGCCGCGCTTGAATGGGCATAAGTGAGGTCACCCCATGAGCCCCCGTGCCCTCCTCGCCGCTTTACTACTTCCTTGGCTAGCGTGCGCTGCGCCCAAGCCCGACATCGTCTTCCTCCTGATTGACGACCTCGGTTACGCCGATTGTGGCTTCAACGGTGGCAAACAAATCCTCACCCCGAACATCGATCGCTTGGCTAAAGCCGGCGCCGTGCTTGAACATCACTACGTACAGCCCGTCTGCTCACCCACCCGATCCACGTTGCTCACTGGCCGCTACCCCACGCGCACGGGAGTGTATTCCATCGTCAGTCCACACGCACCCTGGGGCCTTCCGCTCGCCGAGCGCACGCTGGCGGACGCCTTAAAGCAAGCGGGCTACGCCACCGAGATTGTCGGCAAATGGCATCTCGGCGAATTCAAACCGGAATACCAACCGCTAGCCCGCGGGTTTGAACATCATTACGGACATTACTTCGGGATGCTCGATTACTTCACGCACGAACGGGGCGGTGAACTTGATTGGTATCGCGACGGTAAGCCGCTGAAAGAGACAGGCTACACGACGCACCTGCTACGCGACGAAGCCTGCCGAGTGATCGACCGCCAACCCAAGGACAAACCGCTCTTCCTCTACGTCCCTTTTAATGGCGTCCACGGTCCCTTCCAGGTCCCCGAGCCGTACCTTAAACCCTATCCTGACCTAAAGAATAACCGGCAAAAGCTCGCAGGTATGCTAGCGGCCGTCGATGAAGCGGTCGGCAAAATCGAAGATGCCTTGCGCAAGGCCGGCCGGCTCGAAAACACGCTCATCGTCTTCTCCGGCGACAACGGTGGACCGCCCCCTGGTGATAACACGCCCTTGCGCGACTACAAGGGGTCGATTTTTGAGGGCGGTGTGCGCGCCGCAGCCTTTGCTTGTTGGCCAGGCCAAATACCTGCTGGCCAACGTGTGCGCGAGCCGATGCACATGGTCGATTGGTACCCGACCCTCATCAAGCTGGGTGGCGGCTCACTCGAGCAGAAGCTCCCCATCGATGGCCTCGACGTCTGGCCGACGCTGACCAAAGGGGCACCCACTCCGCACGACGCCATCCTCTGCGTCTCGACCCAAGGTCCGGCCACCGCCGCCGTTCGTATGGGGGACTGGAAACTCATTGTGAGCGGCAACGGTGATACCAACGGCGGTGCAGACGACGACGCAGCCAAAGCGAAGAATAAAGGCAAGAAAGCTGCCGGCAAATATGAGTCGGTCGCCCTCTACCACCTGACCGAAGATCCTGGCGAGACGAAGAACCTCGCCGCCACCCAACCGGATCGAGTCAAAGCCATGCGGGTCCGCCTCACCCAGTTACTCAAAGACGCCGTGCCCTCCGGCGCCGATATTTCCAAAAAGTGAATTCCATGAAATCTTCCCTCACCCTCATCTTGGCCTGCCTCTACACCTCCCTCGGAGCGGCCGAGACCAAGCCCAATGTGATTTTCATCCTTGCTGACGACATCGGCTACGGGGACTTCGGTTGCTACGGAGCCACGAAAATCCGGACACCGCACGCTGACAAGCTGGCCGCGCAAGGCCGACGCTTCACCGACGCCCATGCGCCCTCGGCGGTCTGTACGCCGACGCGCTACGCCTTCATGACCGGCGAATACGCCTGGCGTAAACAAGGCACGGGTATCCTGCCCGGCACCGCCGGACTTATCATCGAACCGGGACGTACCACGGTCCCCTCCCTGCTCAAGCGCGCCGGCTACGTGACGGCGGTCATCGGCAAATGGCACCTTGGTCTAGGCAAGACCCCGACCGACTATAATACGGAAATCAAACCTGGTCCGCTGGAAATAGGCTTCGACTACGCTTGGATCATCCCCGCGACGGGCGACCGTACCCCCTGCGTCTGGGTGGAGAATCATCGGGTCGTGAACCTCGACCCCGCCGATCCGATCAAGCTCGATTACAGCGTCCAGCGAGGCGAACCCCGCTCCTTCGTCGGCGGCATCCCCCGCATCGGCGAGCAGCTCGGAGGCAAAGCCGCTCTTTGGAAAGATGATATGATTGCCGACGTGCTGGCCGAAAAGAGCATCAAGTTTATTGAGGATAATAAAAACAAACCGTTCTTCCTGTATCTCGCCACGCATGACATCCATGTGCCGAGAGTCCCGAATTCGCGCTTCCGCGGCACGAGCGAGGCCGGCATCCGCGGAGACTCTGTTCACTCGTTCGACTGGACGCTTGGCCGCGTCCTGGACACCCTCGATCGCCTCAAGCTTACGGACAATACCTTGGTGATTGTCACGAGCGATAACGGCGGCGTCCTCGACACCAACGGCGCCACCGACAACGTCAACAGCGGCGACCAAAAGACCAATAACGGACACGCCCACAATGGCGTCCTTCGCGGCAACAAGGGCTCCGCCTATGAAGGCGGAACCCGGGTGCCCTTCATCGCCCGCTGGCCTGGACATATCCAACCTGGAACCTCCGGTGCCCTGATCTCGCACGTCGACATGCTCTCGACATTCGCGAGCCTCACCCAACAGAAACTCGCCGAGGCCGATGCACCCGACAGCCAGAACATCCTGCCCGCTTTAATTGAAGGTAAAGCCGGCCGGGCGACCTTGGTTGAACATGGCAATGTCCTCGCCCTACGCTCGGGCGACTGGAAGTACCTCGTCAGCGGCGCCGGTGCCGGCAAGAAAAACCAGGAAAAAGCTAAGTCCCCCAAAAAACCGGAACTCTATGACCTGAGCAAAGACCTGGGCGAGACGACCAACGTCGCTGACCAAAACCCCGAGATAGTCGCCAAGATGGCGAAACTCTTGGCGGAAATTCAAGCCAAGGGTGGCCGTCGCTAAACCATGCGGGCTTGCTTCCTAGGCCTCCTCCTTCTCGGACTAGTCGCGCCGCTCTGGTCCGCCCAGTCGCGGCCGAATATTCTCTTCGTGCTCATCGACGACATGGGCTGGGGCGACTTCTCCTGCTTCGGTAATACCGAGGCAAAGACCCCTAATATCGACCGACTCGCGGCCGAAGGACTGAGCTTCTCCCAGTTCTACGTGAATTCGCCAATCTGCTCGCCCTCTCGCTGCGCCCTGCTCACCGGCCAATACCCACAACGCTGGAAAATTACGTCCTACCTCAACAACCGCGCGGACAACACGCGCCGCGGCTTGGCCCAATGGTTAGACCCCCAAGCACCCTCTCTCGGACGCACGCTGCAGTCTGCGGGCTACGCCACTGGGCATTTCGGTAAATGGCACCTCGGTGGGCAACGCGACGTCGCTGACGCGCCCGCCATCGCAGCCTACGGCTTTGACGCTTCGCTCACGAACTTCGAAGGGATGGGGCCCAAAATCTTGCCACTGACGCGTACCCCTGACGCCAAGGAGTTTAAAAAAATTTGGGGCGACGCTGAGCGCCTCGGCGGGCCCGTCACCTGGATGGACCGGACCAAAATTACCACTGGCTACGCAGAAGCCGCCGTGCGCTTCATCGATGAGGCTGCCACCA
>Ga0209617_10001285_pt1 | contig 11784 bp, 4 predicted proteins | sample LakEriepJuly2011_2_FD_187459 | JGI IMG/M metagenome (GOLD analysis project Ga0209617, IMG submission 187459) | Freshwater microbial communities from dead zone in Lake Erie, Canada - CCB epilimnion July 2011 (SPAdes) (version 2) | ecosystem: Environmental > Aquatic > Freshwater > Lentic >... | reverse complement strand
GACGGGTCCCGGCAGGTGATTGGTCCGGAAGGCTCGGGCCCGCAGCATGAGCGCGTTGTTGGTCACCAGCACCAAGGGTTGGGTGTAGGTAAACCCGTTGGTGAGGGAGGGTATGCGGCCATCCAGCGAGTAGCGGATCAGCGCATCGGGGGCCGTTTCCGACAGGGACAGTCGGAGGGTTAGATTCAATTTGGGATCCGGAATTAGCCCGCCGTTTTGAGAAAACAGAACCGCTGGAGCAAATCCGACTCCGGAAATGGAGTTGGGCGCCCCGGGTGTCGGGGTCGCCAGAAATCCACTTTGCGAGGTGTCACCGTTGGCTCGTCCATAGGCAGCATTCTCCGGAGTAGCCGGGTACTTGGGGGCGAAGGCATCGACGGTGACACCGTCGGGTGCGCTCAGGCCGAGATACTCGCCCTCGCTCTTGAGTTTGAAATCGGTATGGAGGCGGTTGGTGACGCTGGCGCGGTCTTTGCCAGAAGCGAACACCACCAGGAACCCCCGGGCCGGAAGCGTGATGTCGGGGAAGGTCCAGGGGCGTGGGTTCGTGGGGTCATCGGTCAGGTGCCATCCCGCCAGTTGGATGTCCTGATCGGTGATGTTCTGGAGTTCAATCCAGTCTTCGTAGTCGCCCTCTTCGTCTCGGAGGGTCTTCTGGTTGTCCGGGACCACTTCCGACAGAATGACTCCCCCGGGTCGCGGCGGCGGCAGTAGTTGATACTCGATGGGCTTGGTTCCGGCGAAACGGTTGGGAATGTCCGCCAAATCCCGGATATCGGCGTCACTGGCCCAGGTGAGCGACGCGGTGCCGAGAGGGAGCTCTGGGAGCGTGAACACATAAACATCGGCGCTCACAGGTCTCATGGCGGTCGCCGCAAGGCCATTGACTCGAAGGTCTCCAGCATCGACGCCCTGAACCGCTTCGCTGAAATGCACTTCGACTTGGGAGAGGCTGAAAACAAAGCCCGATTCTGGAAAGATTGCCTCGATCGTCGGTGGAACCACTTCGGCGTCGGCCAGACCCCGGGTTGTCAGCAGGCAGAGCAGGGGAAGACCAAGCGATATAAGGAATCGGCGGGAGGGACTCATCGGGAATGCCCTCAGGCTACCGGCTCCCCTTGCGGTGGCGAACTCAGAGATGGCTTTTTGAGCGGTTTCTCGGAGCGGAGCGCGTCGATGTTACACCTCTGGCATTTGTCCCGGTTTGAAGTTCGAGGTAGTGTCCTCTCGATGATGGGTTGTGTTCGCTCTGCAATTAGGGTCGCTTGGGTTGGTAGTTGGCTGCTCAGTGCCTGGGGTGGTGCCCCATTAATGTTGGCCGCGCCTGCGCTCCAAGAAGCACCGACGCCGGCATTGGGCTTGGAATGGGGCGTGGGTCGATGGGTTCCCGATCTGGAAATCCGGCCAGAATCCGGGTCGCGCTCATCGCTCTCTAAGCTCACCCGAGATGCGCGTGCGGTGGTGATCGCCGTGACGAGCAGCAGTTGTCCGGTCTCCGGGCGCTATGGTCCGACACTGGCTGCCCTCGAGAAGGAGTATGCCAGCCGGGGGGTGCGGTTCATTTGGATTAATCCGGTACCAACCGATTCCAAGGCCTTCGTGCGGCAATGGATTCGGGACCAGGGAGTCCAAGGTCCTTACGTGCGCGATGAGCGGGGAGACATTGCGAAAGCACTGGGCATCCGATCGACGGCGGAGGTCTTCGTCTTGGATGCCGCCCGCACGGTTCTATTCCGAGGGGCTGTGGATGATCAGTATGGCTTGGGTTATTCTAAGGCGGCGCCGAACCAACGGTTTTTAGTGAGCGCCCTCGAGTCGGTTCTCTCAGGGAAAAAAGTAGAAACGGCCTGCACCAGCGTTCCGGGTTGCGCTCTTGAATCGGCCGCGCCCGTGGCTGTTTCTGAGCCGGTGACTTACCACAACCGGATTTCCCGAATCCTGCAGCAGTCGTGCGTACCGTGTCACCGAGAGGCAGGTATCGCTCCATTCGCGTTGACCACTCCCGCCGAGGTGGCTGCGCATGCCGGCATGGTCCGCAAGCAAGTGACTCAAGGGGTCATGCCTCCGTGGTTTGCGGCGTCGCCGACTCACGGTCCCAGCCCCTGGCTAAACGACCGCAGCCTCCCGGCCGCCGACAAGGCGGATTTGTTGGCGTGGATGGAGCGGGGCCGGCCTGAAGGGAAAACCTCCCACGCTCCCAAACCGCAAACCTATCCCTCCGAATGGCAGTTGGGTGAGCCGGATACCATCATTCGGCTTCCGGAACCGGTAGACGTGGCCGCGTCGGGTGTCATGTCGTACATTAATATCGACGTACCTACGGGATTCGACAGCGATCGATGGGTTCAGGGGTGGGAAATTCGCCCCACGGCACGGGATGTCGTCCACCATGTCTTGGTTTATGTGTTGCCGCCGGGGAACGACGGGAAACCCCAGAAGAACCGCCGTATCGACGGTACGAGCAGCTACCTCGCCGCCTATGCGCCGGGCTATCAGGCTGTTTCATATCCGGAGGGGTGGGCCAAATTTATCCCGGCCGGTTCCACGCTGCACTTCCAACTGCATTATACTCCCAAGGGCAAGGCCACCCGCGACCAGAGCGCTCTGGGACTGAAGTTCTCCAAGACACCGCCGAAGCATGAGGTGCGTGTCAGCGCCATCGCTGGCGCCATCGACATTCCGCCCGGCGATCCCGACTTCATGGTCGAGGGCAAACTACCGGTGCCGCAGTCCGCGCGATTGATGTCCTTCATGCCGCACATGCATGTCCGCGGGAAGGCTTACCGGTATGAGCTCGAATTGCCCGGGAGCGCGCCCAAGACCCTCCTGGATGTTCCGCGTTACGATTTTAACTGGCAGTTGCTCTACCGCTTGTCCGAGCACATCGACTTGCCGGCCGGCAGTGTCCTCAAGGGCATCGCTCGCTACGACAACAGCGCCGGCAATCCGGCCAATCCCGATCCGACCCGCCGAGTGCAGTGGGGTGAGCAGACCGATGAGGAGATGATGCTCGGTTACATCGAATACTACCTACCCGAAGTGACTCCCGGAACGCCGGTGGATTTGCGTCCTACTGCGGGGCGTCGCGGAGGATCCAAGGCCTTTGATTCGCTGGATCGAAACCACGATGGCCGGATCACCCTCGACGAATCACCGTCACCGGACCAGTTCAAGGCGGCCGATGCGAATGGGAATGGCGAGGTGAGTCGCGAGGAATTGAAGGCGTTTCTGCAGAAGGTGAACCCTCGCCGTGCTGCTGGCTCCAAACCGTCATCGGAAGCACCGTGAGAATAGGCTGACGAGCCGGATAGATTTTTTGACGATCCCAGCGTTGCGAGTGGGGACTTGCTCCGTGGCTTGCTCTGCGGTTGTTCCCTGACGGAATTCAGGGAATACTAGTGGCATTGTTCCCCATGACTGAATCGATGCCACCGCGCCGGGCCTCTGGGTTCCATGGAAGTGGGAGAGCCTGCTTGAGGACGGGGCTGATTCCCATTCTTCGACAGTTCTCTCGATTGGTTATGGCCGTCGCGATGCTGGCCCTGACCGAGGCGGCAGAGCCGGCCGCTTCGGGGTCTCTCTTCAATCGAGCCCAGACGCACTGGGCCTTCCAACCGTTGTTGGCATCGGTGCCAGGTCGAGGGTCTGATCCCGCGTCTCCTGGATCCGAGGTGGGCCCCTTGGATCGGTTTGTCGAACGGCACTTGCGAGCTCAGGGCTTGTCCCCAAGCCCGCAGGCCGATGCGGCCACCCGTTTGCGCCGGATGGCATTGGTACTCACCGGATTGCCTCCGACTCCGGAAGATCTCCAGGCCTTTGTCGCTGACCACCGACCCGAGGCCACGGAGCTTTGGTTGGAGAGGTCTCTCGCCTCACCGGCCTATGGAGAACGCTGGGCCCAGCACTGGCTGGATGCGGCGGGGTATGCCGATTCCAATGGGTACTTCAACGCCGACTCGGATCGCCCCTTGGCCTTTCGTTACCGGGACTACGTGATCCGGTCGATCAACCAAGACAAACCCTTTGACCGCTGGATCCGGGAGCAATTGGCCGGCGACGAAATGGCAGGATGGAAGCCCGGCGATCCGGTGACTCCGGAAATCCGGGAGTTGCTGGAAGCGACCCATTTCCTGCGCAACGGTCAGGATGGTACCGGCGAATCGGACGGCAATCCGGATGAGGTCCGTGTGGATCGCTATTATGCGTTGGAAGCCTGCCAGCAAATCATCGGCTCCAGCCTGCTGGGATTAACGGTTCAGTGTGCCAAGTGCCATGACCACAAGTTCGAACCCATCACCCAGAAGGACTATTATGCATTTCAGGCCTTCTTCTATCCGGCCTTTCCGATCGAGGATTGGGTGAAGCCCAACGACCGGGTCATCGAGGCGCCGCTGAGCGGTGAACACGCCGACTGGTTGGCATCCGAGCGTCGCTGGGAACACGGCGAAGCCCAAGCCCGTGCGGCGTTGTCGCGCTGGATGGTCGAGCATCAGTCTCCGCTGAAACCCTTATGGGAAGACTCGTTCGACGGACCGGGATCTCTCGGAGACCGTTGGTCCAACACGGTGCCTGGAGAGGATCAACCTGCTGGCTCACCGCCCGTTTCCATCGGCGGTTCGGTGGGCCCCGCGGCGCGGGTGAAGGAGGGCGTTTTGCAACTGATCGAAGGCGGCGGGTCTGGGGACCGGTGGTTGTCCACTCGTTCACCGTTCTCGTGGCAACCGCCGTTGGTGGGGGATTGGATTCAGGTTACCTTTGACCTGGTCGCATCGAAGATCGAAGGCCAAGCCCAGGATTCCGATCGCATCGGTTACGTGCTGGCCGCCCACGATTTTGCTGATCGCGGAACTCAGTCCGGCGGCAACCTACTCATCGACGGTCACCCTACTGGGGCCAGCACCGTGCACCTCGATTACCCCGGTGCGGACTCCAAGTCCATTGGCAGCATTGGTGGGCAAGGTTATCGGGCCGGGCACAATTACGGCGTCCGCATCACCCGTTTGGAGAAAGACCGATTCTCGCTCCAGCACTGGGTGGATGGGATGGCCGATGGAACGCCGCTGACCTTGTCGGCCTCGGACCTGCCGCCGGGCGGGTTTGCCTTTGAGTTGTGTTGTGGCCGTAGCTTCCAGGTCGATCAGGTGCGTATTCAGGCTTCTCCGCGTGCGGGAACCCCAGAATACGAGCGCTGGTTGACCTACGAACGGGCACTGCAAACTCAAGTCCAGGAGAGGGACCGTCGGTTGGCTGTTATCAAGGCTCAGCGATTGCCCAAACCGGGACGCATTGCGTGGGTCAGCGACGTGCATCCGGAGCCACGCCCGGTGCCCTTGCTCAAACGCGGCAACCCCAAGACCCCGGGTGAGCCGGTCGAGCCGGCCTTTCCCGGGTTTCTGGATCGCGGGCAGAAACTCCCAGCGGCGTTGCCTGTCCCTCACGGGCGGACCACCGGCCGGCGGTTGGCTTGGGCGCACTGGTTGACGGCGCCCGGCACTCCGCAAGCGGCCTTGCTGGCGCGCGTCACCGTCAACCGGATTTGGCAGCAGTGCTGGGGTATCGGATTGGTGGAGACTTCAGAAAATCTCGGCTTGAGCGGAGCCCCTCCGACCCATCCGGAGTTGTTAGAATGGTTGGCGGCCGAGTTCGTGAATTCAGGCTGGAGCCTAAAGCATCTCCATCGGCAAATCTTGGGTTCCCGCACATTCCAGCAATCTAGTGCGCCCCGTGCGGAGGCGATGTCCGTCGATCCGTCCAATCGAGGATTATGGCGCTTCCCCGTCCACCGGCTCGATGCCGAGGGAATTCGTGACCTCATGATCGCAGCCAGCGGGGTTTTGGATCCGAAATCCAGCGGTCCGTATGTTCCTACCCCGCGCAACGGCGACGGAGAAGTTTTGGCAGAGGAGTCCGCGCCGGGAGCACGGGCTCGTTCAGTGTTTCTCCAACACCGTCGGACGCAGGTGCCGACCTGGTTGGTTAACTTCGATGCGCCGTCGGTGGTGTTCAACTGCACCCGTCGGGCCCGGACCACCATGCCGCTGCAATCCCTGAGCTTGCTCAATTCGGAGTTCACGCTGCAGCGGGCTCGGGATTTGGTTCTTCGGCTCGATCGGGAGTGCGGGGCTTCAGAGAAGGCGCGCATTCAGTGGGCCTTTTTGCTGGTTTGCAGTCGTGAACCCGATGCCTCCGAGCGCTCGGCGTCGGAAGAGTTTCTGCGCCATCAGCTATCTCTTTATACGGCCCATCCCGATTCCAACCAGCGGGCGTGGCGTGATTTCGCTCAATCGCTCTTCACCCTCAACGATTGCCTCTACCTCCGATGAACCCCTCCATGGATTTTCTGTCGCGGCGTGGTTTTCTGGGGCGTTCGGCCGGAAGCCTGGGTTTCCTGGCGCTTCAACAATTGTTGTCGCGGGATCCACTTCTGGCAGCTGGAGCCGTTGCGCCAGCACACCGACGACCTAAGGCGAGAGCGGTCATCAGTCTTTTTCAACACGGGGGACCCAGTCAGATGGATCTCTTCGACTACAAACCCGCTTTAAATCGTTGGAGTGGGCAACCGTATCCGGGTGGAGATCTGGAGGTTCACTTCGACAAGCAGGCAGGTAATGTATTGGGGGCTCCCTATCAATTTCGGCCTCAGGGTCAGTGCGGCATGCATCTTTCAGAATTGCTGCCGCATACCGGATCCATCGCCGACGACATTACCCTGATCCGTTCCATGACCACCGGGTCGGTGGATCACGAATCGGCGTTGCGCATCATGCATACGGGGCGGTTTCTGGCGGGATTGCCCTCGATGGGTTCCTGGGTGCTGTATGGCCTAGGTTCGGAGAATGAAAATTTGCCGGCGTACGTGGTGCTGTCGGATCCCGGGGGCCTCCCGGTCGATGGTGAGCGGAATTGGTCCTCCGGATTCCTTCCGGCGTTGTATCAGGGAACGCCCTTCCGCAGTGGCAAGACGCCGGTGTTTCATTTGCAAACACCGGCCGGTGTTTCTGCCGAGGCGCGGCGTCATCAATTGGACTTCATCACCCGTCTGAACCGGCATCAGTCCGAGCGCGATCCGGCCAATTCCGAATGGCAGGCACGGTTGGCCCAATTCGAGACCGCCGCCCGCATGCAAACCGCCGTGCCCGAGGTGATGGACTTGTCGGGGGAATCGGCGGCCACGCGGCGGCTCTACGGCCTCGACAACCCGGTGACTGCCGAATACGGGCGGCGGTGCCTCATCGCCCGGCGTCTGGTCGAGCGGGGCGTGCGGTTCGTGCAGTTGTTCTTGAGCGGTCAGCCTTGGGACACCCACGACAAAAACGCCGAGCGACTCAAAGGCCTCTGTGCCATGACCGACCAACCCAGTGCCGCACTGGTCCAGGACCTCAAAGCCCGTGGGTTGCTCGACGACACCATCGTGCTTTGGACCGGCGAATTTGGGCGTCTGCCGATCTCCCAGGGCAAAGACGGTCGCGATCACAATCGGCACGCATTTTCTCTGTGGGTGGCGGGTGGCGGTTTTAAAGCGGGGCATGTCCACGGAGCGACCGATGAGTTCGGCTACAAGGCGGTTCAGGACGTGGTGAGTGTCCACGACTTCCATGCCACACTGTTGGGACAATTGGGGCTAGATCACACCCGCCTCCATGTTTCCCACGAGGGACGCGAAGCGAGCCTCACGGATGCGGAAGTGACCGGAGCCAAGCCGGTGCCCTCACTCCTGGCTTAAGCCCTCACTCCGGAAGATCCCAGCGTTGCGGGATTACCCACGGGCCGTACCGTCACGCCAGCATGGCGTTTGAATCGTTCCGGGACTGGGTAGAGTCGCTCGAAAAAGCGGGTGAGTTGATCCGTATTTCGCATCCCGTCGCCACGGAGTTGGAGATCACCGAGATCGCCGACCGTGAAATGAAGAAGCCGGGTGGCGGCAAGGCGTTGCTCTTCGAGAAGCCCACGGTCCGGGGCGTTGTTTCCCCGTTCCCGGTGGCCATCAATACGCTCGGCTCCTGGAAGCGCATGGCCATGAGCATGAATGCCGCTTCGGTGGACGACGTGGCCGCCGAACTGGGTGGACTCATGAAGGCCCGCCCCCCGGCTTCCATGAAAGAGGCGTTGCGGCTCCTGTCGCTGGCCTTGGATTTGCGCCATGCGAAACCTAGGACGGTGAAGAGTGGCCCCTGCAAGGAGGTGATCCACCGATTCGATGCCCCGGCTCGTCGGCAGGAGCCGTGGCCCGATGCGCCCGACTGGCGGAAGGGAACCGATCCGTTGCCACCCACACTGGCCGACTTGCCCATCCTCAAGTGCTGGCCGCTCGATGGGGGGCGTTTTGTGACGTTGCCGTGCGTGGTGACGCAAGATCCGGACACGGGGGCCCGCAATTTGGGCATGTACCGGATCCAGGTTTACGACGACCGCACGACCGGTGTGCACTGGCAGTTGCAGAAGGTCGCTGCGCGCCACGGCCGACGTTATTACGAGACCGGTCAACGCATGCCTGTCGCCATCTTTCTCGGTGGCGATCCCATGTTCCCCTTCGCCGCCACTGCTCCATTGCCCGATGGATTGGATGAATTCTTGTTGGCTGGATATTTGCGCAAAAAGGCCGTCGAACTGGTGAAGTGCGAGACCAATGACCTCGAGGTTCCGGCCAATGCCGACTTTGTCATTGAGGGGTATGTGGATCCGACCGAACCCCTGCGGATGGAAGGCCCCTTTGGAGACCACACCGGATATTACACGCTGCCTGAGCCGTATCCCGTGCTCCATGTTACGGCCATTACCCATCGTAAGGATGCGGTGTATCCGGCCACCATCGTGGGCATTCCGCCGATGGAGGATTTCTACATTGGTGCGGCGTCGGTGAAGCTCTTCCTGCCGATTTTCCAGATGAACTTCCCGGAGATCGTGGACATCTCTCTGCCGGCAGAAGGCACCTTCCACAACTTGGTGGTGGTGAGCATTCGCAAGACCTATCCCATGCAGGCCTACAAGATCATGCACGGCCTCTGGGGCATGGGGCAGATGATGTTCTCGAAGTACATCATCGTGGTGGATGCCGAGGTGAATGTTCACGATACCCGCGAGGTGCTCTTCCACCTCTTCGCTGACACCGATCCGCAGCGCGACACCTTGCTGACGCGCGGACCGTCCGATGTGCTCGACCATGCGACCTCGCACATCGGCGTCGGCGGAAAAATGGGGTTCGACGCCACGCGCAAGGTAGCGGGCGAAGGGTTCGATCGCCCTTGGCCGCCGATCATCCAGATGGATGCGGCGGTGAAGGCGAAGGTCTCCTCGATGACGTCTCCGGGCTGAATCTCAGCAACGTTCCGGAGCCCACGGAAAGTTGCCGGTTTGGAAACTACGGTTTTGCCGGATCCTCGGATCCGTTTTCTTCCAAATTGAGAACTACCGTTTCTTCCGTCTTCCAGATGAGGTCGAAAGAGTCCGGGTCCCGCCAAACTAAATAAACAGTCACTCGAGCAACCGACAATTTTGGGGCCGGATCGATGATCCGTTGAGTGTCTGGGTTCAGTGGTTCTCAAACCGGCAGTGTGCGACGACGATTATTTTTCCCAGCGCATTGCCTCACGATTTTGGTTACTGGAGGCGAGGGAATAATTGTCGTTGAACACGGCAGGTTCCGTCGGTTTTCACTTCGTCACTGACAGCTGAATTGCCCCGTTTAACGCGGGGCGCCGTTGAAGGTATCGAGCGAATGGGTTGCGTCCGGCGCAGCCTAGCCGAATCAGCGCGCGGTCTTCCTCGGGGAGGCTGCTTTCAGGGTTTCTTTAAGCGGTACCTCGCAGAAGGTGAGCGCAGCGATGCCATTGAGGCCGCGCAACAGGCGTTCCGGATCCCAAGACGCGCTGTCGAGGTAAGTGAGGGTTTTGGCCTCGTAAGGTTGTTGCAAGGTTAGGATCAACCGGTTGCCGTCGGCCTTACCGGAAGCGATGCGATCCTTGCTGCCATCGAGCCAGAAATCGCGGATTAGAGCAGGATCCCAGCGCACGGGTTGATCGAACTCCAACACCAATTGGGAGTGGGTTGAATCCGCATAGGCGGCCCGCAACAAGTGGGGAGCCGTGATGGATTTCTTGGGTTCTAGCCCGTGCAGATCGCGATCGATCAACGGGGCGATGAGGCGGGCCATCTCCGCATAGCCTTGGGCCGGATAGTGGCATCCTCCGGGAGGTTGGATGCCCAGACTGGACATCACTGTTAGGTGCGACAGGGCCGAGGGGAGATTTCGCTGCACCTCTCGGAGTCGGTTGTCTGATCCATCGGTGCCCATGGAACAGGCCTTGGGCCAGATCTGGAAGGCGTAGTGGTGGCGTAGGTTCGGGTAATCGGTGGCCCAGGCCGCGGCGAGGTCGATGAAGAGTGATCGGTACGTTTCCCAACCATAGCCACCACTGGGGCCGTCAGCGCCTTGGTCGTTTTCGCCCTGATGCCAAATCACCGCGCGGACGCCGTGGGTTAGCCGTGCGGCGCGCGCTCGAGCCAGCAAGCGACCGTAGATCGTGGTTGGGTCCGTTGGATGGGTTGGGTTGCGCTGATGCTGATCGATACGGCTGCCCCCCACGGCTCCATTCAAGAAGCAAACCGGGATCTGGTGGGTTTCGACCAAGTGGCGGCCCAATTCCATGGCCCAATAGCCGACTTGATGGCGTTCACTGTCCCGCCCGCGATGGACGGCCGTGCCCCAAGATCCTGCCTCAGCGGGTTCATTCCCCATGCTGCCGAAAGATCGGATCCAATTGCTGCGGAAGTCGGGTTTGTCCGGGCCCCAATCCGTGGCAACCGCATTGGATTGTCCATCGATCAGGTAGGCATCTCCGCACGCGATATTTGTAGCTGAATGAACTCGTGTCTCCCGCCCCTCATGGAGGCGAACCAATTCGAAACGGTATTGGATGAGCCCGGGCTTGAGGGGTAGATCGAAGCGGAAAGACCGATCCGCCTTCACCCGTTCCCGGCGTTGCGTCACGAGCCTGTCCCTAGCCCCCGCATTCCCCGACGTATCTTGGGCAAACAATCGAACCACCACCGCCTCGGCGGGTTCTTGGATGGAGCCCGTCGCGACCAGGGTTCCCTCATTGCGGTCGTTTCGGGCGTAGAACTGGTTGTCCTGTGGCAACTCTGCGGATTCGGGGGATCGTTGAACCCACCCATCATGGCTCGGAGGTTGGACTGTTAACGTTACTGATCGGCGGATCGGCGTGCCCCCATTGTCGATTGTGGCGGTCACGGTCAAGTGGCCCTCATGAAGTGCCCGTTTCAGGATGAGGTCATGGCCCTGAATTTCCCGGACCGTGGCCAGTGGCTCCACAGACCAGGTCACCTTCAGTTTTGAAGCTCCGGCAGCGATGAGTGCTGCTTCGGTCGATTTTAGTTGGGCCTTCAATCGTAGCGGACTGCGCCCGTCCCAGCGACTGGGTGCCCTTAGTGAGAACTCCGGATCCGGGATGGCTTCGCGAAGGGTGACAGGGATCTCCTGCTGGCGAATTCCTTCGGGGTACGCTGCATGGAAAGTCAGGGTTACCGATGAGTCTCCTGAAACCCGACCCGCCTCGAGCCGGTAACGGAACTGGTTCACCGCCACAACCACCGGCTTCCCGTCGGCTTCCCGTCGAGTCCACCACACCCTCTGCGCCCCGCCGGCCCTCGCCATCAACCCCAGAGCCTGTCCCTCCTCCAAGAAAACCGGAGCCTGTCCCTTGGAGATAGCCTGTCCCTTGGAGATAGCCTGTCCCTTGGAGATAGCCTGTCCCTTGGAGATAGCCT
>Ga0209617_10001282_pt1 | contig 11793 bp, 6 predicted proteins | sample LakEriepJuly2011_2_FD_187459 | JGI IMG/M metagenome (GOLD analysis project Ga0209617, IMG submission 187459) | Freshwater microbial communities from dead zone in Lake Erie, Canada - CCB epilimnion July 2011 (SPAdes) (version 2) | ecosystem: Environmental > Aquatic > Freshwater > Lentic >... | reverse complement strand
CTTTATCTAATAATGCAACTCGTGATACGGTATTAAGAGGGCTGGAAAATGTCAGTCTGACCGCAAGTGAAACTTCTGGCTATCCTCTCAAGTTTACACCGGAAAGGGAGCGTGAAGGGGAATCTATTCTTTTGCAAGTTAAACAAGGTCAGTTTACAATGATTCCCAATAATTAAATTAGGTTGTATACAAAAATTATATGTCCCAATCTATCGCTGTCACCGTTAAGTTATTTGCTGTTTATCAAGAAGCTTTTGATGTGTCAGAATTAGAATTAGATTTTCCTGATGGTACACCAGTTCAAGCTGTGTGCGATCGCTTAATTTCCGAACACCCAAAATTAAGCAAATGGCGAGAAATAACCCGCTTTGGCGTGAATTTACAATTTGTTGCACCAGATACCATTCTCCAAAATGGTGACGAAGTGGTGTTAATTCCCCCAGTCAATGGTGGGTGAAAAAAAGCTTTTCTTTTCTTAGGAACGCTTTGCACCTCCCAAGAGTCCCACCTTTGAAACAGACATCGCAACTATAAAAAAGGGGATATATTGTTTACCCCCCCTTGATGTGATGAAATTTTGAGCGGAGATGATCACTTCAAATTAAGCGATCGCTTCCTGGTAGACTTGGGTTAGATGGACTTTGTCCATAACAGCTTATCAGTGCCGATTCCTAAAATTGTACCGTTTGGCAGGACGGTGATACCAATCACAGAACCACTGCCAGGAACCTGAACCCAATTACTATTGAGATTTGCTCTGGTATATAACAGCTTATCAGTGCCAATACCTAAAATTGTACCATTTTGGAAGACAGTGATACCAATCACAGAACCACTGCCAGGAACCTGAACCCAATTACTATTGAGAGTTGCTCTGGTATATAACAGATTATCCGTACCGATTCCCAGAATTGTACCGTTTGGCAGGACGGTGACACCGATGACAGAACCACTGTTAGGAACCTGAACCCAATTACTATTGAGAGTTGCTCTGGTATATAACAGCTTATCAGTGCCAATACCTAAAATTGTACCGTTTGGCAGGACGGTGATACCGATGACAGCACCACTGTTAGGAACCTGAACCCAATTACTATTGAGAGTTGCTCTGGTATATAACAGATTATCCGTACCGATTCCCAGAATTGTACCGTTTGGCAGAACGGTGATACCGATGACAGAACCACTGTTAGGAACCTGAACCCACTTTTGAGAAAGAACTTGTTCTTTGGGAATGTCCCGCACCAGAGACGGGCTGTATGTTCCCACAATCTTATCCACTCGCAGACCTGTTGGACCGCCAATGCTGTTAACTTTAAATTCTAGGGTGTTGATGCCAACCAAAAAACCAGTAGAAATAGAGAACTTACTGATCGTGGTATAGGAACCCAAGGGAACTGTATTACCAGCAGAAACGCCATTAATGAGTATTTCAGTAATAGTATCATCAACCGAAAGTTCACCCACAATCGAGGCTGTCGAAAAACTGGGTAAGGTAAAGGTTGTTTTGTAGGTATAGTCCCCAACAGGACCATTAGCAGAAGGACTGTTTGGACCAATCCATCGGGAAGTCGTTGTATTCGCCACCCAACCACCAGGCCAACCAGTACCAGGAGTAGTAACGGCTGGGGTTACTGCACCCGCAGGAGAAGTTGTCAGTGTATAGTGAGGATCTGCAACACTATCACCCAGGACATTACGACTGTTATCAACCCCAGTATTGTAGAGGTCAATGATCCCTGTCGGCTCAGTCGGGTCGAATTCAGCCGTAGCGATTAACCCTTGTCCATTGCTATGTGTCTGGACAATCTGATTCAGGGGAGACTCTGGTTTTAAATCGGTTATGGAGTTACCATTATTGAAATAAAGGCTTTTTACTCCAGTAAAGAGAGGGTGAGATTGATTGGGAGAAAAATTACCTTCTATACCATTGTATGCGCCCGCAAACTTCAGTCCAAATTCCACCAAGAAAGTGTTCCAACGATCTGCTTCTGCTTGGGGTCCGCCCCAACCAGTACCCGCACAGAGGTAAACTTTACCACCATTCTTAACATATTGAATTAAGACCTTGTTATCTACAAGATATTTGTATCTTGAGAGGCTGGCAAGTCAAAAGAGCCACCCTGGGAATTGGCGCTGATTGATATTAAGCTCATACTAAGCTAAAACTCCTTGAATTTTTTGGACTTGAGAACTCAAGCTGTCTTCAAATTATTTACATCCTAAAATCGTCAACAGAAGTACAAATAAAGTAAAAAACAAGACTGATTCAACGGTTTATACCATCAGAGAAGGTTAGAGCCAACAGTCCTCAGTTTTAAGGAAACAAGTGCCTAAATTTGCATTTTACCTGTTTTATTTGACTGATGTGACTTTATTCGTGATGTAACTCAATGTATAATAAATCTGTTATTTACACCATGTCAAGTAGTCTGGAAAATTCTGTAAAATAAAGATACAAAGGCTTAATTGGAACATTGTTGCAAAATAACCGCAGGGAAATTGTTTGTCCGAGACACTATTTTTGATTTTCCCAGTCTTCATCAAATGTACGGAGCTTTTTCAAAAATAAAAATTAATCCTATAGCATTCTATTTACGATTATTGGGATGCCGTTTTCCTTGTACTAATGTAACAATTGTTAATTTTGCGTTTTAAAGACTTGACAAAATGATACACCATGCTGTAGATTTTTCCTGGGGTAGGGTTTTAGGTATTTTGCTCAAATTACGAGATACTTGCGAGTTAGAAACTTTATATTTCTGGCACGCTGTTACCGTAAATACAAAAATCAGATACTTCAGTATCTGTAACACCCCAGTTCACTTAGCTATTCTATTAGGATATTAAGCATGAGTTTCAAATCACCAAGACAAAGTAATTTTTCAATTAGAAAACAATCAAGATTTTATATCTGCTTTTTGGGGTTGCGTATTAGGGGGATTTGTGCCAGTGCCAATATCCATCTCCCCAAACTATAACCAAATAAATAATACTACAAGCAAACTGCAAAATGTTTGGCAGATGTTAGGGAAACCCCTTGTATTAACAAGTGCTTCTTTAGCTCCTAAAATTCATGATTTCTCAAAACTTTTTAATTTAGAAAATTTTCAAGTTGAGATTATTGATAATCTCTGCAAATCTGAACCAGATTTCAACTTTCATAACAGCCAACCAGAAGATTTAGCAATTTTGCTTTTGACTTCTGGTAGTACCGCTACACCTAAAGCTGTTATGCAGAGTCATAGCAGTTTGATTGGACGTTCTGCTGGGACTACTCTAATGAATGGTTTCACGAAAGATGATGTTTCTTTGAATTGGTTTCCCCTAGATCATGTTGTGGGAATAATTATGTTCCACTTCCGGGATGTATTTTTGGGCTGTCAGCAAATTCATGCTCCCATTGAATTGGTTTTGCAAGAACCGACAAAATGGTTAGATTGGATTTCTCATTATCGAGTCACAATTACCTGGAGTCCTAATTTCGCTTATGGACTGATTAATGAACAACTAGAAAAGCTTTTAACCCAGCGGACTCCCCAATGGGATTTATCTTCAATGGGATTTATTTTCAATGCTGGTGAAATGATCGGTGCTAAAACAACCAGAAGATTTTTGCAGTTATTGAAATCCTATCAACTCCCCGCGACAGCACTGCACCCAGCCTGGGGAATGGCTGAAACATCTTCATGTACCACCTATTCTGACAGCTTCTTGTTGAGTTCAACTACAGATGAACAAAAATTTGTGGAGGTGGGAGCGCCTATTCCTGGGTTTTCTATGCGAATTGTCAATACTGAAAATCAGGTAGTTGAGGAAGAAACAGTTGGACAATTGCAGGTAAAAGGTGCATCTGTTCTATCTGGTTACTATCAAAATCCCCAAGCAAACCAAGAAGCTTTTACTGAAGATGGTTGGTTTAATACTGGAGATTTAGGATTTTTGCGCTCAGGGTGTTTAACGATTACCGGACGGCATAAAAATGTAATTATAATTAATGGACTCAATCATTATTGCCACGAAATCGAAGCTGCTGTGGAAGAAGTTGACGGGGTAGAAATATCTTATACAGCCGCTTGTCCTGTGCGTGTGGATGGCAGTGATACGGATAAATTAGCCATATTTTTTAATGCCAAACTTGCTGATGATCAAACTTTGATAAATCTCCTCAAAGAGATTCGCGTTCAGGTTGTCAACCAAATAGGAATTAATCCAGATTATTTAATTCCGGTAGATAAAGAAATTATTCCCAAAACTGCCATAGGCAAAATTCAACGCTCTCAACTAAGCCAGCGTTTTCATATAGGTGAATTTAAACAAATTCTCAAACGAATTGATATATTATTAGGCAATTCTCATACTATTCCTAACTGGTTTTATCGGCAAATCTGGCAGCCCAAATCCCCGCTTATTAATAAGGACTATCTAAATTTAATTAATCCTACTTTAGTATTTCTCGATTCCTGGGGATTGGGAGATTACATAAGTCGAATATTATCTCAATATAATCTGCCATACATAACTGTTTCATCTGGAGAAAATTTTCTGGAAATCAATAATTCCTGTTATCAAATTTCTCCAAAAGAAGCAGAACACTATCAGTTATTATTTAACTCTTTAGCAAACAAAAATATTGTCGTCGGGCAAATTATTCACCTATGGACTTATGATGAATATACTGGGGATATCGAAAGTTTAGAAGCTCTTAAACTAGCGCAAACACCAGGAATATATAGTTTATTATTTCTAGTTCAAGCATTAGCTAAAGTTCAGGATTTTGACCATTCAGTTAAATTGCTCTTTATTTCTAACCACATTCAGTCTATTTTGTCAACTGATCTAATAGCTTATGAAAAATCTCCAGTTCTAGGATTGATAAAAACCATTCCACAAGAACTACCTTGGTTAGATTGTCGTCATATTGATTTAACTTTTGGAGAAGTTGAAAAAAATGGGGATTATATTCTCCAAGAACTACAAATTTCTTCAAAAGAACGAGAAGTTGCTTACAGAAATGGGCAGCGGTTTGTGACTCGTTTGGAAAAAGTGGATTTATCAAAAGAACCCAAACATCCAATTCCTTTTCAGCAAGGTGGAACTTATTTGCTGAGTGGAGGACTGGGAGGTGTAGGGGTAGAAATTGCTAAATATTTATTACGAAATTACCAAGCTCGGCTATTATTAATTGGCAGAACTCCCTTACCAGAAAAAAGTACATGGGATTTACATTTACAAAAAAAAGATGCTATTTCCCAACCCATTAAAGCTTATCAGGAACTAGAGCAACTTGGGGGTGAGGTAATTTATGAAGCTGTTGATATTTGTGACTTAAATAATTTACAGGCAATTGTCGAAAAAGCTAAAAACAAATGGGGAAAAAACTTAGATGGAATAATCCATTTAGCAGGAAGATTCCATGAACAGTTTGTGTTAGCAGAAACTCAAGAAAACTTATCAGCACTGCTACGTCCCAAGATGTTAGGAAGTTGGACGCTACACCAATTAATCAAAGACAAGAAAGACAGCTTTTTTATCAATTTTTCTTCCATAAACAGTTTTTTTGGAGGTAGTGCCGTAAGTGCTTATGCTGCGGCCAATAGTTTTCTCGATTGCTTTTCCCATTACCAAAAATATCAGAGTGCATTACAAAGCTATTGTTTTGCTTGGAGTATGTGGGATGAAATAGGGATGAGTGCGGGATATCAGATGAAGAACCTTACCCGTGCCAAAGGTTTCTATGCTATGCCCTCTAGCCAAGCCATATCTTCGATGTTGGCGGCTTTACACCATAACCAAAGACACTTATTTATAGGTTTAGACGGCAACAATCGCAATATCAGCCGTTGGCAGGTGGAAACAGAGAGTTTGCAAAAACTAACAGCTTATTTTACTGCTAGTTCCCCTGTGGAAATTGACGCAGATTTTCAGGTAAAAGACGATTTTGGAACTGTTTGCACCTGTAAGTTAGTACAAGTGTCAGAAATCCCTTTGACTGAAAATGGTGCAATTGATAGAGACAAACTAGTGCGAAGGTTTATCCGTCAGGAAACAGGCGTTTTGATAGCACCCCGCAACGAAACAGAAGAGAAAATTGCTCAAATTTGGCAACAAGTTTTAAACATCCCGTCTTTGGGTATTGACGATAATTTCTTTGAACTTGGCGGTAATTCCCTTCTTGCAACACAAGTAATTTCCCGAATACGAAAAGCCTTTGGTGTGGAAACTTCCTTACAAAACCTGTTTCAAGCCCCAACCATAGCCCAGTTAAGTCAACTCATTGCAGTTGATAACAGTCAATCATCCTCTGTCACTTACATAATACAACCGACAGAACGGACTGAAGATTTACCCCTCTCCTTTGCCCAAACTCGATTATGGTTTATTGACCAATATGAAGGGGCTAACGCTATTTACAACATTTTCCAAGGTTTACGACTAGAAGGGAAACTGAACATTGAAGCCCTAGAAAAAGCCGTAAATGCCCTGATTGTCCGCCATGAAACCTTACGTACTGGCTTTTTGTCCTCTGAGGGTGAGCCGGTTCAAATCATCCTTCCCCAATTAACCTTAACTATCCCGGTGACAGATTTAGGAGAATTGTCTCTAGAAGAACAAGGTTTACAAGTTCAACACCTTGTCACTCAAGAGAGTCATAAACCCTTTGATTTAAAAAATCCGCCTCTGCTGCGAGTGAGTTTGTTTCGTTTAGGCGCGACAACCCATATTTTACTCCTCACTATCCATCATATTATCGCTGATGGTTGGTCAATGGGAGTCTTGAACAGGGAATTATCCCACCTTTACCAAGCAGCCTGTAAGGAAGAAACTCCCTCTTTACCAGCATTACCAATTCAGTATGCAGATTTTGCCCAATGGCAACGCAATTGGTTACAAGGTGATGTTTTAGAATCTCAGCTATCCTATTGGAAACAACAATTGGGCGGTAGTCTCCCCGTCTTAGAATTACCCACAGATCATCCGCGTCCAGCGATTCAAACTTATAATGGTGCATCTATATCTGTGGAACTTTCCCTAGACCTAACCAATGGGCTGAAAGCATTGAGTCAGCAGGAAGGAGTTACCCTATTTATGACTCTGCTGGCGGCATTTCAGATATTACTTTATCGTTATTCAGGTCAGGAAGATATTATTGTTGGTACACCAATTGCTAATCGTAATCGCCAAGAAATTGAACCCTTAATTGGATTTTTTGTAAATAGTTTGGTTCTTCGCACTAATTTGGGAGGAAATCCCAGTTTCCGAGAATTACTAAAGCAAGTGCGGGAAGTAACATTAGGAGCTTATACTCATCAAGATTTACCCTTTGAGAAATTAGTAGAAGAAATCCAACCAGAAAGAGATTTAAGTCGTAATCCTCTATTTCAGGTTTGGTTCAATATGATCAATTTCACAGGATCAACACTATTGAAATTGATGGATTTAAAGGCAGAAAACCTTTTAAGTCAAGAAATTGATTCCAAGTTTGATTTAACGCTGTATCTGGAAAACAAAGACAAGAATATTTATCTACAATTGGTTTACAACAAGACTCTTTTTAATGCTGATACCATTGAAGAAATGTCAAAGCATTTTCAGCAATTATTAAAAGTGATTGTTAGGAATCCAGAATATCCTATTTCCAATTTATCTTTATTGACGGAAACGGAACGTTATCAATTATCCTGTCGTCGTAATTTAATTCAACCGAGTAATCCCTTTACAGAATTCCTCAAATCAGACATTAAACAATCTATTCCATCGCGGTTTCAACAGCAAGTCGAAAAATATCCCCATCATTTTGCGATTAAGACCAGAAACTATGAGTGGACTTATGAAGAATTAAATCAGCAGGCTAATAATATCGCTCAACAATTGCTTGCATATCTTCCCCATGAACAGATCAGAATTGCTCTTCTATTTGAGCATGATGCACCTATGATTGTTGCGATTTTGGGTGTTCTTAAATTAGGTCAAATATACGTAACTCTAGACCCTGATTATCCTCAAGATAGAGTATCTTATATACTAGAAGATTCTCTTGCTAGTTTGATTATAACGAATGATCATAATTTTGATAAAGCTCAAGATTTGGTAGGCGAAAAATTGCGTATTATCAATATTGATCAAATTGAAATAACAGATATTTATGAAGAAATTAATCAAAAAATATCAGCGGATACTATTGCTTACCTTCTCTATACCTCTGGCTCAACAGGACAGCCAAAAGGGGTTATCCAAAATCATGGTAATGTTATCCATTTTATTAGAAATTACACCAATAACCTCCATATATCTACTCAAGATAAACTAACCTTATTTTCATCTTATAGTTCTGATGCTGCGGTGATTGATATTTTCGGAACTTTGTTAAATGGAGCTACTTTATATCCTTTTGATCTTAAACAAGAAGGATTAGCAAATTTATCTCAATGGTTAAGGGAACAAGAGATTACGATTTATCACTCTACACCAACAGTCTATCGCTATTTCCTAAATTCAGTCACTGATAAAAAAGACCTGGAAAAAATTCGTTTAGTTGTTTTGGGTGGGGAGACAGTTGTTAAACAAGATGTTGAACTCTATGGAGAATACTTTGCTGATGACTGTATTTTTGTGAATGGTTTAGGCTGTACGGAATCTTCTTTTAATTTGCAATATTTAATCAATAAGGAAATAGCAATCCCTGGTAATTCTATTTCGGTAGGTTATCCGTTCGATGATACGGAAATTCTTTTACTTGATAGTGATAGAATGCCGACAGATATTATAGGAGAAATTGCTATTAGAAGTCACCATCTTGCTTTAGGTTATTGGCGTAAACCTGAACTCACCGCTGAGGTATTTCTTCCTGATCCTACAGGTGGTAAAAGACGCATTTATCGTACAGGAGATTGGGGGCGTTTTCTACCTGATGGCAGCTTAAAATTTTTAGGGAGAAAGGATTTTCAAGTGAAAATTCGGGGATTTCGGATTGAATTAGGAGAAATTGAAGCCGTTATTAGTAAGCATCCCGATGTTTTAAACACAGTAACAATTGTCCGTGAAGATATCCCCGGAGATAAACGTCTTATTGCTTACATTGTGCTGCAACCCCAAGGAAGATTAACTCAAACCGAATTACGCCAATTGGTGAAACAGAAGTTACCCGACTACATGATTCCTTCTGCTTTTGTCTTTTTAGAAAAAATTCCCTTGACTCCTAATGGCAAAATTGATCGTCGCGCTCTCCCCGCACCTGACTCAACTGGACAAAATACGGATGAAGACTTCCTATCTCCTCGCGATGAATTGGAACTTCAGCTAACGAAGATTTGGGAGAAAGTTCTTAAACATAAACCTATTGGAGTAAAAGATAACTTCTTCAATCTTGGCGGACACTCCTTGCTGGGGGTGAAGCTATTTGCCCAAATCGAAAAAAGTTTCCAGACTAATCTGCCTTTATCTGTTTTGTTCCAAAATCCAACTGTTGAAGAAATGGCGAAAGTTTTGCGAAAGGAAAAAGTGACACCATCTTGGTATTCCCTCGTTCCCATTCAATCAGGTGGTTCTCGTCCTATTTTGTTTGGTATTCACCATATTTATTTCCATGATTTAAGTCGCTATTTAGGAACAGAACAGCCTATTTACGCCCTCCATTATGGAATGGCAGAAGCAACCGATAGAGCGCTTTCTTTACCCAAAATGGAAGATTTGGCAGCCCACTATATCGAAGAAATGCGAACTCTTCAACCAGAGGGTCCTTACTTTCTGATGGGGCTTAGTTTTGGCGGAGTGGTTGCCTACGAAATGGCGCAGCAGCTAGTCGCCCAAGGGCAACAGGTGGGTTTACTGGCTTTATTTGATACGCACATTGAAAGGGGCAGAAAATTATTACCACTCCGCCAGCGAGTCGCTAATTTGTTACGGCTGACTCTCCCAGAATTGATGGAAAGGGTTAATGGTAGGGTGAAAGCGAAACTGCTTGTTCTCAGATATGGGAATCAGTATCTGCCGCACATCTATAATCGAGAGGGAATGGTTGCGACGGCTAAGGCTTATACTCCCAAACCTTATCCGGGACGGGTCAACCTGTTTAAAGCGATGGATGTATCTGTATCTTACGTCAATTATCAAATCGAACCGCCTGAACTGGGATGGAGGAAATTTATCACTGGCGAGTTAGAAATTCACGAAGTTCCTGGGAGTCATATTGGCATATTGGAAGAACCTAACATTCAGATTTTGGCAGAAAAATTAAGAGTTTCTATGGATAAGGCTTTGGGCGATTTTGAGGTTTAATGCCAGATGTCAGTAAAATAATCATAGATTACGGCGGTTTTGAGATTAATGAGTGGTGTAAAAAATAAGTAGGTAAACAAAAAAAATTAAAGGTGTGTAAAGATAAATAAATACGGAAAAACATATATTAGGGTGATGTAAATATGGGGTCAAGGTTAAGGATATTCCTGACAAAAAAACAAGATAGAGAGTTGTTTGACCTGAGAACAGCGAAAGTACCGCAGAAAGTAAAAGATAGATCTGAAGTAATCAGATTAAATGCAGATGGTTGGTATGTGGAAAAAATAGCGGCTCACTTTGATTGGGGAGAGCAAACAGTAAGAGTCGTGTTGAATAAGTGGGAAAAAGAAGGAATAGAAGGACTCCATGAGTTACCAGGTCGAGGGAGAAAGCCAAAATTGATGGAAGCTGACATTGAATATTTAGAAAAATGCTTGAAAGAAGAAGCACAAACTTATAACAGTAAGCAATTAGCAGAAAAACTGGATAAAGAGCGGGGGATAAAAGTAAGTACCAACACAATCAGACGGGGACTAAAAAAAAAGGGGTAATTTGGAAGCGAATAAGAATAAGTCATCAAGCAAAACAAGATCCAGTGACTCGTGCAAGTAAACTCTTCCGATATGGATATGTTAGAACTAGCTGCGGCTAGTGGAGAAATAGACCTAAAATATTTGGATGAATCAGGATTTTCAGCTTGGAGTGATTCAGGTTATACATACTATCAAAAAGGAGAACAAAAAAAGCTTGAACAAACAAAAAGACGTGGACGCAGAATCAGCATTATTGGGTTATTTCAGCCATTAATTAGCTTTATTTATGGTCTAGTAATTGGAGGAGTTAAGCGCAGTTCTTACATCAAGATGATGGAACAAGAGGCGCAAGAAGCATCTGAAAATAAACGCATGAGAGTCATAGTTCAAGATAATGGACCAATACATCGTTGTCGAGAAGTTCAGGCATTATGGACAAAGTGGGAAAGTCAAGGTTTATATATGTTTTTCCTTCCTAAATATTGCTCGGAAATGAATCCAATTGAATTAGAATGGCAACATCTTAAACGAGATGAAATTGCTGGAAAAATGTTTGAGGATGAATTAGAACTAGCGTATGCAGTTATGGATGGTATTGAAACCAGAGCTAAGAAAGGAAAACACTGAATAGAACGTACTAAATTTAACAAATCTAAATAGGTTAACTTTTCTTTACATACCTTTAAATTTTTCTGTTAACCTACTTATATATATTTGGTGGTATTGCAGCAGCGATATTCTTGGGACTCTCCCGACTGCTTTACAGTTTGCCTCAAGAGGAAAGGAGAATTAGATAATGTTGGGAATTTCCCATTTACTAATTAGTGGAACTGCGGCCAGTTTATTACTGCAAACTGCGGACCCGGTTTTGATTGCTGTTGGTGCGATCGCTGGTCTACTCCCAGATATTGATGTTTCTACTTCTCCAGCAGGTAAGGTTTTTCCTTGGATTTCCGGGTATTTTCAAGAGACAATGCCCCAT
>Ga0209617_10001280_pt1 | contig 11802 bp, 11 predicted proteins | sample LakEriepJuly2011_2_FD_187459 | JGI IMG/M metagenome (GOLD analysis project Ga0209617, IMG submission 187459) | Freshwater microbial communities from dead zone in Lake Erie, Canada - CCB epilimnion July 2011 (SPAdes) (version 2) | ecosystem: Environmental > Aquatic > Freshwater > Lentic >... | reverse complement strand
GGTAAGGATTCGCTAGCGATTGCGCTCGCTGCGTACGAAGAGGAAGGTGCCAACCGAGAGCATCACTACGGTGGCGATGCCGATGACTGCGACCGTCCACGTTGGATCGGCGAGCACTGCCGGGTCTGGATAGCCGTAATAGGCACCACGAATGAGGTCAACGGCGTAGCGCAGCGGCGCGATGTGGCTGAAGATGTCGAGGTACCAGGGCAGGTCGCCGATTGGGTTGAACGAACCGGCGAGGAAGAACTGCGGTAGGAAGATGAACGGGAAGAGAAGGTTTGCCGAGCGCTGGTTTGGCAGGAGGCTCACGACCAGCGCGCCGAACGAGGCGCCGAAGATTGCGACGAGAATGAGCGCAGGAATGATCGCAAAGACCTGCGCCAGTGTGAGCGGGATTCCCAGCACGATACCGAATGCCATAACGGTGAAGGCCTGCGGGAAGGCGACGAGCGACTCGCCGAGGATCTTGCCAGCAAGGATCGTGCGGCGACCGATAGGGGCGACGAAAATCTCTTGGCTGAAGTCGTTCTCGCGATCCTCAAGGATCGAGACGATTCCGAGCGCCGCAGACTGCCAGACGCCCTGGGCGAGCTGCCCCGCAAAGATGAAGGGGAGCAGGTCAATGCCAGGGGCCTCAAAGGCGGAGGCGAACGCACCGCCGAGTACCCCAATGAAGAGCGCTGGGAAGACGAGGCCGCCAATGAGTCGGATCGGGTCGCGAAGAAGCTTCGTGACATCGCGCGCGGCGATCGCTGCTGCGGCTGCAGCTTCGCGGCGAAGGCTGAACTTTGAGGCGGCTGCGTAGGTGGTCGGCGTGCTCATCGGCGGAACCCCCGTCGCGGTGCATCGTCGAGTGGTGACTCTTCGCGGTCATCAGCGGTTGCGGCAACGATCTTCAGGTAGGCATCTTCAAGGCTTGGGCTGCGCACTTCGAACCGAGTGAGCGGAGTCTTTAGGTCGCGCAAGAGCGTGTGGGCTGGCTCGGCACCCTTCACCTCAACGGCGAAGCCAGCAGAGATCACTTGCGGCGTGTGGCCGAGGTGCTCGATCTCGGCGCCCAGCGCAACGCGATCGGCCGCTTCAAGTTCTACGCGTGTGACGCCGGTGCCAACGCGCAGTTCGGCAGGAGTGCCGTTCGCGACGATTTTTCCGCGATCAATGATGCAGACCTGATCGGCAATCTCGACTTCGTCGAGGTAGTGCGTGGTGAGAACCATCGTCGTTCCTTCGCTGCGACGAATGGCATCGAGGTAGCCGGCCACCGAGCGGCGCGACTCAGGGTCAAGGCCAACGGTCGGCTCGTCGAGAAAGAGCACCTGCGGCTTATGTAGCAGTGAACGGGCGATCTCCAGCTTTCGACGCATGCCCCCCGAGTAGGTTGAGATCTTCTTGAACAAGTCATTGCGGTCGAGCCCAACGAGTGCGCCAAGTTCAACGACGCGATCGCGGTACTCCTGCGGCATAAGGCTGAACGCTGGGCGATATGCGTATGCGCCGTAGAGGGCGGCATGGAAGCGGCAGTTCTCCTCGCCAGTCAGGGCGCGGTCGAGCGACGGCTTCTGGAAGATGATGCCGACGCGGCGGCGCACCTCTGACTGGTCGTGCGCAAGGTCGGCACCGGCAATCTGCACGCTCCCCGAGGTTGCGGCAAGCGTGGTGGTCAGGATGCTGATCGTGGTGGTCTTCCCTGCGCCGTTTGGCCCGAGGAGGGCGAAGAGGGAGCCCTGCTCCACAGAGAAGGAGACGCCGTCTACAGCGTTGCGGTCAGCGCCCTTGTAGCGCTTGACGAGGTCCGTGACGACGATTGCAGGGGTAGAAGACATGGGCGCAATCCTACTCCTGTCAGGGTAGGCTCGTCATATGACTCATATCGCTGCCCTCGTGCGACTCGCCCATCCGCTGCCGACGCTCCTGAACGCGCTCGTTGCGGCGGCGCTCACAACGACGGCTGGGGGCTCAGCGAGTCAGGCGGCTCTCGCGGCTCTGACCATGCTTGGGGTGCATACCTCCATTGGCGCGATGAACGATCTCCTTGACCAGGCTGGTGATGCGGGGAGGGCAGAGAAGCCACTGGTGGGCGGATCTGTCACCCCGCGCGAGGCACGTGCAATGGTGGTCATCGCCGCAACGGTAGGGTTTGCCGCAGCATCGGCGCTCAGCTCCATGAGTGTGACGATTGCCGCCGCTGGCGCCACCCTTGGCTATCTCTACAACGCGGGGATCAAGCGCACGCCGATCTCGTTTCTTCCGTTCGCCCTTGGAGTCGCACTTATTCCGGCGTTTGCGTGGAGCGCCGCAGGGGTGCCACTCCCCGCTGCGATCGCAACACTCTGCCTAATCGCACTCCCTGGCGGGAGTGCACTTGCGCTCCAGAATGCACTCGCCGATCGCGAACTTGATAAATCGGTCGGCGCAAAGGGCGCAGTGGTGCGGCTCGGCCGAAAACGAACGCTCGGACTGATCGCACTACTCCACGGCCTCACCTATCTCCTTCTTGTAGTCAGCGCGCCAACGACATCCTCGCCCGTGCTTCTCGCCGCTGGCGGGCTACTCCTCGCCGTTGGAGTGACGCTGAGCACTCGTGTGCGTCGTGACCTGCGCCAGCGTGGCTGGGAGGTGAGCGCACTTGGACTTGCCTCTTGTGCCATCGCGATTGCGCTCTCGTACGATTAACTGATGAACGCCCTTCGCGCGGCACAGCGCTCGACCAAGTCCGGCTGCGGCACCCTTATCGTCGGGCTCATCATCCTTGGCGCAATCGGCTCGCTCTTCGATGGTGGGCCTGACACCAGCACGCCGCGACCAAGCGTGGTGCCCTCTGCCACGAGTGACCCCGAACCCTCGCCTTCCCAAGAGTCATCACCCTCGGTGGTGCCATCGCTGCCGATTGCCCTCGAGGTCGACCCACCAGCCGCTGTCGCCCGTGGCGCGGAGATCGTCCTCACCGTGCGGGCCAGTGCCGGCTCGGAGTGCGAGATTGGAGTGCCCGAGCTGGCGCGTGAGGGGGAGACCCCAGCCGCGCTCTTCGTTCCCGAAGGAGGGGTGGCCACCTTTACCTGGCGAGCGGGCGCAACCAAGGGCGTCTGGTTCGTGACGGTGGTCTGCACCGCTGAGTTTGAGCGTGAAGCACTCGAGGTGGCCGTTACGATCAAGTAGTAGCGAGCAGATGCCCGCAGGCTTCATACTGCGGTGGTCAGTCTCCCTTGGGGGGGTAGCTCAGTTGGTAAGAGCTCCGAGCTTATATCTCGGCGGTCCCTGGTTCGATTCCAGGCCCCCCTACCATCAGCCTCGTTCATACTCTCCATATGGCACGTCCAATCGCACTCATAACTGGAGCCTCGTCGGGCATCGGCGAGCGTATCGCCCTGCGCCTGGCATCGAACGGCCACGACCTCGTTTTGGTAGCACGACGCGGCGATGAGCTGGCGCGCGTCGCCGGGCTTGCCGCCGCCGCTGGCGCCGCGAGCGAAACGATTGTTGCCGACCTCTCGCAGGCTGCCGATGTGGCGAAAGTCGAGGCCCGCATCTTGGACAGCGCCCGACCGATTGAGATTTTGGTGAACAATGCAGGCTTTGGACGGTTCCGCAAGATCACGGAGCTCGATGGCGCTGGCGAAGCGAATGAGATTGCTGTGAATGTCACCGCACTCACCCTCTTATCGCGCGCGGCACTCATTGCCATGGCGCCACGAAAGCGCGGCGGAATTCTGAATGTCTCCTCACTTGCATCTTTCATTCCGTTCCCTGGCTTTACCACCTACGCTGCTACGAAAGCCTACGTGCGGCACTTTACCCTTGCGTTGCATGAAGAGGCGAAACCGTTCGGCGTCCGCGTCACCTGCGTCGCTCCAGGAGTTACGCCAACAGGATGGCAAGATCGCGCGGGGCTGAGCCAGAGCTCAGGCCTGCCGAGTTTCTTGTTGACCTCTGCGGATTCTGTTGCCCGGGCTGCGCTTGAGGCGCTCCGTGATGGACGCGCGCTTGTGGTTCCGGGATTCATGAATGCGCTTTCCGCGCGCTTCTTGAGCCTGATGCCGAGCTTCCTCCTGCGCCGCATGGGCGCGATCAGCTCCCGCTTCCCTCGCTAAGCGCGAAGGCTCCAGCGCGCACCTGTCGGCTCGTCAACGAGCTCCACCCCAAGAGCTTCGATCGCTGCGCGGAGTGCGTCTGCATCAGTGAATCGGCGCTCGGCACGTGCGGCGGCCCGCAGCTCAATCAGCTGCTCCACGGCGACACTCACATCCACCCCAGCGCCTGTTGCCGGCACTGAAAGCGGTGCTTCGGTAGTTGCGATAGTGGCGCGTGGTGCACCGGCTGCGGCACCAAATCGTGCGACAAAGGTGGACAGCGACTCTGTTGCACTGCTGTGCATCGCGGTTTCGCCGATCCCTGGAATGCGAATCGTCACCGCCCCCTTGCCGCCAACGGTGACGCTGTTCGCGCCAAGGTCGATGGTCAGCGCGGAGTGCTCGTCAATGCCAAGAATCGCGGCGCCGTCTGGAAGAGCGCGCTCTAACTGCTGCAGGCGGCCTTCACCGATGAAGCAGCGCGAGGTGTCGTGCGTCGCGCCCTCATTGTTATTCCAGTGAGGAACGATCGCAACAGCGAGACCGGTGAGCGCGCCCATGATGTCGAGGCCATCAAGCCAGACCGGGTTCGTTCCCGCCTTGTAGATCTCGTAGACGGGGATGGTGTGTCGCCCCGATGCCGCCGCCGCAGCCGATGATGTGATCAGCGTGGCGCCGTTCTGAATGCGCGCGATGAGCTGCTCAACGATGGGCGTGCCTCCCCAGCGACGGAGCGCGCGCGACGGGGAGCCAGGCCCCAAGAAGATCAGATCTGCCGCGTTGAGGCCGGCGATCGTTGGGGCAAGTGCCGAAGGGGCAAGGTCGGCGCCGGCGCGATCGGTCTCCGGGAGGCCAATCACTGTGGTCGGGATGCCGACCTTGGATCGGAAGAAGACGGCGATCTTCTCGCCCATCTCGGCGCGGTTCGTTTGAAAGTCGTAGCTCCCGTCGAGGGCAACGAGTGAGGATGGGGTGCTGCGCTTGGGGAGTGAGGCGACCAGACTGCGATGCAGCGGCGCCATCGATGGGCCGATCTCACCCGAGCCAATCAGGACGATTCTCCCTGGAGCCGTTTCTGCCGTCATTCCGTAAGTATGGCGCAGCCCCAGTAGGATCAAGGCATGGCAACCCTCTACCTCTCTGGCGGCGGACTCGGACGCTCGGCCCACGCATGGCCCGAGGCGCTGCGCTGGCTCGCCGCACAGCCTGGCCCCCTGCTGCTCGCCTCCATTGCCTCAGACGACGACCGGCAGGCGCGCTCCCTCCAGCAGCTCCTCGCCGCCGTTGGTCGTGAGGCGACCCTCATCAGTCATTTACCGCAGGAGTCAACTGAGCCCACAACGCTCTTCCTCTGCGGCGGCGACGCCACAGGTCTCCTTGATCAACCAGAGCGGGTACGTGAACTTACGAAAGCCATCACGCTCTCGCACCTCACGATCATTGCCGACTCTGCGTCAGCGATGGCGCTCGGCCGGCGCGCCGCTTCGTGCACCTGTGGTGGTCACCCTATTCGCGTCATCGACGGAATCGGTGCACTCGGCGCGTGGAGCATTCTGGCGCACGCAACTGGCGGCAACGATGAGCGACTCGCCGACCTTGCCGATGCGGCGCTTCCGAACGGTGGGCCCCGACTGGCGCTCCCAACTGGAGCTGCAGTCGAAGTGCTCGGCCTTGGCTCACGTATGTCAGGCGAGCCCGGCGGTCTCGACTTTAGAAGCGCACCCTGGTCACAGGTGAGTGCACACCGCAGCGACGCGCGCTAGAAAATAGAACGCGCTACGGCGCACGCTTTTCAACGTAGCGGCAACGCGCGCGAATCGGACAGCGCTCGCAATCTGGACGGAGCGCATCGCAGTGCCCACGGCCATGACGAATGAGGGCGACGTGCGCTTCGTACATGCGCGATGGCTCCACTAGATCGAGCCACGCGTCGTGCGCGAACTGCAGACTCGCCTTTGGTGGCAGAAGGCCGATCCGCTTGGAGACGCGCTCCACATGCGTGTCAACTGGCATCAGCGGCACGCCAAAACAGAAGAGCATCACGATCGACGCGGTCTTCGGGCCGATCCCCGGAATGGCGGTGAGCCAGTCGCGCGCCGCCAGCGGCTCCATCGCTGTTAGAAACGTCAGGTCATACGAGCCGCTCTGTTCGCGCGTGGCGCGGAGCGCCGCCTTGATGCGCGGCGCCTTCTGCGCGGCAAGCCCACCACTCTTGATCACCGCTGCGATCGAACGCACCGGTGCCGCCTCAACTGCCGCCCAATCTGGATAGCGCGCGCGGAGCGCCGTAAAGGCACGTTCGGCGTTGGTGTCGCTGGTGTTCTGGCTCAGGATGGTGGTGACGAGCTCGCTAACCGGGTCCATTCGTGGCTTCCAGGCTGGGGTGCCGTAGAGGGTGGCGAGGCCCGATAGGGCGTCCTCAACCAGTCCAGGGCGACCCTTCTTCAGCCGCTTCACCCAGGTCTGGGCCGGGCTGATTCGTGCGGAAACCGGCCGTTTTCGTGCGGGTGGCATGCCCGCATCGTAGCCCCCCAGCCGTGGCAAATCACGGCGCACCAAGCGCGCCAAGAGGGGCATAACGCCCCCCGAACCCTCATCCTGCTCTCAACCGAAGTGACGGCGTGCCCGCGTCGCGCGTTCGGCATAGGGAGGAACAACATGGCTACACGTAGCGCCGCTGGCGGCGTCAAGATCACCGTTCCGGCGACCTGGATCGCCTCATGGACCCTCTACGACCTGGCAAACACCATCTGGTCGTACGGCATCTTCTCGTATGCGATCGGTCTCTACTTGACCAGCGAGCAGGGTCTCGGCGAGTCACAGGGAAACCTCTGGCTGCAGATCTCGATCGCCCTCTCCGTCGGCATCAATGCGTTGATCTCGCCGGCAATCGGTGCAATCTCTGATCGTGCGGGTCGACGACTTCCGTATCTCCTCTTCTTTACCCTTCTCGCGATTATTCCGGCGATCTTCATCCCGTCGGTGCCAGTCGGCATGGGCGTGGTGCTCTTCTGTATCGCTAACTTCGGCTACCAGTCAGCTCTGGTCTATTACGACGCCACGATCAAGATCGTGAGCACACCAGCGAACCGTGGCTGGGTTTCGGGGCTCGGTAACGGCCTCGGCTACCTCGGCACAATCTTGATTGGCGTGATCATTCTCTTCGGCGACGTTTCCGTCGCGCAGGTCTTTGTGATTGCTCCGATCCTGTTCGGCGTGCTATCACTCCCGATCTTTATCTTCATCAAGGAGGTTCCAGAACCGTCAGGCAAGGTTGCTAGCGGCAACTCGCTGACCGCCACCCTTGGCACCATTCGCGAGCTCAAGAAGTACCCAGGCCTGAAGCGCTTCCTGACGGCACGCTTCTTCTACACCGACGCGCAGAACACCGTGATCTCAATCATGGCGATCTTCGCGGTGCAGGCGGTCGGCTTCACCCAGGGTGAGGCGAACTATGTGCTCGTTGCACTTGCGACGACCGCAGTCATCGGCGGTCTCGTGTGGGGACGCCTCACCGACAGCAAGGGGCCGAAGGCAACGTTGAACCGCGTACTTGCCCTCTGGGCGGTGGCACTCGTGATCGGCGCGCTCTTCGTCTCGCCGATCCCATTCATCGTGGCAGGGGTGATCCTTGGCTTCGGCTTCGGCGGCCTCTCGGGCGCCGACCGAATCCTTATGTATCGACTCTCCCCACCGAAGCAGCTCGGTGAGTTCTACGGCCTCTACGGCTTGGTCGGTAAGGGCTCGCAGGTGATCGGTGGCTTGCTGTATGGCGCCACGATCTTCTTCCTCTTCCCAGTGCTTGGCACCGGCGCGTACACGGTCGGCTTGCTGACCCTGCTCGCAACGATGCTCGTGGGCTGGTACCTGCTGCAGGCAGTGCCGGAGAAGCGCGAAGGCTGATCTAACGACGCGCTCGGAGCGCTGCGTTAGCGAATGCGCGCAGCGCTCCAGCGAGTCAGCGCCGGGCCCCAAGCCCGTTCGCCGTCGCCCTTACTGATCGCATCGAGTTCTACCAGGCCGTTGATCGCGTCGGCGATCTCTGCGCTGCTCCACTTGCGCGCCGCCTCTGCAAGCTTGCCGGCGGGGAACTCATGCATGCCAATCGTTCTAGCTGCGGTAGCCACTGATGCACCCTCAACAACAGTTGCGCCGTGAATCTGCGCGAGATCGCGCATCTTTCGATGCAGCGTTGCGACCACCATTGGACCTGGCTCACTTACCGCGCGAAGTAGGTGCTTTGACACCAGCGTGCCACTGCGCGAGACGATCGCATCGGCAAAGGCGAAGAGTGAGCCAACACCGCGATCAGCAACCAGCGCATCAACAGCGCGCAGCGAGATCGGCCCGGTAGGAATCGCGAGCATCAACTTCTCAAGCTCAACCACCGACGTCATGCGAATGCCACTGCGATCGAGGTCGGGCTCGCGCACCTCAGCGCCGAGACGCTCGGCAATCGACTTCGCCGCATCACCAGCAATCTCTCGGCCGGCGCTCTTCGCGCGCGCCAGCAACCACGACGCCAACTCGCCAGGACCCGGTGAGATACACGAGACGATGCTGCCGCCGCGATCCTGAACGAGCAGTCCTAGCTCGCCTGGCCCGTCGGGGTGCGCCCCTTTGAGATTCGGACGTCGTGCGCGCTGATCGACCAAGACAACGCCGTTCCCGGGGGCCATGTTGGCGAGGGTGTCGGTGAGGTTGGCGCGCAGATCCTTGGTTCTGCCAAGTAGCCCTGCCCCTGCGACAACAACGAGTGACCCCCCACCGAAGAGCCCCCCGGTATCGAGGCGCCGACGCAGTTCGCCCAGAGTGCTCACCACCTGTTCCGAGCTACGCCCCTCAGCCTTGAGGCGCACCTTTTCGGGGAGCCCACCTCCCATAGGGTCCTCAGCGGCCATGCGGGCGCCCAGCGCCGCCACCGCCTCCTCGATGAGGAGGAGGTCGTCGCCCCAGGCTAGGAGGATCGGTGCCGTTCCCATGGGCGGATCCTAGCGCGTGGGATGGGGCAGCCTGAGCCTTCACCCGCCACGCCGACCGAAGTGAGACGGATTGGCCAAACCGCATCGGCGGCTGCTGCACTTGGAGCACGACGACCAACCGTGGAGCGCGCAGGTGCAAGGCGTTTACCGATCTCACTCTCAATCTTGATTTGATCGGGCTGTTGCAACGGCACGGTGATGGTCACGGTGCCGTGGAGGTCCGTTCGCTCAACTGCGGCACCCCGCTCTCCGAGGCGTTGAAGAGTTTCAGTAGCGGGGTGACCATACGTGTTTTTCACCCCAACTGAGACAACAGACACCCGCGGATCAAGCACGTTCAGCAGAGCCCTACTTGTTGACCCCTTACTGCCGTGGTGTGGTGTTTTGAGGAAATCAACAGGCGTGCTGATGTTCCGAATGATGCGCGCGTCAATATCACTCTCAATGTCACCAGTAAACAGCGCACTAAATCCTGGTACATCTAGTCGCAAGACGATCGACCGATCATTCAGTGCTCGGCCATCGTTCCCAGGCGGCAACGACAGGTAGGACTCATCCGGCCAAAGCACACTCAATCGCGCCGCTCCAAGTTGGAACTTGTCACCGGTAAAGACCTGGTGGTATGCGATGCGACTACTTGCCAGAATTTCCCTCCAACTTGACGCCGCTGGCCCCCCGCCACGCTCCTCCGATCCAATGACCGAGGCGATGCGGTATCGGTCGAGCAGCTTCGGGAGCCCGGCTAGGTGGTCTTCGTGAGGGTGACTAGCCACGAGCAGATCGATGCGACGATCCCACGCCGGAATAACCCGATCTAGCTCGGTGCTTAAGCGTGCGGGATCAGGTCCGCCGTCAATCAACATGCGACGGCCAGAGACTTCAACCAGGATCGCGTCGCCCTGCCCAACGTCGAGCGTTGTAATGCGCAGCGAGCCTCGTGGGGCGGCGCTTCCAAGTGAGGTAAGCGCACTTACCGCGATTAGCATTGCAATGCCAAACGCCAGACGCTCAGTTACAAGACTTGAGGAGACGACCTCTTCAGCAGCTTCCTTTGGAGTGCTTTGTGGCTCATCTCGCAAAAGGAGCCACAGGCCAACTGCACCGAGTGCAAGCCCGACGCTGAGCGTGGCCCCACGAGGTACTTCAATTCCGCCAGCGGGTAGTTGTGCGCCGACCTGGGCGATCCACGCGGCAGCACCAAAGAGTGCCGCTGCCGGGAGGGCCAGTAGGCTCGGCAAGATGGCCAGCTGCGGCGGCACCATGCGCACCAGCTCGCCAGCAATCGTGGCGAAAATCGCAGCTGCGGTGGCCGGGGCAATAAGCGGGGCGATCAATAGTGTCAGGGGAATCGACCAGACGGCGACCCGGCCAAAGAGGGCGATGACGAGCCCGAGCGTCGCAGCCTGCGCGGCGAGACTGACCGCGACGTCGCCGCCAATAAAGGACCAGCCTGTGCGGAGTTGCTTGGGGAGCCTCTCGCCAAACGCGGTGGCACGATCGGACCACCGCTGACTCTTGGCCAGCAGACCAGCAGTTGCCAACGCTGAGAGTCGAAAGCCGGGGTCGGCTGCAATCGCGGGATCAAGCACCATCAGGGCGAGAACGGCGTGCGACAGCGCAACCGCTCCGGAGCCAGGCCGACCGGAAGCTGCGCCGATCAGCGCGGCGGCAGCCATGAAACTGGCGCGGATCACGCTGGCACTTGCGCCAGCGAAGAGGCCGTACGCGATCGCCACAACGATGAGCAGCGGTCGACGCCGTTTGGCAGGGAACCGTTTGGCGAAGCGATCAGCCACCGCCATAGTGATCGCAACGTTCCAGCCAGAGAGGGCAACAACGTGCCCAAGTCCCGTCGCCGTAAAGTCTGCCGCGAGACGTTCGTCGACCCGCTCCCGCAAGCCGATCACGATTGCCGCGGCGAGGCCTCCCGCTGGTGCAGGAAGCACGCGCTCAATGGCGTCGCCGAGGGCCGCTCGGAGTGACTCTAGTGGGCTACCGCGGGAGACGACCTCCACGCTTCGCGTGCGCGCTGTCGCTGAAATGCCGCGGATACGCAGTCGCTCTTGGGCGTCGGACGTGATGGTCCGCTGCGCAAGTGTCGTGAGGATGGTGTCGCCGGTGCGCACACTCGGATTTGGCGGCGCCTCCACCTGAATGCGCAACCCATCAATTTCAACAATGAATCGTTGTGCCCCACGAAGCGGAGCGAGGAGTGCTGCAACCTGCCCACGAACCTCGCCTGCTGGCACGAGGGCTGCTGCGCTATCTGCTGGAGGGATGGGTGGACCAAGGAGCGCTATGCGCGCACTGATGAGCAGAACGCCAAGGAGTCCAGCGCGGATGAGGTCGTTGGCTCTGACATGCGCGCTTCGCGCCAGCAGCGCTAGTAAGACGAGTGCGCCGAGCGCAAGGGCAGGTGCGCCAGCGCGTAGGGTCGTGGCGGGGATGGGCAGCAACGAGAGCTGAGCTGTCGCCACTGCAGCGATGGCCGCCCACCCAGGGCGACCCCCAAGTCGTGGCGCCCCTCGGCGCCGTTCACTCACGGTGTGACGAGCGGGCGGATCTGCTGCAAGACACGGTCGCTGATGATCCCTCGGGTGCGGAGATCGTCAACGATGAGAAATGGTGCCTCCTTGCGCGCAGCAATGATCTTCGCTGCCGTAACAGGGCCGATGCCCGGCAGTGTGTCGAGCTGCTCTACGGTCGCGGTATTCAAATCAATCTTTCCACCCGTGGCGGTTGTGGCTACC
>Ga0209617_10001278_pt1 | contig 11815 bp, 12 predicted proteins | sample LakEriepJuly2011_2_FD_187459 | JGI IMG/M metagenome (GOLD analysis project Ga0209617, IMG submission 187459) | Freshwater microbial communities from dead zone in Lake Erie, Canada - CCB epilimnion July 2011 (SPAdes) (version 2) | ecosystem: Environmental > Aquatic > Freshwater > Lentic >... | reverse complement strand
CGGGCTTGCCGCCGCGACCTTCCAGCACCAGCAGCCGCGGCCCCTGGCCCACGTACCACACGCGATTGTTCACCACCATGCATTCATGCGCGCCGCCCACATGGTCGGTCAGCCTCAGCACCTTTTCGCGGCGGTCCGCTCGATCCTGCTTGACGTAGGTGTTGTCGAAGCAGCCGGCGAGGACCGGGGCAAGAAGCAGCAGCATGAGAAGGCGACGGAGCATGACAGGCGAAAAGGTAGTGGGTTCGCCGATCGCGTGCCGGACGGGCTACGCTGCACCCATGCAGACGCAGGGACGGCTCGAAGCGCTGATGGCCATGCTGGCACGCGACCCCAATGACGCCTTTTGCCTCTACGGCGTGGCGCAGGAGCACGCCAAGGCGGACCGTCTGGACGAGGCGATCGGTTGGTACGAGCGCGTGTTGGCGGTGGAACCCACCCATGCCTACGCGCACTTTCATCTGGCCAAGACGCTGGAACGCGCCGGGCGCGTACCTGCCGCCATCGAGACCCTGCAACGCGGCCTGCAGGTTGCCCGTGGCGCCGGTGACGCGAAGGCGGCGAACGAGCTGGCCGGCTATCTGGATGAACTCACATGAGCGCGCAGCCATGCATCGATCGCGTGCTGGTGCACCCGCGGGACCCGGGCATGGTGGTGCTGCGCGTGGGCGATCTTCGGATCGGACCGATTCGTCGCGACGACGCGGACAAGGCCGGTGCCACCGAAGGCCGCCGATGGACGGCCGCACTTGCATCAAGCATGCAGGCACTCGCGGATGAGGTTGGTTGCCGCGCGGATGCGCTGCGACGCCTTGGCCGCCGCGACATGACGCGCGCCCTGCTGCAGGAGCGCCTGACCGCCAAGTGGGGCGAAGCCCTCGCGCAACGTGTGGTGACCGCACTCGAACGCGACGGCTGGATCGACGATTCCGCCTACGCGCAGCGTCGTGCCGCCTCGCTGCAGGCGCGACGACCCATGGCCGCCGAGCGTGTGCAGGAGCATCTGGAGGCCGAAGGCGTGTCGGCCACACGTGCACGCAAGGCGGCGCGCACCACGCGTGATGACGGCGCGCTGGATCAGGCCATGGCGCGCTGGAAGAAGGAGCGACGCGACGCCGCTTGGATCGCCCGAACGCTCGGCCGCCAGGGCTTCGAGTTCGATACCATCGTCTCGGCCCTGCACAAGGCCGGCATCCCATGCAACCTCGAAGCCTGACCCGAACGTTCACGCTCGTCGCCGCGACCTTGGCGCTGTCCGCTTGCCTGAACGACTCGGACACGATCGATGGCGCGGGCCCGGGACAGTTGCCGGATCTGGCGCCCGAGCCCACCACACCGCTGTACAACTCCAGCGGCCCGAGCGTGAAGAGTCTTGATCGTCGCAACTGGGAAGTGGTCACGATCGAGGCCCCACGTGGCCAAGTGGAACACCAGCCCACCTACGCCGAACCGCTTGTGCTGAACGGAGGCTCCGCCCGCAACGGCGAAACCTTCCCCACCGCCACCAGCGCCATGCAGCTGGGCACGAAGCCCGATGCCGCCGCAGCAGAGGGCGCACTGGAAGCGGGCTGGCCCGCCGTGCTGCTGGTCGCCTCGCCCGCACGCATGCTGATGGGCATGCCGCCGTGGATGACCATGCGCGGACCGAACCAGGCGAGTGGCGTGCTGCCGCCTTCGCAGACGCAGGACAACGGCGCGATGTGGATGTGGGTGGTTGCGCCCGCGACAGCCACGCCGCAGGCGAGCACGCCATGAGCCAGCTCGATGCGCGCGGACTTCCAGAGGGCTACCCGTTCAACCCGGAGTGGGAGATCGCGCCTCGCATGTACCGGGACATGGTGCAGCGCGGCGAGCCGGTGGTGCTGATCGATGTTCGAACCGCACAGGAACGCGCCACCGCCTGCATCGCGGGCAGCGTGCACCTGCCGCTCGCCGAGATCGAGTCGCGAGCGCATGAACTGGAAGCGCACGGCGATGCATTGATCGTGGTCACCTGCCACCACGGCCAGCGCAGCCTTCGCGCGGTGGCCGCACTGCGCCGCGCCGGACTGGACAACACGCGAAGCCTCGCCGGCGGCATTCACCTGTGGTCGATCGACATCGATCCCGCGGTGCCCATCTACTAGCGCATGCTGCGATACCGCCTGCCCGTCGGTGCCGCTCTCATCGCGCTGCTTGGCGCGCTGCTGTGGCTCGACGGCCGTGCGGCAGGCATGCCGGCAGCCTGGTTTCCCGACGGAACCCTTCCCGCCGGAGCCGTGCTGGCGCTTGCCAGCGTGCTGGTGCTTGTGCCGGTGCTGGTGATGGAACTCACGCGCCTGCTGAAGGCGGGCGAAGTGCGCGTGTGGCCGTTGCCGTTCGCGTTGATCGTGGCATGCGGCGCCTTCGCTTCGGTGTGCCTGCACGCGTGGAACATGCGCGATCTCGCGCCACTCGCCACCCTGCTGGCGCTGCTTGGCCTGCTTCCGTCACTGTGGGCGCTTGCCACAGGGAACGCTGCGGGCGCGGTGGCCAGTCTCGGCCGATGGGTGCTGCTGGCGGTATGGGCGGGCGCCATGCCGGCGTGCTGGATCGCGCTTCGTGCGCAGGTTCCCTGGACCGCCATGGTGGGCGCGATTCTGGCCGTGAAGTGCAACGACATCGGCGCCTACTTCGCGGGCCGGGCCTTCGGCCGGCATCGCATGGTGCCGTGGATCTCGGCGGCCAAGACCTGGGAAGGCTTCGCCGGCGGCGCGGTGGCGAGCATCGCCGCGGGCGCGTGGGTGGGGTCGCAACTGCCGGTTGGCGTGTGGCATGGTGTGGCGTTCGGCGCATGCGCCGCAGTGCTGGGCCCCTTCGGCGACCTGTCCGAGAGCATCCTGAAGCGCAACGCTGGCGCGAAGGACTCCGGCACCTGGCTGCCTGGCATGGGAGGTGCGCTCGACGTGTTCGACAGCCTTTTGCCAACCGCACCCGCCGCGCTGTGGCTGCTCGCCGCACGCGCCTGAAACCGCACTTTCACGCCGCTGCGCGCCGCTGGCCGCTCCGTGTACCCTGCACGACCCAACGCATGGAGATCCACGCATGAGTCTGCTGCAGCAATTGCTCGCGCTTCACCGCGCCGACGTGCAGGTTCGCTCGCTCCGCTCGCGCCTCTCGCAGGCCGACCGTTACCTGGCGACCCAGCAGAAGCAGCTCGATGACGTGCTGGCCCAGCGAGGCGACGTGGAGACGCAGCGCCGCCAGCTGCAGGCCCAGGTGGCCAACATGGAAATGGAAGGCAAGGCGATCGGCGAGCGCATCGAGCGCCTGCGCGCCGACCTGAACCAGAGCGGCAACACCAAGCAGTACACCGCCATCCTTCAGGAGATGAAAGTGATCGAGGTTCAGAGGGATGATCTGGACACGCAGGCGCTGACGCAGATGGAGCGCGTGGAGCAGCTGAACAAGCGGCTGGCCGACTTCGACACGGTGTTGACCGAGCGCTCGCGCCTGTGCGACGCCGCCAAGGCCGAAAGCGCCGAGCGTCACCGCGACACGGCCGAGCGACTGAGCGAACTCGAGCGTGAACGCGCCGCGGCGGCTGCGGGCGTGCCGGCGGCGGCCATGACGCTGTTCGACGAGGTTGCGGACCTGCACGAAGGCGAGGCCCTGAGCGAGGTGCAGGTGATCAGCGCGCGCCACCGCGAGTACGCCTGCAGCGCCTGCAGCACCGAGATTCCATTCGGCGTGTACACGCGACTGCTTGGCGAAGGCGGCGCCGTGGTGCAGTGCACCAGCTGCCGTCGCATCCTGCACCTGCCCGCCGAGACCGAGGCCACGGCGGCCAAGAAGCGCTGAGATTCAGGCGTAGCCCAGACGGTCGAGATCGTCCTCGTCGAGGCCGAAGTGGTGTCCCATCTCGTGCAGCAGCGTGATGCGGATCTCCTCGCGCACCGCCGCTTCGCCGCCACACGGTTCGCCCTCAAGCTCGCCGGGCTCCCAACCGCCCGCCTGATCGATGATGCCGCGACGGAACAGCGTGATCACGTCGGGCAGCGAGGGCATCTCCACCGAGCGTTCGGTGCGCGCCAATCCTTCGTGCAGTCCGCACAGGTCATCGTCGGCATCGAAGCCGAGTTGCGAGAGCAGTTCGGCGGATGGTTCGTCTTCCACCACAAGCGGCGCCTCGTCGAGCAGTCGCCTGTACTGCGCGGGCAGGCCATCAAGCACGGATTCAAGCAGCCCATCGAAGCGCGCGCGTTCCGCGTGGTTCACGGGCGCACCGAGCCAACAAGTTCACCGATCGACGCGACGCCCTGGCGCGCGCACCAGCTTGCGAGTCCCTGCGACACGCGCCGCGGCGTGGTGGGATCCACCATCAGCGCCGTGCCCATGCCGACCGCCGTGGCGCCCGCGACGATGAGTTCTGCCGCGTCGCGCCAGTCCATCACGCCACCGAGGCCGATGATCGGCACGCGCGCGGGCTTGGCCACCACGCGATGCACCTCGTGCACGATGCGCACCACGATTGGATGGATGCCCGGTCCCGACAGACCGCCGCTGCCTCGACTGAGCGCGGGCTTGCGCGACTCGGGGTCGATCTGCATGGCGGGATAGGTGTTGCACAGGGTGAGCGCGTCGGCGCCCGACTCGATGGCCGCCGCGGCAAGCCGAAGCGTGTCGCCGTCGGGAGGAAGCTTCACGAACAGCGCGCGCCCGGTGGTGGCCGCGCGCACCGCCTTCACCAGCGGCGCCAAGGACGCCGGGTCGCTGCCGAAGTGACGACCATCGGCGGTGTTGGGGCAGCTCACGTTCAGCTCGATCGCCTGCAGGCCGGCGGCGACAAGCTTGCCCGACACCTGCACGAACTCGTCGACCGAATGACCCGCCACCGAGCCGATCACGCGGCAGGCCACGCCGCCAGCGCGCGGTGCATGGTCACGCACGAAGGCGTCGATGCCGGGATTGGCGAGACCGATCGCGTTCAGCATGCCGCCGCGGGTCTCGATGAGTCGCCACGGCGCGTTGCCTTCGCGCGGTTCGGGCGTGAGGCTCTTGGTGGTGAGCGCGCCCAACCAGCGCAGATCGCTCACCTCGGCCAGTTCATCCAGCACACCGCAGGTGCCCGCCGCCGCGATGAGCGGCGACTGCATGGACAGCGAGCCCAGTGCGGTTCGCAGGCACTCCGCCGGCGCGCGCGCGGCCATGGGTCAGCCAGCCTTCGCGGGCGCGTTGCCGGCGCGGATGCGCGCGAGCAGGTCGGCATCCAGACCGAGGTACTCGTGCATGTGCTGGTCGTACGTCTCCTGATCCTTGTCACGGGAAAAGTCGAGGCGCAGCTCGTTGATCACCTTGGTGCCCTGCCCGATCCAGGCCTTCCACGTTTCAGCGGAGATGTTCTCGCCGATCCACGCGCCCACGGGTCCGCGGAATGGCGGCGCATCCATCTTGGTGCCGGCGCGACCGGTGCGCGAACAGATGAAACTGCCCGACGCGCGCAGCGCCTCGGCGGCCTCGACCTGCGCCGCGGCGATCTGCGGCGGCTCGCGACCCACGCCGCGCAGCAGTTCGGCGATGGCCTGCTGCGGCATGCGATCACCCTTGCTGGCCGCCACCTCGTAGCCGCGATTGAGCGTGGCCACCGCCTTGTCGCTCCAGCCTGCGCCGAGTTGCGCCTGCCCGCACAACTGCCACGCCTTGCTCATCTCGGGGGCGAGCTCGATGCACTTCTCGAGGCTCTGCGCCGCCTCGGCGAATCGGCCAGCCTGCAGGTAGGCATTGCCAAGGCTGAAGTGCGCCATCTCGTTGGTTGGGTCGGCGTGCGCCATGCGCTCGAAGTTGGCGATGCGGTCCGTGTTCATGGCGGCGATGATAGGGAACGCGCCAGCCTCGGATCAGCGCGTGGCCTGACGGTGGTAGATCCACCACTCCGCCAGCAGCAGCACGAACGCCAGCCCAAGAATCCACGGCCACAGGTCGAGGGCACCGCCCTCGCGTGCCACGGTGCGGACGGCCTGACCCGACAGCGTCAGCCGATCCACCGCGGCCACATCACATTCGGCTGCATCGAGCATGTTCACGGCCACCCAGCGCTCGCCCGACGCGCCATCGGCACCCTGCCACGCGATGCGATAGGCCCCGCACCGCCGCGCCGGTCCCCATGACGCTTCCGCATCGTGGCGCACCATCGACTCGGCGGCGCCACCGGGCGGCGTCACGCGAACATCGCGCGCGCCATCGGGCAGTCGCACACGGATCATGGCACCGGGTTCCAGTGATTCGTCGCTGGCCACATCCGACATGCCCGCGAGCAACTCGATGGCCTGCGCGGTGAAGTTGACGAAGCTCCGCTGGAAGGGCCAGTTCGAGTCGCCTGGCTCGAAGGTGACGGCGATCACGAATCCGTGCGCCGACGGACCCGCCACCACCAGCGGCGACTTGCCGCCTTCCACGATCGCCTGCCAGGGCGACTGCACCGCCACGCGATTGGCGCGCGACGCCACCAGCTCGTTCAGGTTGCACTGACGAAGCGCCGGATGATCGCCACGCATCGACTGCACGAAGTCGCGGCCGGGCGTGCCGAAGGGGTTGAGTCCATCGAGGGCAGGCACCGGACCGAAATGCAGCCAGCGCCCGCGGTTCATGCGCGAAGGCGGCGGCCCGGCGTTCACAACCACATCGAAACCCTCGGCCCATGCCGCGTCCTTGGCCTGCGCGGCCTCCACGGCGGCGCGATCGAAGGTCTGCAGCGAACCCGGAGCCAGTGCATCCAGCAGCGCACGCAGCGAAGCGTCATTGCCGATCAGCGCCACGCGAAGCGGCCGTGGCGCGCGCAACGCCACGAAGGCGCGATCATCGGTCGGGAAGGCATCACCCGGCGAACACTCGAACTCCAGCACCCGTCGATCGGGTGCCGCGAACGGGGCGAACAGCATGCGTCGCTCGCCGGCCATGCGATCGCGCTCCCGCACCGCGAGCGGCGGAACCTGCAGCGCGTCCGGCGAGGCGCCAAGCACGCCGCCGGCACTGCGCAGCACAAGCTTGCGATCGACAGCGGTCGATCCATAGTTGCGCAGGCTGGCGAAGGCCTGCACCTGTGCGGCATCCTCGATGGAGCGCTCGCAGCCGGCGGCACCGATGCCCGCATTGCCCGTGTCCGGCGAGCCGATGCGCGTGAATGTCATCGACTCGTTGGCGCGAAGCGACGCGCGATCTCCGTCGACGAGTCGGCCATCACTGAACAGTTCCAGTGCGAGCGGCTCGGCGGCGGGTGTCGGTGCACGCTCGTCCTGCGCGCCCGTTGGCTGCGCGCGCGCCAGCTCCAGGGCCGGTTCGATGCGCGTGCGCTCGTCGCAGCCCACGATTGCCTCGATCGCCATTCGCACGCGCGCAAGGCTTGTGGTGAAGGGCGTGCACACCTGCGCGGTGTCGGCGAAGGCGATCACCATGATCTCGGGGCCGGTGGACGCGAACAGACCGCCACCCTGCAGGCTCTCGGCACGCGCAATCGCCTGCCGCTTGGCCTCCACAATCCGCGCGACGCCGCCAGCGCCATCCAACGTGCCCATGCTGGCCGAGCAGTCGATCAGCATCACCACGCGACCACCGCGCACGCCCCAGCCACGCACGATGGGCTGCGCCACGGCGAGCGCCAGCAACGCCAGCAGCAGCATCTGCAGGAACAGCAGCAGACTGGGCCGAACGCGCTGGAACGGCGCGTTGGCACGCAGATCCTCGGTGCGACGCACCCACGGCAGCGAACTGCTGACCACGCGACGGGTGCGTCGCAGGCGCAGGAAGTACAGCGCCAGCAGCGGAACCGCCACCGCGGCGAACAGCAGCGCGCCCACGATCGGCGAGAGCACGCTCATCGCAGCACGCCTCCGCGACGCATGGTCTCCATCATCAGACGCGGCAGATCCACATCGGTGTCCACCGCCAGGTGCCGGATGCCGAGTCGCGCGCACGTGTCGCGCAGCTGCGCGTTGTGCGCCTCCAGCCGCCGGCGATGCTCGCGCAGCAACGCCTCGGACACGGTCACCTCGGTCTCGCTCGCATCTTCAACATCGACCAGACGCAGGTCACCCACGATGCCGTGCGATGCGGGCGACACATCCTCGGTGGCCAGTACCTGCAGCGCCACCACATCCCAGCCACGCGTCACCAACGCCTGCAGACCTCGGTCAAGATCATCGGTCACCAGGAAGTCGCTGATCACGATCGCCACGCCGCGTCCATGACGACCTTCCGCGGCAACGCGACACGCCGCCTCGAACCGCAGCGCACCCTCTGGCGCGCGATCGAGCAGCCATGCCGCGCACTCGCCCGCCTTGCGCCGACCGCGCAGTCCGGCCAGTCGCTCGCAGGACGCATCCTTCAGCATGCCAAGCGTGACGCGATGCTGGTTCACCAGACCGATGTAGGCCAGCGCCATCGCCATGCGCCTCGCGACCTCGAACTTGGTTGGCGTGCCAACGCCCATGCTGGCGCTCCCGTCCACCAGCACAAGCAGGCCGAGGTCCTCCTCCTCAAGGAAGATGCGCATGAAGAGACGCTCCATGCGACCGTAGATGTTCCAGTCCACGAAGCGAAGATCGTCGCCGGGCGCATAGGGACGGAAGTCGGCGAACTCCATGCCCTGACCACGGCGACGACTTCGACGTTCGCCCTCGCGCGAACCGCGCGGCTGGCGACGGCTGAGCACATCGAGCCGCTCGATGGCTGCCACCATGGCGGCGTCGAGCAGTTGTTCCACGCGACCGCTCATGGCGCCTCCAGTGGAAGCGATGACACCAGATGCGCGACCACCTCGTTCGCGCGCATGCCATCCGCCTCGGCTTCGTAGGAGAGCTGCAGACGATGACGAAGCGCCATCGCGGCAACCGCCCGAAGATCATCGATCGCCAGCGCGAAGCGACCAGCCAGCAGCGCACGCACCTTGCCCAGCGACAGCATGGCCTGCGCGGCACGAGGGCCCGCGCCATGACGGATCCATCGCGGGGCGTTGGGTGCCGCAAACGCACCACCGGCCTGCGTGGACAGCGTGAGTCGAATGGCCCAGTCCTGCACATGCGGGGCCACGGCCACCTGTCGCGCGAGCCGCTGCAGCGCCTGCAGGCCTTCCGCATCGATCACCTGCGGCACCTCGGGCATGGCGCCGATGGTCGTGCGACGCAGGATTTCGCCGAGCGCCTCGCGATCGGGCATGGGCACCTCGATCTTGGCCAGAAAGCGATCGAGCTGCGCCTCGGGCAGCGGATAGGTGCCCTCCTGCTCGATGGGATTCTGCGTGGCCAGCACCAGGAAGGGTCGCGACAGCTGGTGCGTGTGACCGTCCACGCTCACGCCTCGTTCCTGCATGGCTTCCAGCAGCGCGCTCTGACTGCGCGGCGCGGCGCGATTGATCTCGTCCACCAGCAGCACCTGACAGAAGATGGGCCCCGGGCGGAAGCGTCGCACGCGCTGACCCGTGACGGGGTCATCGAGCAACACGGCCGTGCCGATGATGTCCGAGGGCATCAGGTCAGGCGTGCACTGCACACGACCGGCGTGCAGCCCCGCTGCCTGCGCGATGGTGCGCACAAGCAGCGTCTTGCCGAGGCCCGGCACGCCTTCGAGCAGCAGGTGCCCATCGGCCAACAGACACCACAGACATTCCTCAAGCGATGCACCAAGTCCCACCACGCAGCGCTCGATCGCAGTGCGCAGTTCGCCAGCGCGCGTGCGGAAGTGGTCCGCCGCCTCCATCGCCGACGGCGCATCGGTGGGCGCATGCGCGCTCATGCACCACCACCTTCGCGGGCGCGGCGCTTGGCGGCGCGCAGACGGCCCATCGGGGAATCGTCCTGCGTTTCGGGTTCGGCGGAAGGTGCCGGCGCAGCCTCGACCGGCGGCTCCTCCAGGGCGATGGGTGCCGCGGATGCGGCAGCGGTGGCCGCAGAACGCGTGTCTGCGGGCGCGCCCGCTTCCAAGCCGTCGTTCGTGCGCGCGCGCTGCCGCGCCTGCTTCCACGCCGCTGTCACGCGTGCGGCATCGCGAGGTGCCTCGGCTGCGCGCCGCATCGGCCACTCGATCGAGAGTCGACGCACCGCCACATCCACCACGAACAGCGCCGCCGCCAGGAACACGCACAGATCCCACGCCTGCCGCATCGATTCAGGCATGGGCATGCCTTGCGTCTCGAACAAATTGGCGTTCGCGTCACCCACCTGCAGCACGCGACCACCGGTGCGACGCGCGATGGCGGCCATGCGATCGGGATCGGCCTGCACGGTGCGGAACTCGCGCGGGTACGGCACGCTGACCGACGCCTGCGTGAACACCGGTCGCGCGGCACCCGTCATGCCGAGCGCCGCGTTCACCAGATACGCGCCGGCCTGATCGACGGCAAAGCGACCGCCCCACCGACCCGCAGCGACCTGCCGAAGCGCCAGCGACTGCACCGCACCATCGGGCTGCATCACGCGCGCCTCGGCGGACTGCACGCGCGCGGCGGTGTCGCCGACCGCTTCCACTTCCACGATCGCCTCGTCGCCCTCGAGCCGCGAACGCACCAGCACATCACCCGGTGCGGTGGGACGGAGCATCCATCGCACCATGCCACCCACGAAGGGCTGGAAGCCGGGCCAGGTGGCCCACGCCGGCGTCCATCGACCGCCCAGATCGCTGGTGAAGGCCACGCCGCGACCGAGTCCGTGGTTCCACCAGGCAAGGATCGGGTCGGGCGGATCGCCCGCGCTCACCAGCCCGATCTGCGCAGGTTCGCCGCGAGCGCCGGTGAGCACGTAGCCGCGCAATGGTGGCACGGCGCTGATCGAACGCATCCAGTCGGCCGTTCCGATGCGCCTGGGCTCGAACGGCTGGCCTTCCCACACCAGTGAGCGACGCACCAGCTGCGCCTCCTTGATGAAGATCTGCGGAATCGCCACGCGACTCTGGTCGTCCTTCACCGCGTAGAAGCGACCGTTGGCCGCCTTCGCCAGCCGCGCGAGCAATCCATCGTTGGAGCCGTCGCCGATCGCGAGCGTGGAAAGCGTGACGCCATCGGAAGCCATGCGCTGCGCGAGGGCCATCCCAACGCTCGGCTCGCCCATGGTCTGCCCGTCGGTGAGCACGATGGCGTGCTTGGTGGTGGCATGACTCTTCGCCAGTTCGACCGTCGCCATCTCGAGCGCTGGAAAGAGATTGGTGCCGCCACCCGACGCGATCGCGCGGATGCGTGCCTCGATGGACGCCAGGTCTTCGCAGGTGGTCAGCGGCACGCTCAGCGCGGCGTCGCCGCTGAAGGCAATCACGGTCACCTCATCGAGCGCCGACAGCGCGCGGATGGCCTTGATCGCCGCCTCGGCCGCGATCTGCTGCTGCGAGACGCCGGTGCCCGCAACCGGCGACGCCATGCTGCCGGAGCAGTCGATGATCAACGCCAGTGCACCCGCCGGAAGCTTTCGCTCCTGCGGCGGATCCATGTCCACCGGCAGCGCCTTGGCGGTTTCACTGTCCTTCCAGCCGCCGGCGCCGAAACTGTGATCGCCACCCACCATCATCAGACCGCAGCCCATGCCCTGCACACTGGCGTGCAGCGCGCGATCGGTGTCGGCATCCACGCTCCAGCGCGGCACATTCACGAGCACGATGCCCTCGAAGTCGCCCGAAGCCACGCGCCGGCTCAGGCCTTCGGTGCCGCACACCTCCACATCCAGCTGTGACGCGCGGACGGCCTGCACCAGCGCCTCCACGCCTGAACCACCGCCGTCATCCACAACCAGCACGCGCCCCTCACCCGACACGAAGGTGATCGAACTGCCGCGATCGTTCTCCACGATCGCGTTCTGGCGCGCATCGACCGCCTCGAAGC
>Ga0209617_10001276_pt1 | contig 11829 bp, 8 predicted proteins | sample LakEriepJuly2011_2_FD_187459 | JGI IMG/M metagenome (GOLD analysis project Ga0209617, IMG submission 187459) | Freshwater microbial communities from dead zone in Lake Erie, Canada - CCB epilimnion July 2011 (SPAdes) (version 2) | ecosystem: Environmental > Aquatic > Freshwater > Lentic >... | reverse complement strand
TGAGTTTGTTCATGTCTTGATTTTAATACGAATATAAATAAGATGCCACGCGCTTGGCAATTGCGGTGCCACGGGCGATTTGCTGACACTCTGACACAAAGACGATACAAATTGCCACAACACCTTGTTTGTTTGTCACGGTTGACCGAATTTGCGGCAGATGATTTATGCAGTCACCGACATAGAGACCACCGGAAGTCATGCCGCCGGCAACAGTATTATAGAAATTGCCGTTGTCTTGTTTGATGGTGAGCGCGTGTTGCAGGAATTTTCAACCTTGGTCGATCCCGGTGTGGATGTTCCGCCCTACATCACCGGGTTGACGGGAATTACCACCGACATGCTGGTCGGTGCACCAACGTTTTCGGTCATTGCCGATCAACTCGAGGAAGTGTTCGAAGGAGCTGTTTTCGTTGCGCACAATGTCGGATTCGATTTCTCCTTTATCCGCGCTGAATTCGCCGCTATCGGGCGTAACTGGAATCCACCTCGGCTGTGCTCTATGCGCATGGCTCGCAAAGCGTTTCCCGGTCAGTCGAGTTACGGACTCAATAAGATTTGCAGTTGGATGGGATTGCGCAACGAGCAAGCGCACCGCGCCTTGAGTGATGCCCGTGTTTCGGCAGAAATTATGCGTCGCAGCTTGCCGCTGGTTTCTCCAACAGACATGAAAGGTATGCTGGCGGCCAAGAATGGGACCGTCTTTCTTCCTCCGAATTTGCCAGAGGAAGTTTACTTGCGTCTGCCGGAATTAACAGGTATTTATTATTTGTACAATGAAAAGGGTAAGCCCGTTTACATTGGCAAAGCCACCAACATCAAAAAGCGCATACGACAGCATTTCACAACGCATCCCGAAAGCTCGCGCTATCAGCATTTTTTGCGTGAGGTCGTTGATATCGGATTCACACTAACGGGCAATGAACTCTTAGCGCTGTTGTTGGAAGATCATGAAATTCGAACACATTGGCCGCAACACAACAGTGCACAGAAGCGCAAAACGAATCGCGTTACGGTGGTGAGCTATGAAGATTATCAAGGATACCGACGTTTGGCCGCTCAGCCGGGTGGCAAGGTGGCCGGTGGTGTTAAAACATTTGCTTCGCTGAACAAGGCCCGGGAATGGTTGCATGAAATGGCCAAGACCTATGCGCTCGACGAACGTCTGCTTGGCTTGAGCATGTTTGATGACCGCAAGCAGATGCCGGTTCCCACGGAACACAACGAACGGGTTCAACTTGCCTTGACCGATTTTTTGCACCGCGATCCATCGTATATCGTTGCTTCGCACGGTCGTCAGGCAGAGGAACATGCCTATGTGTTTGTGGAGCGAGGACTCTTGAAGGGCTATGCGTTTTTGACGGATAGCATCACACATCCGGATGAATTGCTCTTTCACCTGAAGCCCTTGCAGCATAGTGAGAATACGTCGTCCATACTCGATGCCTTTGAGCAAACTTCATGGGGATACCGCCGTATTTATTTCGAGCAGAACACGACAGTGGTTTAAGGAAATACAGGGGGCTCAGGCGCTCCAATCGTATAGATGTGAATTTTCTCGAGCGTGTTTTTTGGATTTAAAGTGTGCAACATTTCATCAAACCAGCCTGATTCGATGGTCGTACAAAACATGAGCTGCGGATAATACTTACGCATGCGCGCCACGCGCTGTTCGAGTTGATTGTCGTCGTAAAAAAGGATGTAATTGGGGAGTGTCCGCGGCATGATTTCGTTCGCCGTTTCGGTTGCCTCATGTTCGAAATTACGCATCACACCTTCCATCGGATCGCCTTGTTTGAAGTAGTAGTAAGTCGTCCATCGATTGCTGTAAAACTGCGGCATCATTGCGCCGGTAGGGGAGTGCGTGAATTCCAGAATGAAATTGTTACAATCGCCGCGCTCATACAAGTAGGTCATAGCTTCAACGCGACTGCGCTTGCTGTAAGTGAAGCATAGCGTGAGCATGGCAATGGTGTTTATGATCCAGAAAATGTTCAGGCTGATGGTCTGCCATCGACCGAAGTTGCGACGCTCGGCGAGATGGTTCCACCCCATTACTCCTGCAATAACGAAGAAGGGAAGGACTGGCAAAATGAATCGTTCCTGTTTGTTGGGATAGAGGATGTGAAAGATCAAAAAGGCTAGTGTAGGCAAAACGATAATGGCCAGTTTGCGCCAGTTTCTGAAGAATCCAATGGTGAGAAAAATGCTGACAGGAGGAATGATGAAAACGCTGATGAAACTCAGGTAGGCCAAAGGCGAACCGGGATAGTTCAGTGCGTTTTTCTTGTTGTATGCGAAGTAGCCCTGCAGATGCTGAAAGGGTTGGCCGCCCCATAAAAGCACATCGTCGATTTGCGTGAGGAAAAACGCAGCGAAGGAGGTGATTCCAAAAATGATCAGTGCCCTGAAGCTATGTTGAAGCCAGAGTATTCCGCCCACTACAGCGACGAACAATCCGGTTTGAAAACGCACGCCTACGGCCAGTCCCATGATGAAGGCTGCTAACGCAATCTTGATCCATGGTGCTGAAGATGGCTGCTGTTGCTCTGCTCCTGGCAGTTGGATAGGACCAAGTTTGAAGTCGCGTAAGGGGATGTAGCGAATCAAGAGCCACATGCCGCCCAGTAGCGGCGGCATGCACACCATCTCTACTAAGTTGCGGACGGAGAAGTTGGGCATGATGGCGATACACGCCAGAAGCAGCCCCACCATTTTGGCATCCTTCAACGTGCCGATGTGGCGGGTTATCTTGAAGCCGAAGTACACCGTGAGCAGTGAGTATAGGGCATGAATAGCGCGCATCAAAAGCATTTGCGTTTCCGGTGCGTCGATGCCTAAAACGTTGAAGATGGAGAGGAAGACATACAGAAAACCAAGGTAGAAAAAGCTGATAGGTTCAGGATGCTCGTTGGTGTTGCCGATACCGGGAAGCCAGTGGTTAAAGTTCTTGCCGTCGGCCCATGAAGCGGACGGTTCGATGGTCAGGAAATGATCGTCGTGCATCATATATCCCGGTGCAAAGAAAACGGCGAGCAAGCGAGCGCTAAGGGCGATAATCAAAATCGCGCGCAGCGGATGCAGTTGCCATTGTTGGATAAGAAAGCGGGAAATATTCGATAGCATAATGGATGGCCTTACCGGTTTAACGTCCGCAAAATTCGACCATTAGCACGAACATTCATCAACAAACCGATTGCTCAGTCTTTGCTTCTGGCGGGTCTGCGAAACGAATGCTTGTTGCGCACAATGTAGATCGCACCGGGAGTTGCTTGACGCACTTCTTCGGTGATGTAGAATGAGGCTGAGGTAAGGGTGATAGTGCGACGCAAATCGGTTGGTTTGCGCTTTTCTTTTCCCGCGGTTTCCATGACGATATCGATGGTGTCGCCATGCTCTTCCAGAGCAGCCACGTTCCAAATGACTCCGTCGTAATTCATCTTCGTGCCATCCTCATTCACGGTGCATTCTCCTTTTCCGCCGGTAATGTCGCCTTGACCATGGTCGTATTGCACGGCATAGTCCCAGCGGGTTCCATCAAACGTGGTTTGGCATTTGGCAGGTAGCGAAAACTTGGTGGTATTGTCCTCTTCGTCGGTGTATTCCACGAATCCTTCCCAATCGCCGCCCAGTTTTTTGAACTGCTCGAAAATGTATTCGCGGTCGCCCTGTGCATCCATACGGAGCGTGCAAACCAGGACCGAGAGCATGAGGAAGAATTTCATTGAATTGAAGTATGTGATGTTTCAAATGTAAGCAAGATTAACAGACTTTAGAGCTGATGGCCATACTCATAACATTTGGTGAGCCAACTCATCGTTTACGGGCGCTTTTCCGACAACCTTTATGTTCAAATTAAACAGCCATGAAAACCACAAAAGGCAACGGAACTCAGCAGAGCAAGCAACAGCGTCAATCCCATAAACCAAGGCCGGAGATTCGCGACGATATGGATAGTCGTAAGAATCGCGAAGCAGGCTACAACCGAACCATCAGTAAAAAGGGCGACCGAAAAAAGGCGCACTGATAGGTTGGAAATGTTGGTAAACAGCGTCTAAAATTGACGGTGAGTGAAGGTTTCTGATGCAATTTCGCGCACATAGATTTTCACAGTTATGAAGCGTATTGAGAATTATGTCGCCGGAGCTTGGACGTTCGGCTCGGGAAAGGAAAAGCAGCTGTTCAACGCAGTGAATGGAGAGGTAGTGGGTGTCGCAACAGCTCAGGGAATTGATTTTGGTGAAGTACTCACTTATTCCAGAAACGTCGGTGGTTCTGCGCTGCGCAAGTACACGTTTCACGAACGTGGCCGCATGCTCAAGGCCTTAGCGATGTATCTCAATGAGCGCAAGTCAGCTTACTATGACTTGAGCTATGCCACAGGAGCGACAAAGATTGACAGTTGGATTGATGTTGACGGCGGAATCGGAAATCTCTTTTCTTACGCTTCATTGCGCCGTCAATTTCCGAATGAACGTTTTTATGTGGATGGTGAAATGGCCAAGTTGTCGAAACAAGGCACGTTCATAGGCCACCACATCATGGTGCCGCGCGAAGGTGCTGCTATTCACATCAATGCTTTCAACTTCCCGATTTGGGGCATGTTGGAGAAAATCGCTGTGAACCTGCTTGCCGGCATGCCTGCTGTTGTTAAGCCCGCGACGATCACTTCATACCTGACGGAGATTGTCGTGCGGGATATCATCGCATCCGGCATTCTTCCGGAAGGTGCATTGCAGCTTATCTGCGGAAGTGCTGAGGGCATTCTCGATCATGTGATGTCGCAAGATGTGGTCACCTTCACCGGAAGTGCATCTACAGGACGCATGTTGAAGTCGCATCCCCGAATCATTTCGGAATCGGTTCACTTCAACATGGAGGCCGACTCGCTGAATGCTGCGGTCTTGGGAAAAGATGCCGCGCCGGGAACTGAGGAGTTTGACTTGTTCATCAAAGAGGTGCGCAAAGAAGTCACCGTGAAGTGCGGGCAAAAGTGCACCGCTATTCGCCGCGTGATTGTACCTCAAGAATATGTGGAGGATGTTCAGATTGCGCTGGGCAAGGCCTTTGCGAAAACGGTGGTCGGTAATCCGCGCAATGAGTCCGTGCGCATGGGATCACTTGCCGCGATGTCTCAACGTATCGATGTGCTGGAGAAACTAGAGTTGCTGAAAAAGGAATCAAGCATTGTTTTCGGTGATCCATCCAAGGCGGAACTCATCGATGCAAGTTTTGAGCATGGTGCATTTATGTCACCCATCTTATTGTTGAATTCAGATCCGTTTAAACATGTATCCTCGCATGAAGTGGAGGCCTTCGGTCCGATTACAACGTTGATGCCCTATGATCATTTAGACGATGCCATTGCCTTGACCAAAATGGGTAAGGGCTCTTTGGTGTGCAGCATTACGACACATGACGATCGTATCGCAAAGGATTTTGTGATTGGCAGTGCTTCGCATCACGGCCGCATTCTCGTGTTGAATCGCGAAAGTGCCCCGGAGAGTACGGGTCATGGTTCTCCCATGCCGTTGCTCGTGCACGGTGGACCGGGTCGTGCGGGCGGCGGCGAAGAAATGGGCGGTATGCGCGGCGTGATGCATTACCTGCAGCGCACGGCCATTCAAGGTTCGCCGACAACACTGACGGCCATCACCAACGTGTTTCAATACGGAGCACACCAAGAAGAGGCGAATCCGCATTTGTTCAGACAACATTTCGAAGACCTGCAGATAGGTCATACCGTATTCACACACAAGCACACGGTTTCGGAAGCGGATATCGTGAATTTCGCGAATGTGAGTGGAGATAATTTTTACGCGCACATGGATGCGACTTCGTTGGAAGGTACCGTGTTTGATCGTCGTGTTGCGCACGGGTATTTTGTTCTCTCTAAGGCGGCGGGTTTATTTGTTGACCCGAAGAAGGGGCCTGTGTTGCTCAACTATGGATTGGAGGAAGCACGTTTCACCAAGCCTGTTTATCCGGGCATGACCATTGGCGTTCGATTTACCGTCAAGGAAAAAGTGGATCAGGAGAAGCGCACACCGGAGGATGTCGCCAAGGGCATTGTGAAGTTTTTGGTGGATGTCTATGATGAAACGGGCGAAACGGTGGCTTTGGCAACTATCTTAACCATGGTAAAAAAGCGTAATCAGGAGTAGTGCTATGAGGTGGTTCGTCGTCTTGCTTGCATGGTGTTTTTCGAGTGTCGGTTCAGCGCAACAGCGACTCGATTCGTTGTTTTTCAAAAGTGATTTACAGGCTGACTTGGAGGCCCTCAAAAAGGAGCTGATACAAAGTCACCCGAATCCATTTGCTTTCTCCACGGAAAATTATTTCAATAAGGTCTATGAAGCCAGCGGTTATGCGCTGGATGAGCGCACCTCGTTGCGTGATTACTCGCTGATCGTAGCCAATCTGCTCAATACATTGCGTGATTCTCACACGTCGATTGACTACAGTCAGCTGCAATACCTGCAAATGGCCGATGGCGGTTATTTCCTTCCGTTACAAATCGAGCGTGTATCGAATGGTCGCCAGCGATTTTTCGTCAAGGGTGACTGGGAAGATAAGATAACGCGCGGTAGTGAGTTGCTCGCTATTAATGGGGTGTCTGTGGATGCGATGTTCAAGCATGCGCTGAATTATGCGTGTATTGAAGGCGACGCGACAGAGGCGCAGCATGCTGTTGCAACATCGATTATAACGATTTGTGCCGGACTGAAAAAACCTTATGCCAAAATCAATCGCGTTGACGTTGTCGATTTTCAATCAGGCGACACACTTAGCGTTGAATTACGCGCTTATCAGCGAAAGGAATTTTACCGCAAGCGAGCGGAGCGCGAGCACGCGGATATGCCGTTTCCCGTGACGTTGCAGATGGACGATGAACACAATCTGGCGGTATTGCGTGTAAGCACCTTTGCACCGCCTGCCAGCGGGAAATACCGCAAACGATTAAAGGAGAGTTTTGCTCAGATTAAGGAGGGCAATTATGCAAATCTCGCTATCGATTTGAGGGGTAACGGTGGTGGTAGCAGCGCGCTGGTAGAGTACCTATACGCGTTTCTAGATACCGCCGGTTACAATACGCCAAGCAATGTCATTGGTAAGAACAGCGAGCTTGCTGCATCGCGGGCAAGGTTATTTTATTCTGCGTTCGGCGACATTATGGCCTTCATATTTTACCGTAATAACGAAGATGTGCAAAGCTTTCGTCATTTTGCTTCGTTACCAAAGGGTGGAGTAGATACGGTTTATTTCAAACAGCCAACACGTCAATTACAGCAAGACGTCTTCACCGGTAATTGCTATCTGATGATTAACGGACTTACGGCTTCTGCGGCTGTGGATTTCACCAACGGTTTCCAACGCAACCGGCGCGGGCAGGTTGTCGGTCAGCAGTGTCTCGGTCCCAAAACCGGAACCTGGGGAAACCCTGCACTGTATACGCTGCCGCGAACGGGTTTACAGGTGAGTATAGCCACCATTCGTTACAATTACGATGATTCGTTTTCATATGATCGAATGGGAATCATTCCGGATCATTGGGTGGATTGCACTCCGGCAGACTTGAATTTAGAACGCGATACGCAATTGGAGTTTATACTTAATTTATTGAAAGAAAAATGAGGCTTAATGGCATTGTTCTCTGTGGTTTGTTGACGCTGTTTTCTATGGACGCACTTGCGCAGTCATTGGATAGCGTTGACGTTGTGCAAATTCGGAAGTTGGCACTTGCGCAATATTCCGATGATGAGGAGCGCTTGACGGCAGTGTTTGCCATGCACAACGACGTTCCATCGAAGGATAAGGTGATGATGCAGCGCTATGATAGTTTGACCAAGGATAGTACGTTCATGCAGTCGCCTGCTTTTCGATCTGTTGCTGTCGACCGTGCTCTGTGGGGGATGGTAAAAGGAAACGCGCTAAAGCAGTATCCTTCTTTGAAGGCTGCTTTTGGAGATGTGCAAATGCCGGAGGGGTTGAGTCCATACCATCAGGAAGTGTCTGCAATCATCCTCGAGTTTTCCTTGGAGGCGGGAGATTTTGCAACGGCTTATCGGATGCAAAATGCCCTTCACGCCGCGACATATAATGATTGGAAATCGGAACGGTCAGCACTCATGGATAGCCTTCGATTAGCTGGGACGAAACATGATTCGGAGTTGAGCGCGATGGCCAAATCTCACAAGGCCGTTGAGCAAAAGCAATCAAGCATGCAGTTGATTCTTATTTCAATCGCTGTAGTGCTGTTGTTGGTGAGTATCGTTCTTGGGTTAATGATGCTCAAGGGGCGCAAGCAGTTGTTGCACGCGCGACAGCTGGCGGATGACAATTCAGAGAAGGAAGAGTTGGTTCGCAAACTGGAAGCGACCAAGCGTGAGTTGCAGCAGCACTTGGTTGCTGATAAAAAGAAGCTGGAGCCGGTGATAGTTGCAGCGCCTGAATCAACGCAGCCATCCATGGATCTGTCAGGATTGAATGACGAAATACAACAAGGCCTTTCCAAAATTAAAGCTCACTGTGAGGCGGGTAAACAGGGCATGAGCGTGCCGACATACATGTCGATTGTCAATGATACTACGCGCCTTAGCAGTGTTGTGCTCAAGCGTATTCAAGCGCTAACTTCAGGTCAACAAAAATCATAACCACCATGAAATCTGCTGTCAAGCTCTGCATTCTCTGCACCGTTTGTTTGCTGTCGCTCCAAGATGCTTCTGCGCAATTGCGTCTGATAACTGCTGCGCGTCCCTTGCCTCAATCAGTAGTATATGAGGAGGATGAAGAGCAGGAGGATACCTTGCAAGGTTTGAGCTTTGGTCTTAATCTGGGAAGTTATTTCGCAAATGCCCAAACGGCGAATATTTACAATGGCAGTGGACCGTTTGCTGAAGATGTGAATGCAGCGGCGGGTGTTCGCTGGTATTCCATTCCGGAGCGCATTGGCATTGATGGCCCCTTCGCTATGTCGAATGATATCCGCGAGATTCAAAATTTTTACAACACGCAGACGTATACGTTTCCTTACGATTACGCTCCCACCAACATGCGGTATAATCCTGCTATGTATGTTGGTTTAAACATTAAATGGAATTTCAATCGTTACGCTGCACTGCTCATGAATCTCAATGCCTGCAGGCTAAAAGCTGTCGGGCAGTTTACCATGCAATTGCCTCCTACTTCTCAAACAGCGCAGAATAATGTGGGGCCGACATTGCTTTCAGTTGCCGGTGAAGAGCAGCGCTTCAACTTGAATTTGGGCTATCGTCAGGGTTGGATGATGGGCGATTATTCGAACTTTTTTGTACAGGTCGGTGGTAGTATGCTCGGCACGAAATGGATGCGCAATTATGTGCTGGTGGCCGATCGTCAGTTTGATTTAATTACCAGCGGTTATGTGGCGGGTCAAACACCGATGTCAGCAGTACCAAACACGGGTGTGGGCTTTGGAGCTTTTGTCGAAACGGGAGTAGAGTTTTGGGTCGGCAAGTATTCCTTCGATATTGGCCTGGGCTTTTCACGCGAAAAGGTAATCATCAATACCTATGAGCAAAACGTCACCAACAAGTGGCTGCAGGCAACCTTCAACATATAACGTTCTTTATTTAACCGCAGAGTCGCAGAGAATCGTCAACCCTCAACCCTCAAATACCGACTCATACACCAACTCGTTATCCAACTTACCCAAGCTTACGGTTTCAATTCGGTTGACTTTAGCGGCATCAAACGGGCGTGATACCTTCAGGTAGTTTTCGGTGAATCCGAACATCCGTCCGTCTTCTTCTTGTCCTTCCCAGAGCACGTGGTGATTTGTTTGGGCAAAGGATTCATAGAATGCTCTCTTCTTTTTATCCGATAGCATGCGCAGCACGTTAGTGCGTCGATTGCGTTCATTCATAGGCACAACGTCGTCGATACGAAGTGCAGTGGTATTGTCGCGTTCGCTATAAGTAAAGACGTGTAAATAGGAGACGGGGAGTTCTTGCAGGAACTCGTGCGTTTGTTTGAAATGTGCTTCTGATTCAGAGGGGAAACCGGTGATAACATCAACGCCGATACAGGCATTCGGCATAAGTGACTTAATGAAGGTGATGCGCTCCCGGTAAAGGTCGGTCCGGTATCTGCGGCGCATAGCACGCAGGATATCGTCGCTTCCGCTCTGCAAGGGGATGTGGAAGTGAGGCATAAATTTCTTCGAATCCGCAACGAAAGCAATGATTTCATCAGAAAGCAGATTGGGCTCAATCGATGAAATTCGAAAGCGCTCGACACCATTGAGTTCGTCCAGCCGTTGCACCAAATCGAGCAGACTCGTTTGATGTTGCGTGCCGTAGTCACCGATATTGACTCCCGTTAGGACGATTTCTTTTGCCCCCGATTCGATTGCTTTTTGGGCCTCTGCCAATGTTTCTGCAAGCGGAGCACTGCGGCTTCTTCCGCGTGCCAGGGGGATGGTACAAAAGGCACAAAAGTAATTGCATCCATCCTGCACTTTGAGAAACGTCCGCGTGCGATCGCCGGCTGAAAATGACGGGATAAATTCTTTTACGTCTTTGATTTCCCCGACGTGTATGCGGGTCTCACCTGATTTTATTTTGGCTTCGACGTGGGCGGGAAGGTTGAATTTTTCTCCGGCGCCAAGCACAATATCAACGCCGGGAATTGCGGCGATATCTTGTGGCTTCAATTGGGCATAACATCCCACAACGGCAACATAGACGCCCGGGTTGTTGCGCACAGCTCGGCTCACCAGATTGCGGCATTTTTTGTCAGCTTGTTCTGTAACGCTGCACGTATTGATGACCAGCACATCGGGATTGGCTTCCATATCCACGCGGGAGTAGCCTGCATCGGTGAACTGTCGGGCCAAAGTGGAGGTTTCCGAAAAGTTCAGTTTACAGCCCAGTGTATGAAAGGCAATCGTGCGAAATGGATTCATGCGCGGCAAAGATAATGGCCATAGAGCCTCACCTCTTTTCGTTTATAAACTTGTAAAAGTCTGTTTGTAGGGATGTCCATGATTCGTTAATTTTAGGCCTTTCAAAAAAACACTGCAACATGTTGAGAAACCTACCACTAGTGGTACTCTTTTTTGTTATCCCATTTATTGTAAAAGCGCAGGAGCCGTGTGAGGTGGTGTTTGATTTGTTTGGTCAGGATACGGCTTGCGTGGGAGCTGACCCCTTCTATTTACCGCCGGTAGCTCCTTTCGGTGGTACTTATTCGGGGTTGAATGTTTCTGCTGATGGTCTGTTTGATCTTTCGGGATTAAGCGTGGGGGAGTATGAAGTTGTTTACACGGCTGATTCCGCGGTTTGTCTTGGTTCTGCTTCGGCGTTTATCACGTTGGTTGAACCAACACCTTTTACACTTCTCGGTACAACCGAAGTGTGTGTCGGTGGCACAACAGTACTTGCATCAGAGGAGGGGTACGAGTTGACATGGGATGATGGAACCAAGAGTTTTGTGCGTGAGTTTAATCCTGACAGCACATATGAAACCTATGCGGCCTATACCGATGCTGCCGGATGTACCTATTACAACGAGTTTACCTTGGTCGTTTTGGATTTTGATAGCACGGGAGTCGTAGCGCCTCAGCAAGTGTGCTATGGACAAGAAATCACCATTGACATTGTCAATGCGACCTACGTGCAGTGGTTAATTGATTTTAGCGAGTCCACGCGAATTACAACTTCCTTTACACAAGACACTACACTCGAGTTGAAAATCTACTCAGGTTCGTGCGACAGTATTTTCAACTTCACCATTGAAGTAGCGGACTCGATAGAGTTTGATATTATCACCGATACTACTCTGTGTACT
>Ga0209617_10001275_pt1 | contig 11833 bp, 7 predicted proteins | sample LakEriepJuly2011_2_FD_187459 | JGI IMG/M metagenome (GOLD analysis project Ga0209617, IMG submission 187459) | Freshwater microbial communities from dead zone in Lake Erie, Canada - CCB epilimnion July 2011 (SPAdes) (version 2) | ecosystem: Environmental > Aquatic > Freshwater > Lentic >... | reverse complement strand
CGAGCCGTCTTTAGAGGCCTGTTTTGTTGACTACGGCGAAGAGCGCCACGGCTTTTTGCCTTTCAAAGAAATCTCCAAACAGTATTTCTCTGGCAATGTGTCAGCTTCACAAGCCCGCATCCAAGACGTGATCAAAGAGGGTCAGGAAATGCTGATCCAGGTGGAAAAAGAAGAGCGCGGTAACAAAGGCGCGGCCCTCACTACCTTCATTTCATTGGCAGGCCGCTATGTGGTGCTTATGCCCAACAACCCACGTGGTGGTGGCGTCAGCCGTCGCATCGAGGGTGACGATCGCGCCGAGCTCAAAGAAGCCATGGACCAGTTGGAATACCCCAATGGCATGTCCATCATTGCACGAACTGCTGGCATTGGCAGAAGCGCCCCTGAGTTGCAATGGGACTTGAACTACCTCTTGAAACTGTGGACCGCCATCGATGGCGCCAGTGGCGCCAAAGGCGCTTTCCTGATTTACCAAGAGTCCAGCTTGGTGATCCGCGCCATCCGCGACTACTTCAACAACGACATCGGCGACATCCTGATCGACACCGACGACATCTACGACCAAGCGCAGCAGTTCATGGCCCATGTCATGCCCGAGCATGCCGCACGTGTGAAACGCTACCGCGATGAAACACCTCTGTTCTCGCGCTTTCAAATCGAGCACCAAATCGAGTCGGCCTATGCACGCACAGTCAACCTGCCCTCTGGCGGCGCGATTGTGATCGACCACACCGAGGCCTTGGTGTCGGTTGACGTCAACTCGGCCCGCGCCATCAAGGGCGGCGACATCGAAGAAACCGCCACCCGTACCAACCTGGAAGCCGCTGATGAGGTGGCTCGCCAAATGCGTTTGCGCGACTTGGGTGGCTTGATCGTCATCGACTTCATCGACATGGACGAGTCGAAAAACCGCCGCGAGGTGGAAAACCGCTTGCGCGACGCGCTGCGCCAAGACCGCGCCCGTGTGCAGTTTGGCACCATCAGCAAATTTGGTTTGATGGAAATGAGCCGGCAGCGCTTGCGCCCTGCTCTGAGCGAGGGGGCTTCCATCCCCTGCCCACGCTGCGGTGGTTCAGGCCATGTGCGCGACACCGAAAGCTCGGCGCTGCAGATTTTGCGCATCATCCAAGAGGAGTCCATGAAGGACAACACGGCGGCGGTTCACGCCCAAGTGCCTGTTGAAGTGGCTTCCTTCTTGTTGAACGAAAAACGCTCTGAAATCGCCAAAATCGAATTGCAGCAACGCACCAATGTGCTGCTCATCCCCAACAAAGGTTTGGAAACCCCGAACTACAAGTTGGAGCGTTTGAAGCACGATGACCCGCGTTTGGACAATATCCAAGCCAGTTACAAAATGGCCGAGGACATCGAAGATCCCACCGCTGTCACCCGTCGTTCGCAAGAGCCGACCAACAAGCAAACACCTGTGATCAAAGGCGTGCTGCCCGATTTGCCCGCACCGCACGCCGAACCGCGTGCAGCCAGGGCTGAAGCGTCAGCGCCGTCAACACCTGCGGCCAAACGCAGCAGCCCTGCAGCTGCTGCGCCCGCTGAAAAAGGCTTTTTCGGATGGATTAAAAACCTGTTTGGCAGCGACTCTGCCAACGAACCCGCCAAACCCGCCACAGAAGACAAACCCGCTCGCTCAGGCGAGCGCCGCGAAGGTAGATCTGGCGAAGGCCGCAACGGGGACAACCGCCGTGGTGGTCAACGCCGTGGTGAAGGTCGTCGCGTAAGTGCAGAAGGCCGAACTGGCGAAGGCCGTGACGACCGCGCCAATGAAGCCAAGACCGATCCCCCCCGCAGTGACCGCCCTGAAGGTGGACGTGAGGGTGGACGCGGACGTGGCCGAGGCGATCGTCCAGACGGACGCCGTCGTCAAGAAGCTGGGGCCACAGAAGCCCCCGTCAACACCATGGCAGGCGATGTGGCAGTTAACCCAGGCGAAACCACCGAACGCGCACCGCGGGAAAAAACCGACGGACGCCGTGGTCGTGGTCGGCGTGGCGAGCGCAACAACCAGGGTGCATCCGACGCGCAAATGCCATTGGCTGAAGATGCGCTTGCCAGCACTGGTAATGCTATCGAGCAGCAAACTCTGCCCGAAGAAGCTTCAACGGCGGCAAGCGAAGGCGGCGAGCGTGTCAATGAGCGCCGTGAACGACGCAACCGTGACCGTTATGGCCGTGATCGTGCGCCTCGTGCAGAAAAGTCCGATGACACAAACACTGCCAGTGTGGATAACGCTTGGTCACCCGCAGCACCTGCGACTGTCGCAGTGGCGGCAACGGCACCAGCTGCGCTACAGCACCGCATGCCCAGTATCGCCTCCTACGAACTGCCCATGGGACAGTTACAGCAAGTTGCTTCTGGCAGCGGTTTGGAATGGGTGAACTCCAATCCTGAGCGCATCGCACAGGTGCAAACGGCCATTGCGGCTGAGCCCAAACCTGTGCATGTGCCGCGGGAACGTCCAGCACCCATCGTGATCGATGAAGGCCCCTTGGTATTGGTAGAAACCAAACGCGATTTGCGTCAGATGGCTATGCCGTTTGACGACAACCGCCCTACGGCCTAAGACTGCAGTTCAAGCGCTGGCGGACAGCTTCCAACACGCCAGCGCTTGCGCTTGATCGCCTTTTTGTTCGGCCAGTTCGGCTAAGGCCCGCCAAGCGCTGCGTTTTAACTCGCTGGACTGCAAACGTGGTGCCGCTTGCTCAAGCAGTTGCTGAGCCTTGCCCCACAAACTGTGGCGCAAACAGACCATGCCGCTCAGGTACTGCAACTCGACGCTGCGCGGATTGGCCAATCGCGCTTGTTCCACTCGGGCTAACCACTCGCTGTCAGGAACCAAGGTTTGCAAGGCCTGCGCCAGCACTTGCACCACACGTTGGCGCACTGCGCTATCGCTTTGCTCAGCGGTGTTGCTAGCGAGAGCTTCCCACACGGGCAAAAGCCATTGCAAGGCCAAGTTGGCCTCGCCGTTGAAACCCAGTAAGCGCCGTGCTGCGTAAACAGCAACCTCTGGCATAGCACGCTCAGCAGATTGCAAGATACGCCAGGTGGCTTGTAACTGATGCGCATCTCGACAGTCGTCCATGCTGGCCAAAGCCAGGCCGCGCATCAAACTGTTGGCGGCGTTGGGAGAAAAAGCGCCATGCTTGGCCAACAAACGTGCGGTGTCCAAAGCGGGCAGATGCATTTGCCCCAGGCGATCAGCTTTCAATCGCAAGCGCAACGCCAAAGTGCGTCGCGCAGTGCCTTGGGGCAATTGGCTTAGGTACTGGTGTGCGCTGCGCTCATCGCGATCGTGCAAAGCCCAACGCGTGGCGTTCAACCGTGCGGCATCTTGCACCTCATTGCGCAGCGTTGAGCTCAAAGCAGGGTGAGGCTGAAAGACCTGCTGCAAATGCTCGTCCCGCGCTTTTTCGTCGCGCAGCACATGCGCACTTTCAGCAGCCAACAAATGCAGGACGCTGCGCATGAGCAGCAAACTGGCGCTGGGTGAAACGCCATCTTCGGATGAAAGCAAGCCGTCAACATGCGCCAAACCTTGCAATGCGGCTTTACGGGCCCGCAAATAACGCCCCGTCATCCAACCGATTTGGGCGTTGAGCATGAGCGATTGGGCGCTGCGTTCGCGTTGCTGCACCCGCCAACGCCTCGCCTGCTCTGGCAGTACCCATAAACCCAATAGGCTGCGAAGCGCAAAGTACGTCAAGGCAAATACCAAGGCCAAGCTGATCAAAACCAAATTGAGAGAAAGGTCGACACGGTAGGGTGGCACAAACACCGTGACCGTGCTAGCTTGTTGGCTCAAGCCCAAGGCCACTGCCACAGCAACCGCAAACAGAGCAACAAGCCACAGGGCCAAGCGCATCTCAGCGACCTGCCGCCGCTGTCGCCAGCGCTGCCAGCGAATGGTCTAAACGCGGCATATCAAACTGCCGCATTTGGTTTTGGGTTTGGTTGAGCAAAGACAAGGCTGTGATGCCTTTGCGACCCGTCACATCAAAGAAGCGACGCATATCGCGTTCAGCCCATTGCAAATCGTTGCGTGAGGCGGTTGTCTGTCTGGCCAATAAACCCAAACGTGCGTTGAGCAAACGCAATTTCAAATTTTCGCGGGCAAAAAAGCTCTGCTCCGGCGTGAGTAACACCGCCTCGGGTTGGTCGATGCGACTGACTCTCACCAGACTGCTGAGCTCTGCCCACACACTGCTGACCAGAACCGACCACTGCGCTTGTTGCCACGCCTGCTCCCACACATTGCCCACCGGTTGACTGGGTGCGGGTGCGGCGCGGCTGTTGGCACCCACCGCATTGAGCAAAGGGATTTCTTCTACCAAGACCACCAACTCATCAAGCTTGTTAAGCAAGCTCGGGGTATCGGTGACACTGACCGACTGAATACGGTCGATATCAGTTTGCAAAGCACGCAGTACCGGAGCCAGACGCGGTTGCGATACTTTGCTTAAGCGTTTTTGGGCGCTCTGCAATGCCGCCAGCATGGGTTGCACACTGCCAGTGAGTTCGGCCTGCTGCTGCGCCAGACTCAGCGCGGACTCGATATCCACCACCATGTTTTCATCTCTTGAGCGTGTCAGGCTTTGCATCAACTCTTCCAGTTGCGAACGCTGCAATGCCACTTCACTCAAGCGGGTATCGAGCAAGGCCACGCGGGCTGCGGTTTCGTTGGCCAAGTCTTGCGCGTTCTTGGCCAAGCTATTGGCTTGCATGGAAAGTTGTCCTGCATCCGCGCTTTGTCTGGCCAATTGCTCTTGAATCAAACTGAGTTTTTGCCACAGCATGATGGCCAGTGCCAAGGCAAGCAAGGCAATCAAACCCATCAATTTGCCCCCATAAGAGCGCCAAAGAGGACGTGAGGTTTCAGGACCGGCCGCGGGGGGAGGGTTTAGTTGCGTTGGTCCAGACTCACTGCTCATGCCATCAATTCTAATGAGGCAAGCACTTCGCCCAGACTGGGCCTGCAAAAAACCACTTTCCCGATACCCATGGCCTTGGCAGTTTGCACAATCCGTTCATGCGTGGCCATGGCGCGGGTGGCGCCCCACTCTTGGTCTGGCAGCAAGCTGGCCAAGTTGTCCAAGGCCTGGGAACTGCTGAACAACCAAATACTGCCGTCTTGGGCGGCTTGACTTGCTTCTTGTAAACGGTATTTATCCCAACGTGGAACACAGCGTTGGTAGACCGACAAAATTTCTACATGAACACCGCTCATGGCCAATTGCCGCAACAACCAATCGCGTCCTGAGCCTTGCGAGCTAGGGTCTTCTTGGTCGCCATCACTGCCGCGTAACAACAAAACCGGCTTGCGCGGCTGAAGCTTGGCTTGCACCACCGGCCACAGTGATTCGGTATCAAACTGGGCAGCGTCAGGCGGCGGCGAATCGATCAGTGTGTCTGGTACCCCTGCGTCGCGCAAAGCCTGACGGGTGCCAGGCCCCGTGGCCCAACAGCGCGTCATACCCCAGCCGGCTTTGGGTTTCATGGCGCCTAAGGCATTGGTCACGGCTGCACGGCTGACAAACATCACCGCTTGATAACCATGCCAAGCATCGAGTACAGAGCGTAAGCGCATCAAATCGGTCATAGGGTTGACTTCGATCAACGGCCAGTTTTGAACGCGGTGCCCGGCTTTGCGTAAACCCACGGCCCACGTCTCCCCTTCAGCAGCAGGTCGGGTGAGGATGACGTCAAGAGCCACTCTGGCGGTACGCACCATAAGAGGAGCAGCCAGCGCAGTTACGCGGCGCCCTGTGCTCGCAGCTTGGCAGCCACTTGCAAGCCCAGTTGCTCAGCTTGCGCTAAATCGGAGGCCATACCCTCGGTGTGTGCGCGCAAAAGGGGAGCGTGCAAATCGTCTGGGTTGCCCCAAGCGGCGTCGATACGCAACTGGCCTTGGTCAAGCGTGGCATGAGCTGCCAAAGGCATAGAACAACTGCCCCCCATGGCACGACTGACCGAGCGCTCTGCAGCCACTGCCAGCCAAGTAGTGTGGTCTGCCAAGGAGGCTAAGACACTGCGCACATCGTCTCGCTCACTGCGGATTTCAATGCCCAAAGCGCCCTGTCCAGCAGCGGGGAGCATCTCACTGGTAGAAAAAATATGTCTAATTCGATCTGCCAAGCCCAAGCGCTTTAAACCAGCTGCAGCCAACACAATGCCGGCGTAATGGCCCTCGTCGAGTTTGCGCAAGCGGGTGTCCAAATTGCCACGCAGGGGCTCGATTTGCAAATCGGGGCGCAAAGCGCGAAGCAACACCGTGCGGCGCAAGCTGGAGGTGCCCACGACTGCGCCTTGCGGCAGGTCTTGCAAAGTGGCGAAGTGGGGCGAAACCCAAGCGTCACGTGGGTCTTCACGCTCCATCACGCAAGCCAGCGCAAAGCCTTCGGGCATGTCCATGGGTACATCTTTGAGGGAATGCACCGCCAAATCGGCACGGCCTTCTTCAAGGGCGACCTCAAGCTCTTTGACAAACAAGCCCTTCCCGCCCACTTTGCTCAAAGAGCGATCCAAGATTTGGTCGCCTTGGGTGGTCATGCCCAAAATAGAAATTTCGCAACCTCGCGCTTGCAGCAGGTCTTGCAAATGGTGGGCTTGCCACAGAGCCAAACGGCTCTCACGGGTGGCGATGGTGAGGTGAACGGTGCTCAAAATAGGGACTTGGGTGTACGTGTTTTCTCCGCTGAATGCTAGCATGGGCTACCTCATGGTTTTCCCTCGTCACACCTGATTTTTTATGTCCAGACCACCTGCCTCCGCACGACAAACCACCCAGTTAAATCAGCAAGAACGTCCGATGGTGGACGACATCCGCTGGCTAGGTCGGATTCTTGGCGATGTCATTCGCGAACAAGAGGGCGAAGCAGCGTTTGGCTTGGTTGAACAAATTCGCCGCTTATCGGTAGCATTTCGACGCGATGCTGACGCTTTGGCTGGCAAGGCCTTGAAGAAAAAATTAGCCGCTCTGTCCAGCGTGCAAGCGGTCAGTGTCATTCGGGCCTTCACGTATTTCAGCCACTTGGCCAACCTGGCTGAGGACCAGCACCATATTCGCCGTCAACAAATCCACGACCGTGCAGGCGATGTGAGAGTGGGCAGTGTGGCTCAAGCCTTGAGTAAGCTTAAAACCGCTGGGTGGACCACCAAGGCGGTGCGTCAAGCCTTGGCTCATGCACATATTTCACCTGTGCTGACCGCCCACCCCACCGAGGTTCAACGCAAAAGCATTTTGGACGCTGAGCGTGGCATTGCCCAAAGCTTGCAAGAGCGTGACGCCATCACCTCCCGTCCGGTGGACGCCACCACCACGCGAGCCATGGCGCTCATTGAAGCCCAAGTGCGGGCACGTGTGTTGCAACTGTGGCAAACCCGTTTGCTGCGTTTCACCAAACTCACCGTGGCCGACGAAATTGAGAACGCCATGGGCTATTACGAGTCCACTTTTTTGTCTGAAATTCCGAAACTGTATGCAGACTTGGAAGCCGATTTGGGCGGCCAAGCCATTGCGCCGTTTTTCCGCATGGGCCAATGGATGGGCGGCGACCGCGACGGCAACCCCAATGTGAACGCTGACACTTTGCAATACGCTTTGCAGCGCCAAAGCGAGGTGGCGTTACGCCACTACCTGACGGAAATCCATTTACTGGGCAGCGAGTTGTCCACCTCGGCCATGCTGGTCGGTGTGCCCCCTGCATTACAAGCCTTGGCCGCTTCATCGCCCGACACCAATGCGCATCGCCAAGACGAGCCATACCGCCGAAGTTTGACCTTTATTTATGCACGATTGGCTGCCACGCTGTTGCATTTGACAGGCAAAGAAGCGGCGCGACATGCCCTCCCACCCCAGCAACCCTACCCTGATGCCGACAGCTTGTTGACCGATTTGCGAACCTTGAACGAAGCCTTGACCGCTCAGCACGCGCAGGCCTTGGCTGTGCCGCGCTTACGCCCCCTGATGCGTGCGGTGCAGGTGTTTGGTTTTCATTTGGCGACAGTGGATTTGCGCCAAAGCTCGGATCAACATGAATGGGTGGTGGCAGAGTTGCTCAAAGTAGCGGGCATCGAATCACATTACGCCAAACTGGATGAGGCGGCGCGTCAAGCGCTGCTGTTGCAAACCTTGAACGACCTGCGACCCTTGCGTATCCCCAACCACAACTACAGCGCCCAAAGCATTTCCGAGTTGCACATCTTTGAAACCGCTAAGCAGATTCGCCATGACTTCGGCTCACATGCGATTCGCCACGCCATCATCAGCCACACCGAAAGCGTGAGCGATTTGCTGGAAGTGCTGGTGCTGCAAAAAGAAACAGGTTTGCTGCACGGCACCTTGAAAGTTGAGGCCACGGCTGAATTGATTGTGTCGCCCCTGTTTGAAACGATTGAAGACCTGCAGCAAGCGCCGCACATCATGCGCAGCTATTACGCCTTACCAGGTATTGCGACCATGGTGAAACGCAGTTGTAGCGAGCAAGACATCATGCTGGGCTACTCGGACAGCAACAAAGACGGCGGCATCTTCACCAGCAACTGGTCGCTCTACCAAGCCGAGTTGGCCTTGGTGAATGTATTCCAGACCTTGGAACAAGAACATGGCATCACTTTGCGTTTGTTTCACGGCCGCGGCGGCACCGTGGGGCGAGGTGGTGGTCCCAGCTACGACGCTATTCTTGCGCAACCCCCCGGCACGGTGCGCGGGCAAATCCGCCTCACCGAGCAAGGCGAAGTGATCAACTCCAAATACGCCAACCCCGCTTTAGGACGACGCAATTTGGAAACCTTGGTGGCCGCCACCTTGGAGGCCACTTTGCTGCAAACCCAAAAAGCCGCGCCACGCGCTTTCATTGAAGCGGCTGATCTGTTGTCGGACCTTAGCTTCAAGGCTTACAGGCATTTGGTTTACGAGACGCCGGGTTTCACCGATTATTTTTTCGAAGCCACGCCGCTGCGTGAAATTGCCGCGCTCAATATTGGCTCGCGTCCTGCGTCGCGCAAAGCCTCCCAACGCATCGAAGACTTGCGTGCCATTCCTTGGGGGTTCAGTTGGGGGCAATGCCGTTTGACCCTGCCCGGCTGGTTGGGTTTTGGTTCAGCTGTGCAGCAGTTTTTAGACCACCACCCCACACTGTCGCGCACGCAGGCACTGGCCTTGCTGCGCCGCATGGACAAGCAGTGGCCTTTTTTTCGCACCCTGCTTTCCAACATCGACATGGTGATGGCCAAGAGCGATTTGGCGCTGGCCTCGCGTTATGCCGAATTGGTCACCGACGCCAAATTGCGTCGGCGTATCTTCAAGGCCATAGAAGCCGAGTGGCAACTGACCGCGCAGGCCTTGCAACTCATCACAGGTGCCAAGCAACGCTTGGCCAACAACGTATCCTTGGCACGTTCCATCAAACATCGCTTTCCTTACATCGACCCTTTGCACCATTTACAAGTGGAGCTGATACGGCGTCACCGCGCAGGCATCACCGATGAGCGGGCACAACGAGGTATCCATTTGTCGATCAACGGCATTGCAGCGGGCTTGCGAAATACTGGCTAACGACCGTCGTTACGACGGTTTATCTTCATTGCGACGGTTTATCGTCATTGCGAAGCCCGAAGGGCTTAAGCAATCCACAGCCCCGCGCCGCAGACTCGGCCTCGCCTCCATGCTTGCACAAAGTCGGCTTGGCCGACCTGCACCTCGCGGCTTTGCCCGGGCAGTCAGATTGCTTCAGGGCTTTGCCCTTCGCAATGACGGGTACGGCTTGATAACGGTGCTTATTTATTAGCGGGCGCCGGTGGGGCAGGGGTATCAGCTGCAGGTGCCGGGGCGGCAGCTGGCTTGGTTTCTTCAGGTGCATGAATTGCCTCCGCGCCGTGCTTTTCACCGCTCATGTCCACCTTGTCACCTGCTTTGAAAATGACAAACAGTGCCAAAGCTGCAAATACCACGAATCCCAATGCAATTTTCCACATGAAAGCTACCTCCTAAAAAAATGCGTTCCAAAAAAAGGGCTATGGTGTAAATTTTGCGCTGCTGTCCTTTGATTTGGCTTACAAGTTAAAGACCACACCTAAAATGCCTGTATGACTTCATCCAACTCGCTAGACCGTAAATCCCAGGCTTGGTCAGCCCTTTTCTCTGAACCCATGAGCGAGTTGGTGCAGCGCTACACCGCCAGCGTGTTTTTCGACCAACGCCTGTGGCGTGCCGATATACAAGGCAGCTTGGCCCACGCTGAGATGCTGCAAGCGCAAGGCATCATCAGCGCGCAAGACCTGGCCGACATCCAACGCGGCTTGGCGCAAATCACCCACGACATTGAAAGCGGCCAGTTCGAGTGGAAGCTGGAACTCGAAGATGTTCATCTGAACATCGAAGCGCGGCTCACCCAGCTGGTGGGCGACGCGGGCAAACGCCTGCACACCGGTCGCAGCCGCAACGACCAAGTGGCGACAGACGTGCGCCTGTGGTTGCGCGATGAAATCGACGCCATCCGCGAACTGCTCAACAACCTGCAACGCGCTTTGGTGGAGGTGGCTGCCCAGCACACCGAGACCGTGATGCCCGGCTTCACCCATTTGCAAGTGGCGCAGCCCATCAGCTTTGCGCACCACCTGTTGGCCTATGTGGAAATGCTCTCGCGGGACGAAGAACGCATGGGCGAGATACGGGCACGCACCAACCGCTTGCCCTTGGGTTCAGCAGCACTGGCCGGCACCACCTACCCGCTGGACCGCGCCCGTGTGGCCCGTTCTTTGGGGATGGTCAACGCGCAAGGCGAACCGCAACTCTGTTTAAACAGCTTGGATGCGGTGAGCGACCGCGACTTCGCCATCGAGTTCACAGCAGCGGCCACGCTGTGCATGGTGCACATCAGCCGCTTGTCGGAAGAGCTGATCATTTGGATGAGTCAAAACTTTGCTTTCATCCAACTGGCCGACCGCTTCACCACCGGTTCGTCCATCATGCCGCAGAAGAAAAACCCCGATGTGCCAGAACTTGCGCGGGGCAAAACCGGCCGTGTGGTCGGCCACCTGATGGGCTTGATCACCCTGATGAAAGGCCAGCCCCTGGCCTACAACAAAGACAACCAAGAAGACAAAGAACCGCTGTTTGACACGGTGGACACCCTGAAAGACACGCTGCGCATCTTTGCCGAGATGATGGGCGGCCTCAACGTCAACGCCGCCCACATGGAAGCCGCCGCGAAAAAAGGCCACGCCACCGCCACCGACTTGGCCGACTACCTGGTGAAAAAAGGCCTGCCGTTTCGCGACGCCCACGAGACCGTGGCGCATGCGGTCAAAGCCGCTACCAGCCACAACTGCGATTTGTCTGAGTTGCCACTGAATGTGTTGCAAGGTTTTCACCCGTCCATCGAAAAGGACGTGTACGACTGTTTGAGTCTGCAGGGTTCTTTGAACGCCCGCAACACCTTAGGCGGCACCGCACCCGCACAGGTCAAGGCGCAAATTGCGCGGCATCAGCTGCGTTTGGCGTGAAGCGCTATACCCTCTTGCTTCATAAGGAATACGCTTAGTTCCACCAAAAGGTTTCTCACTAGAATGGGTCTTATATAAGAGGAAAACCTCAAACCCACCCTTGGAGACAACCATGACTACCCCCGCCACATCCGTGCTGGAATGCATTTACCAGCATGAAAAAAATCTTGCCGACAAAATCTTCCTGACCCAACCCGTGGGTGGCGGCAAAGTCCTGGACTACACCTGGGCGCAAACGGTGGACCAATCGCGCCGCATGGCAGCGCACTTGAAAACCTTGGGACTGCCCCATGGCGCCAAAGTGGCCCTGCTA
>Ga0209617_10001274_pt1 | contig 11839 bp, 18 predicted proteins | sample LakEriepJuly2011_2_FD_187459 | JGI IMG/M metagenome (GOLD analysis project Ga0209617, IMG submission 187459) | Freshwater microbial communities from dead zone in Lake Erie, Canada - CCB epilimnion July 2011 (SPAdes) (version 2) | ecosystem: Environmental > Aquatic > Freshwater > Lentic >... | reverse complement strand
CCACAAACAGCAGTCCTTCGGCCACGTCAGCGGCATGTATGTAATGGCGGCTACCGGCCTGTGTGCGTTCGGGATTGGCATGTATGGTCACAGTTTCACCATCACGTATGCGTTGTATGCAAAGAGGTATGAATTTTTCTGGATGCTGGCGCTCGCCAAACACATTCATGGTATGTGTGATCACTATGGGTAGACCATAGGTGTTTTCAAAAGCCACACACATTTCCTCGCCGGCGGCCTTGCTGGCACTGTAGGGATTGGTGGCATTGTAGCGATCACGTTCCTGATAACTGACTCCGGCTGGAGCAGGACCAAACACTTCGTCGGTACTGAAATACACAAAGCGTTCGAGATTGGGTAATGTTCTAGCATAGTTCAGGAGGTTTACAGTGCCTACCACGTTGTCCATCACAAACTCCATGGGATACTGTATGCTACGATCCACATGCGATCCTGCAGCCAGGTGCAGGACAATGTCAACAGGGCCTATGCGTTCGGCGATCATGGGGTTGATTTCGGCCTTGAGATCATGATACACGATCCGGACACGAGCACGGGTTTCTGTAGCGGCATGTTCCAACACTTCATGCAGGCGATTGAGATTGCCTGAAAAATCCAAACGATCCAGGCACACTATGCTCCAGTCTGTGGTTTCTAGGATGTGTTTGACTGTGTGATGGGCAATGAATCCAGCACCGCCGGTGATCAGTACAGTTTTATTCAGAGACATGGGTTCTTTCTTGGAAAATAGTGTCATGCGGTTGCTTGACAGTGGGGTCATTGGCATAATAATACAGTGCTAAACTTTTTCTTGTTATACCTTCTGGAGGAGTCAGGGGGTACGGATGCCCGTGCCATGATTTTCCAGTGGTGTTAAAAATAACACACCTATTAAACAACGGAGAAATTTTTTTGACACATTTAGTTTTGTCTGCATTCCACAACTCTAAATGTCCGCCCCATTGATCATCCCAATGCTTGTTTAGATACAACAACAGGTTGAGTTTCCTTGCCAATCCAGTAGTGGGTTCAATGTTAAAATCAATATGGATCCCCAGTCTGCCATCCGAATCGATTTGATGTAGACCACCGCCGATCAGCCTAGTGTCGGCAACAAGTCCCTTTACATCAGTCAAATATTCCAACCAATCTAACACATACCCAGAATTTAATTCAGCACACACACTTCGAGCAGTCTGTGGCAACAGATGTTCTTTTTTTGTGCCTAACTTGTTCTCGTGAACAGTTTGAAATGATTGCCAAGTTTTTTGTTTTGGATCTGGAAAATCTTCCAGCACTGCATCTAGCGTTTCCACGGGCAGAAAATCGTCAATCACAATGTGAGGGAAAGGATCGGCGCTGTGGTATTGTTTTTTGGCTTGTTCTAACCAGGCAACCAATCCGTATTTTTCAATAAAAAAATTTCTTAAGTCTGTAAACATAAAGATCAACGACCTCGTCCGGCTGATCTAGTCGGAGGCTTCTTGCTGGGTGCTGGTGCCGTGGCCTTGTTGACTTTTTTTTCTGCGGTAGGAGCATCTACAAGTTCTGGCAGATTGGTCCCTTGCTTTTTATGCAAGGCTTTTTTTAGTGTGTCGCTCATTTTGCTCATTTCTCTATCCTTTCGTTTTTGATCTAATCGATCCAGCAAGGCCAACAACTCGTGTTTAGTAAGAGTCTTGCCCCAAGTGGGATTGGCCTGTGTTGCTTGAGATTTTTTTGTGGCCATATCTTAAAAGGGCGTGATCTTTATTATGCCACAGCTTCTGCCACCACTGGCGCACGATAGCCAGGACGACCTTTTAGTTCTGTGATCCTGCGTGTGATCTTGGACACATGTCGTTTACGAGCCGTGGTCAACAGTTTTTCCAACTGTGACACATTTAGTGGTCCCAAGCGTGGGTTACCATTCTTGGTACGCATAGGATCCGCTTTACGACTTTTTTGTCCGGTTTTGTTTGACGCCATGTATTACTCCTTGTTTGAATTCTTACTTATTAACCGGGGATCATGCGAGGCAAATAAGGCACGGATCTGGGCCCATGTAGTTGTTGCAACAGTCGCCGAGCCTCTTCGGCAGTTTCGGCACCTACCCTGGCGGTAAATTCTCTACCACCAGGTCCGGGTGCTCTAATAGTGGCTTCCCATAATTTCATGTCATCTCCTTGGCGCTCCCGACCGGATTCGAACCGGTGTACCGACCGTGAAAGGGTCGTGTCCTAGGCCTCTAGACGACGGGAGCATTTTAGCGCATGTGTTGTTGTTGACGGAATGCCTTGACAATGCGATGGGCATTCTTGTTGGCTTCTGTGATACTACGACTGGCCGCTGACCTTTTTTCTGTTTTGGTCCACTGTCCAGCAATGGTTCTACTCAGTTCACCTGCTGATTGACGTTTTGCCATGTTTATTTTACCTTTGCCAAATAGTCCATCATGTTTAACTGTCCGGCTTGTGCCTCCAGCAACACATCAATGGCTGTGACAAATCCATTGGTTTCTCGGGCACGTCGTTTCATCTCACGTAGACGTTGTGCCGCGGCTATGACCAGGTCATAACGACCCCCAGCATGATCCACGCAACGTTCGGTATCAATTTGGCCACTACGACTTTCGATTCTTACACTCATGATGTCTCCTTGTAAAATGCTATTATACTGCAAAAATGTCACTGTGTCAATGGTACCCCGGGAAGGATTCGAACCTTCAACAGCTCCCTTCTGAGGAGAGTGCGTCTACCAAATTTGCGCCACCGGGGTCTAACTGCTAAGTTACTTGCGTGGTACCATTACCGTTTTGAAATCCTACTACACCACCTTCTGCTTCAATCCGTCGGATCACATCTTCAAACAGGATAGGAGCAAAGTCGGTTTGTTCCACGCACACACAATGATAGCGAGTATCAACGATGTCGGTTATCTTGCCATTGAATCCTGGCAACATCACCCGATTGGCATGCAAGTGACCGTGGATGTTGACGCCAAAACGACCCAGGCTTTCGCTATGGATAGGAATGTGACTCAAAATCATTCCATTCATCACATGGTAAGCACGCAGTTCACGGAAGTGTTCACGGTACTCAACATCTCGGAAGATGTCGTGATTACCGCGGATCAAGACCTTGTCACCATTTAACCTGCGCATGATGCCCAAGGCTTTACGGTTAATGACAACATCACCCAGGTGATATACTTTATCGTTGGGGCGAACACGCTCGTTCCAGGCCGCTACCATGAACTCATCCATTTCATCTGGATCGGTCCACGGTCTGAGTTTGGTCACACCATCCGTACGGGTAAAGCGGCATACACCAGCGTGACCAAAGTGAGTGTCGCTAACAAGAAATACTGCTGGCATAGGTGCCTCCTTTCTAAAAAAATATGGAGCGAGGTGCGGGAATCGAACCCGCGACTCTAGCTTGGAAGGCTAGGGTAATACCATTTTACGAACCTCGCATTGTTTGGGTCCGGGCCAGGGAATTGAACCCCGTCAAGCAGATTTGGAGGCTGCGGTGCTACCGTAACACTTGCCCGGAATAGACTGGAGGTGAGGGTGGGATTTGAACCCACGATTTTACAGTTTTGCAGACTGTTCCCTTGGGCCTCTCGGGCACCTCACCGGTAAGTTGTTGCCCTAGACTGTAGATCAAAAACAATAACGATAATCGTTTACGCCAGCCACGTTGCTGAAATCAAGGCCATCTATATAAAAATTATATCTTGGTTTGTCATTGACCTGCAACAGGTTATTGTTCATAAAAGTCAGCTCTAAGCAATCGGTCAGGCCTTCGGGGCCAATGTCCACGTGATTGTTGGCGTGCAAATGCACAATTGAATAATGAGCTTGCAACATCTTGACAGCAGTTTCAAACTGTGTTCGATTGCCATTGCAAAAATGGAATTCCATGACCATGCCTGTGATACGATCGCGATAGTTGATCAGATCATTGATCAGCACATATTCACCGCCTTCGATGTCCATTTTGATAAAAACATTCTTTTCATCCTGGCGTGCCAAGCAAGTGGCCAAACTGGTTTGACCCGGGCCAGGCCCTACGTTTTCCTCAAAGTGCTGGACTTGGCCTTGGAAAAAACCTTCATATTCTGTTTGCAAATCTATATGGCCACGCACACCAACATTGTAGGCCACTTTTAATTGATCTTTGATAACTGTACCGTCATACATGTGTATGGGATCCTGAGGTTTTTTTACATGCCAGTCCTGGTCAAAACTCCAGTTATCTCCTAGCCCTAGGCTTATCAAGGCCTGAGATTGATTTATAAGATCCAGTGGCACAACATAGCCACCATCCATAAAATTGCCCAGGCGTGTAAGAACTGGTCCATCAACCGGGCACAACCATTGCAAATTGTTGGGTAACTTGTTAACTATTATCATAAAAATATTTATAGAACAAAAGTTCCCAGGCTTGATTTGTTTGGTTGCGGGTGACGGAGTTGAACCGCCAACTGGAGCTTATGAGACTCCCGAGATACCATTTCTCTAACCCGCGATAGATAGCCAAGCACACTCGGTGGAATGTGCTTGGCTATCGCCGGTATTTTTGGTCCTACAAGAAGGATTCCATCCACCGGGCCGCCCGTTTGTGTTTGTTTATAGTGTAACACAGGCCCTCGTTGCCTGCAATCACTTTGAAGATCAATCTTTTACTGTCTGGGCAACTATTTTCTTTACTGCTTCAATCTGTGCTATCATCGCTTCAACTTGTGCCCGAGCTCGCTCGTACTTGGCTTCAAGCAAGGCCGCACGCTCTTCGGGTGCCAAAAAGAATTTGTTTTGTTTTATGTTTTCCATGTTTTCTCCTAATAAAAAACCCCGGAGTGTCGAGTTCCAGGGTTTCGAATATCGTATGGTGTTTTATACTATTCAATGCCCTGAATCCTTGCCTTCACAAATTGTCCATAGAACCACACTCCCTGCAAAATTGGGTTGTGGTAAGAGATGGGTCACTTTGCGATTCAACATAGTATTATTATATATGATTATTTATTACAGGTCAACCGAGTCGGGTCAACAAAAAAGCCCCCGAAGGAGCTTTTTTGGATCACTTTTAATGATTAGTTAAAAGTTTTTGTCAAGCCAACTACCACTGCGTTCTTGTAGAGCTTTTGACCCGATACAGTGTTGGCAGTTTCAAAAGCTGTGCCTGTGCTAGTATTGGTAAAATACTTCACGCTCAAGTCAAGTGACTTTGGTAAGCTGTACACAAAACCAGCATTGATATCGTTGTAATCATATGCTGTGTTGTTGGCCACATTGGTGCGACCATAGTGTGCCACAACGGCCAGATTCTTGATCACAGGAACTGGCAACTTGCCATCTGCTTGCATGTAGGTTGTGCCTTGAGCATTGGCTGTACCGAAGTAGCCATCGCCTAAGGTTCTGCTGTACTTGGCAACAATGATGTCTTTGTAACCCAATCCGACATAGCCTTCGTAGGTGTCAAAGTTACTACCAGTTCGTGCTGTTGTGGTTGCACGTGGATAGAAATAGTTGTAGCTACCAACGTCAACGCTGATGCCCTTGAAGATTTCTTTCTTGTAACCAGCATACAAGTCGCTTTCTAAGCCGGCACCTGAAGTGTAGACTTGGCTAGAGACCGAGCTGTTCCAGTTACCAACATAGAAGCCACTCTTGTGTGCATAGTCGATGCCGCCCTGAACTGCGGGAGCATTTTGTGTTTGGCTAACACCGCGGAAACGGTAATCGCTGGTCAAACCTAAATTGCCAGTGAGTTCGGCTTGAGCCGAGGCCGCAAAGCCAGCGGACAAGGCCAATGCTAATAATAGTTTTTTCATGCTTGAGATTTTCCTTATAAGAGAATGCTGGACGACCGTCCAACAAGTTATTTAGTGGTTCTCACTGAGTGACCAACAAAAAAGCCTGATTTCTCAGGCTTTTTAGACTATTTTCTGTTTCGAGGTATAGTTACCCAAGGTTGCCTAGGCAGCCAAAGAATAAACGCTATCGTTAGCAGTTATCTTAGTTTGCTTGATTTACAGTCATCGCCTACTGTGTTGCCTCTTTCGCTATCTCACCATGTCGAAACCGGTCGGGCCCATCATAAAAAGTCTATTTCGAACAGTAAGTTTCCTTACAAGTCGAACAAGAAATATCTAATAGTTTAATATTAAACACTTCCATTTCTAAATGACTACAACATTTGTCCTTACAGTTAGCACAATCTAAATTACCAAGTGCATCATAAACACATTTAGTTTCTGAACAAAACATTCCTGAAGTTCTATTAGGAAAGTTCCTACAGCAACTAGGACGAGTTTCGTATATGCTACAAAGTTCGTCGTTGTTTAAGTAAGGACAACGTATACTCATCAGACCTCTTATGGTGGACCCGGGGAGAATCGAACTCCCGTCCACAATGCCTTTGCTACGAAGGAATTACAACAATATCGTTATTATACGACACACCTATTTATGTGTCAACCAGATCCGACCCACCACCACGTTTAGAGAACGTGGAAACTATAAAAACAATAAGAACGCAATGGCTACCACAACTACACCAATGGCAAAACTGTAGTCTTGATTCATTCGTTGTCCCTCCAGGCCTTCAACTCGATCATGGCGTACAGCAACAGGGCCACTGCAATTATTGAACACACGATCAACATGATCAATTATACCCTTTTACTATCTTGCCGTCAATCTGTGGATTACCTTTTGCGTGGGCATCGATTATTTTATTACGATCACGCTCTTCTGGCAACGGACCACATCCTAACCTTGCCCACTCATCTTCTGAGTAGTAATAACTTTCTACTGGTGTCTTTTTTTGTTGTTCCATGGTGTAGATATTTAGTTGGTGGGCCGTGAAAGAGTTGAACTTTCTTCTGACGATTATGAGTCGCCGGCATCTACCGATATGCTAACGGCCCTGTATAAAAAGTATAACATCAAGGCCGATAGTTGTCAAGAAACTGTTGCAGATTTCCATACAGGTTTACCATCACAGCTTCCTTGCTGCCAAAAAATACGATTTGCTTTGGAACACCTTTGGTGGCATGTATGTAGTAGGGCATCTGCATTTTTCTGTCCAGATCCAGTATGGTTTCATGATTGAACAGCATGGGGTTGTCGATGGGATAACTGTAGTGTTCCAGTTCAAGTTTTTTTACAAAGGTATCAAACCCTGTGCTGGTCAATCTCATGCCACCGTTTTTTCTCAAATTGAACCACCAGGCACTCATGGCCGATGTTGCTCCGATGCGTTGCTCGTCGGGCAAGAGCTGTACTAGTTCTTCAGTGAGTTTTTGTTTGTCACGCACATCAAGGATAAATCTGGTCGCCCGACGTTAACAGCACCACGGTGAATTTGTCAGTGCGGAATTGTGTGTTGAGTTTGCGGGCCAGATTCTTGGCATGGCCTGGATTTGAGAATGAAACTTTCTTGTATTTGGGGCCAGGATATTGCACCAGTAGATTGCTGGTTTTGAGATTGATGGGCTCGCCATTGTAGAACACTGCCCAGATGCCTTCACTGGCCAGCACCTGTTCAGTCTTGTAAGTTGATTTGTTGGCTAGTTCAACTAGCACTTGTGGCTTGGGACGACTCATACATTTATTTATGCAAAAATATATGTATATTTAGAATGCGCCGCCGTCCATTTGCACAGTGACTACTTCGGGTTCTTGTGCCTGCGCTGCTGCATTTTCACGCAAGGTCTGCAGATCTATCAGCATACGGGTAATATCTGCGTGAAGATCCTTGGCATCTTGTATGCTCATGGTAAACTCTCGGGCACCGCGGGCTTCAAATCCACGCACTCGATCAACAAACTTTTGTAGGTGTATGCTCATCAGCAGTCTCCTTGGTTAAAAATGGTCCATGATACGGATAGCGTTGCAACACTATGAGTTTGGGATCTTGCACAGTTTCCCAATGACGTCCTTGTTTCACAGCATACCAACCTGCGGCATACCAACTCTTGCTCTTGACAGTTTTGGTAAACAAAGGCAATTTGCTGGGCACATTCCAGATTCCGTTGTGGGCCCGGCCAGCAGTGGGGTATCCATGAACTTCATGGCCAATTTGAGGCTTGGAAGTTTTGGGTATGTGTTCAAATTTGATGTTGACTCGTTGTTGCAACATCCTGATAGTTTTGAACTGTGCCACCTGATTGTTGATACGTACCTGGTAGCCATCCTGGCAGGCCTCCACATTTCCAATCTTGCGATTGTCCTCTTGCAGGATCCAAAACTGTTTGTCAATTACTGGTTTAGCTACTATGGTCATTGAGTACTCCTTTGTATGTTTGATTCATCCATCGCCCAAAACTTTCTGCTGATTCCGAACACTTGTTCAGTTCATACTTGCCGCAAAACTGCATGAATCTCACACCCACTTGTCCTATATCTTTATGGCTGATCTGTTCGCGGATGGCAACATCAACTGTCTCTTTAACTTCATCAGGTTGCGCTGTCAAATCAATCAATGTTCTGTTGCGTTCGTAGTCGTCTAGGACACGATGCTCAACAGCGTCTGGGTCGGTCCATCTTTGCAACATAAGGTTGTTCCAACTGTAACCTTTTTTATCCTTGTCAAGAAACGCTTCTTGTAAGCCGACTTTGTTTTTGGTACCTTTCGTCCGAACGCCAGGGAATGCCGAGAACACATTATCACTCGAATCACCGCGCATACACTTCTCGAAGAGAAGCCATTGCGGGTCAGGAATTGTCTTAGGCTGTTTTGTTTTCTTGTCGATAACTGGTTTACCTTTGGCATCAAAGATTCCTTCTATAGTGTGTAATTCGTCTGTAATACCATTGTATTGTTTAACATTAGATGCAAGCAATTGTACAAAGTCAGTGTCGCTTGAAATTACCACATGTTCGTCTTGGGGATGTAATGCAATCCAGCGAGCTATGATATCGTCGCCTTCTGCGGTTGGACACCGTACGACACTACAGTTGGTCCTCTCACTCAAGTATTTAGTCAGGGCATCATAGGTTTCCCAGAACATTTTATCTTCTTCTTGCTCGGCTTCTGTTAGAGCTTGTCTGGCCACAGCACGGTTGGCCTTATAAGGTTTATAATGATCCTTGCGCCAACTGCGCCCTTCCAAGGCAAACACCACATGATCAGCTTCAAAACGCCGGGCCATCTTGTTGGCAGCCATCAAGGTCACATGCAGAGCAAAGCCCACTTTCTCCCAGGTATCGGCCGCACGGAATGCACCATGTCTGGCACGGAAAAACAAATTTGCTGTGTCAATCAGCACATACTTCATATTGGGCCTTAAAAGAATTGGTGGTCAATACAGTATTGTAACATAAATTGGGCAAAAAAGCTATGAGCATCCTTGCCAAAATGCCAGCTGTTGTGCCTGGGTTCATGTCCATTTTGCCGTAAAATGCTGTCAAAGGTCTGGCTGGGATCATAAGGTGCTATGTAGTTGGCATGCCAATTTTGGTGATTGGTCACCCGACTAAAGTTGTTGTTGCCATTGAAAAACACATGCGGAATATGCTTTAGCTCCAAGTGCAACTGCCAAATATCATTGTGTGCTTGCTGGGTTTTTTGTAGCCAATCAAGTCCAATTATATAATCACGATATCGCTCAGCAGCTTCCGGCGGCACATGGTCAATGCCGCTGCCATTGACTTGATAGGTAATACCATTGTATTCCCATTCTTCGCGTTCCCAGGTGCTCCATTGTATGATCAAGAGATCTGGAGTGTTTGTGCTCAACCACTCGCGTGTGGTACGCAAAATGCGGGCATTGGAACTGGCACTTTCGGCATCACAGTGTAGTTTATTAGCTCCCATGAGTGTGCCTAATTGTCGTGCCCAGCTCACTGCAAAATTTGCAGGGTGTGGTTGTCTCCCAAACTCTAATAGATCTGGATCGTCCTCGGCAAATGCATGCGGTACCACAGCTTCGGCAGCCGCGGTATGACTGTCGCCGTTGATGTACAAGTTCATGGCGTTTGGATTCTACCAGCTCAATGTTTTAACGTCGAGTTTCAGGTCTGATTCCGGTGGACCGTTCTTCAACATACGTTCGCTTTCGGCCTGTGCCACACGTTTGCGCAGACTCGATGAGCTGAATGAATGATCTCTACCATTGAATATGACTTCGATGTTACGCCGATCGCATTCTTTTTTACCAGTGAAATCTTTGTGCTCGTATTCTACGCCCAGGATACGCACATCCACCGGCAAGATCAGCAACAGATCAATCAAGTCCTGTTCGGTCTGATATACCACCACTTCGTCCACATAACGACAAGCGGCCAGCTGTATCTGTCGTTCCACAATGCTTTGTACAGGTTTATTTTTGGTATCTGGGCGATCTATAGTGGGATCTGTTTGCAAGCCGCAAATCAAGTAATCACAGTGATTCTTGGCTATACTCAGCATGGCTATATGGCCAGCATGCAACATGTCAAAGGTACTGAATACAATGCCAATCTTCTTGCCGTCGGCATGCAATTGTTTGATATGATTGAATATCATGAAACTTCCGATCGACCGTCGCCAATGTTGCGGCTCTTGATTACTCGATCACGTTCGGGATTCATGGCTTCGTACTGTTCATAGGTCTCCATGACCACATTACGGCAAACAGTAGTAAACCAACGATCCACGATGTCAGCATCAGCGTCTTTGGCATTCATTTGATATCCAGCACGCACCAAATTGGCCACAAACTTTTCGTTCCAGTCCAGTTCAAAACTGCCCGATTGGAGATTTTCTGGATCAATCTCCATGCTGAGTATGGTCACATAAGGCTCGCCACGTTCGGTGGCCAATTCTTTTTCTGATTTCTTTTTAGGCCGCGGTGCTTCGGTCTTGACCTCCGCAGGTTTTTTCTTTTTAAAAAATTTATCTAGTATTCCCATTTGTCACTCCTTTAGTTGCCATACAATATGTTCTGCACAATCGTGCCAGCGTGTTTCAAACACTGGTTCTCCAGGACCTGTGTACATGGCCCGTCCGCGATAGGCTTGAGTACCAGGCCACAACATACGTCTAGAAATCTCACAACGACACGGCCATTTTACACGACACAACTGCCATTCTGCACGTATGTAAAACAGTGCATCAGAGTCGGCAGTGACATGAATGTATTCTGGAATAGGACTCATTGTTTTCTGGTATTTCCATAGTGTACAACAGTGAAGTCCGGCATGTCAACCGGGATACAGCGCCACGGATCCACAATAACGCTGCCAGGTCGGATGTCATAATAAAAATGATCTTTATGCTCGCCAGTCACATTGCTGTATGTGACTGCACGATTGTGTGCCATCAAGACCACAGCCGGCCGATCAAAATCGTGCAACACGTCCACAGTATCGTCGGCCAGAGGATCAATGTAGTAACAACGATGCCCTGTTTCAGCGACATAAAATCCCACCAAAGTGCTGTAACTGCCAATGCAGTAGGCCACATCGGGCTTGTAGGCCTTGCCGTGTATGACTATAGGCAAATTGTGTTTTTGTGCTTGTATGACCAAAAAATTTGCTAGGTTTTGGGCCTGGCATTCGCGTGCCTGCATGATAGTATCAAACAGATCATAGCCAATGTCGTATTCTTCAGCCAACCAACGCAGGGCTATGTTATCACGAGGATGACATGCTCCAGCATCGCCCATGCCTGCGGTCATGTATTTGGGCCCCATGATGCGTTGTGTGCTGGCTGACAAAGCTGAAGTCACACAGTCCACATCGATATTGCCAATGCGTTGAGCAAAGTCCTGTATCATATTGACCAAACTCAGCTTGGCACTGATAAATGTGTTGTAAAAAATCTTGATACATTCGCACTCTTCCCAGGTGCCGGTTATGATTCTGGGA
>Ga0209617_10001272_pt1 | contig 11841 bp, 8 predicted proteins | sample LakEriepJuly2011_2_FD_187459 | JGI IMG/M metagenome (GOLD analysis project Ga0209617, IMG submission 187459) | Freshwater microbial communities from dead zone in Lake Erie, Canada - CCB epilimnion July 2011 (SPAdes) (version 2) | ecosystem: Environmental > Aquatic > Freshwater > Lentic >... | reverse complement strand
AATAATTTAGAAACAAATCAGATTCCCGCAGAAAATCCAGAAGCTACCATACCAGAAATCAGAGAAATTCCTGCTGTTACTAAATCATCTGTATCACCAAAATTTGATGAAGTAAATACACCAAATTCAACTATAATTACACCAGAGACTACTGATATATCACCATCAAATATCATAGATAATTTGCCGGTTTCCAGAAATATTATTGATACTCTAAAACCAACTACATCAGAGTCAAACTTAGCATTTGAACCTCTCGATTTATCAAATTTTGTAAATAACTCAGATATATCAGAAAGCACGTTTTCTCAAGACAATGAAGACAATAGTTCTAGTATTGACATTGAGACAAACACCGGATTAAATAATTTACCAGCACCTAAAGGTTATGCTACTGGTGGTCAAGTTACCACAACCGCAGTTGAAAATCATCAACCAGTAGCACCCTCTGATACTGTACCTGCAATGCTGACACCTGGGGAATTTGTTATTAACGCCAAAGATACGCAAAAAAACCTCCAGATACTCAAGCATATCAACACCGGCGGTTCAGCGGAGGAAATAATCTCACCTAGTTTAGAGGTAGCCAATACTCAAACACCAGAAAAAACAAATTTTTCCGAACCTACGACTAAAGTCGATTCTTTTACAAATAGTCCATTGCAGCGCAAAGAAGCTGAATCTAATTCATCCTCAGAACCGACTGCTTTAACTTCTCCTTCCTTGGGTGTGGAAATTGGGAAGCAAAGGCTTTCCATACTCAACTCTCCACAAATTAACACAGTGGGAAGTACAACGAATAATACCAGAGAATCTTCGCCCCATTATTCATCACCTTCCTTGATTTTCCGCAAAAGTAATTCAAGTACAAACACGGAAACACCATCTCAATGGTCAAGTATTGAAGAATTACTCAATAGTAATCATGATCAGTCCAGTAATTTTAACTTTAATAGTGTAGAGAGTAACTGGCAAAATTCCCCATCTTCTCAGGTTTCATCATTCTCAACACCATCAAATGTTTTTACCAAACGTCTTTCTACACCTCAAGGTTTTGCTAATGGAGGAGAAGTTATAGCCCCCGATATATCAAGAGATATCGCACCCATAACTGAGACTATAGAAAGCCCATATTCATCCTTACCAGCAGAAGAAAATATTGATAATGAAGATGATGATGGAAAACTTGAAGTTTTAGCCCAGGAAATTTATTATAGATTAAGGCAAAAAATCGAAATAGAAAAAGAACGTCAAGGAAAATATATAGGTCGCCTACCTTGGTAAATTAAGATCTACGAATATTTAATAAATTTAGGAGCAATACTGCAATGGCAAATCAAACACTGGAAAAAGCAAAACTCATAGCCTATAAAGGTGAAGCACCAGACATTGAATTCATGTTTAATCCCACAGATATTAGTTTTTCTCGAACTGTAAATTGGTCAAGTAATCAAGGAAATAGAGGAACTACCTTACTACCTAAAGTTAACTTTTCTGGGGTTGAGCCTTACAAATTCACCTTAAAACAGTTACTATTCGATACTTATGAAACTAAGAAATCAGTAATGAAGGAGTATGTAGATAAAATAAAGAAGGGAGTAGAAACTATTAATGGTTCACCGGATCAACGTCCACCTGTTTACATATTAACCTGGGGGACTGAATATTTTTATTGTGTCATCACAAGTTTAACTTACACATTAAATATGTTTTTAAATGATGGCACACCAGTGAGAGCAATGGTAGATATATCCTTGCAAGAAGTAGATAAAAATAATATGCCTGGAGGCAAAGAATCCGCTTCTACAGGTCAAGATCGTACAGAAAACCCGGCATTAGGTAGTTCAAAAAGTTCTCAATAACCATTTTATATCATTCAATAAATCATTATGCCAGAGAAAAGTCTTTATTTAAGTGAACCAAAAATCCAGATAGAAGGACAAGATGCTTCTCCAGAATTAATTAAGGATTTATTAGAAATTTCTGTAGAAGAAAGTCTTCATCTACCAGCTATGTTTACGCTAGTAATACATAACAGCTATTTGAGTACCGTTGACCGTTCCGAATACAAAGAGTGGCGACACGAAAAGCTATTTAAGATTGGTACTCAAGTAAAAATAGGTTTTGTTTCCAGCACCACCCAAGATAGTAAATTTAAGAAAAAATTAGAGAAAAGTTTGATTGAAGGGGAAATTACAGGAATAGAGGTTCACTTTAATGAAAAAACCGAAGCACCTATTATTATTAGGGGTTATGATATTTCCCATCGTCTCCATAGAGGACGTTATAATCGTTCATTTTTGAATCAGACCGATAGCGATATAGTTAAACAAGTAGTAGGAGAAACAGGTATACCATTAGGAAGAATAGATCCTAGCGGTACAAATCATGAATATGTCTTTCAAGAAAATCAAACTAATATGGAATTCTTGAGAGAACGAGCAGCGCGGATTGGATATGAGTTATTTATTCAGGATGGAAAATTAAATTTTTGTCAGCCAGAAAGTAAAGAATCTCTGAATTTAAAATGGCTAAATGAAATTAGTAAATTTAGTATTCGTGTTACCAGTGCTGAACAAGTAAAAGCGGTAGAAGTGAGGAGTTGGGATTTTACTCAGAAAAAATTGATCACTTCTGAAGTGACATCAGAAAAGGTAATTACAGAAACAGGAAACGGGAAAGGAAGTCAGACGAGTACAGCATTTAAAGGTAAGCCTTCCAACCCGAAAATGATAGTTGTAGATCAACCAGTTGCGACAGAAAATGAAGCGAAAAAGATGGCTCAGGCTTTGTGTGATGAATTGGGAGGAGAATTTATCTATGCAGATGCTCAAGCCTACGGAAATCCCCAAATTAGACCAGGACGGGTAGTAAATCTGGAAAAGATGGGCGATCGCTATAATGGTAAATACTATATTACCGAAACACGCCATTTCTACAGTCAACGAGTCTATACCACAAATTTTAGTGTGCGGGGGTTACGTCCGGGCAACCTATTTTCTACTTTATCCACACAAACACACCTGCAACCAGGACAAACATTTTTAGTAGGAATTGTCACTAATAATAAAGATCCTAAAAATTGGGGCAGGGTAAAAGTGAAATTTCCTACCCTCACAGAAGAACATGAAAGTCACTGGGCTAGAGTAGTTACTGCTGGTGCAGGTCCTAATCGTGGTTTTGATTGTTTACCAGAAGTCAATGATGAAGTTTTAGTAGGTTTTGAACATGGCGATATTCACCGTCCTTACATCATTGGTAATGTGTGGAATGGCAAAGATGCACCACCAGAAAAAGTAGATGATTCCGTTGTTAAAGGTGTCCGATTACGTACTTTTAAAACTCGTACAGGACATACTTTACAATTTGTAGAAGAAGACAAAGGAGGCAGTAAAACAGGAGTTCGTTTAGAAACTACAAAGGGTCATAAAATTTATCTCAATGATAGTGATCAGTGCATAGAAATTAAAACTAACGGCGGTCATATCATCAAGATGGATGATAGAGGTAAATCAATTTCTATTCAAACAACAGGTGGACATAGCATCACCATGAGTGATACGAGTAAATCAGTTGCCATTAAATCAACAGGAAATATGTCATTAGATGCGGCGGGAAATATAGATATTAAGGCTAATGGCATAATAACTGTCAAAGGTTCATTAATTAAATTAAATTAATCCTCTTTCTCCATTTCTGTGGGAGTTAATTATTTATGTCTAAACCAGCAGCGAGAATTACCGATAACGTAGCCCATCCCTTACCCCCAGTATTAACAGGCGGACCCGGTAGCAATAATGTGCTAATTGGCAATTTACCAGCTTGGCGGGGGATACCAGCGGCCGCAGTTCCAGCTTTACAGGCTACTAAACAAACAACCGATATAGCTATCCAAACGGCTGAAGCTGCTACTAAAGCCACAGCAGGAACACCGGGCGCACCAGCGACCTTCGCGGCTGAACAAGCTACCAAGGCCGCATCCTCGGCGACAATGAGTAGCATGATTTCTGCTGCTGCGGCCTCCTCACTTCCAGGAATGGCAGATATTCATCAATGTGCTACTCCCTTGCCAATACCTCCTCACGGTCCTGGTGTAGTTATTGATGGTAGTAAAACAGTCTTAATTAATGGTCTACCCGCCTGTCGGTTGGGTGATACCATTCTCGAAGCATTAGGTCCGACCAATAAAATTGTTAAAGGTGATTTTACCGTTCTCATTGGTGGTTAATGGAATTGGTAGCAGGGAGCAGGGAGTAGGGAGCAGGGAGAAAGAATTATTCCCATTACCAATGACTGTTCGACTTTTGGCGAATAGGCTTAAACCTGCTGTACCGATATTCTATTAAGGTATAGATGTCACAGCCATATAATAGCTATGGTTTATGATCGCCAAAGAGAATATTTAGGAACTGGTTGGGGTTTTCCTTTGCAGTTAAGTTTGCAAGGGGGAATACAACTAAGCAGTGAAGCACAAAAAGTTAAACAGTCTATCTGGATTATCCTTCGCACGGGAGTTGGTGAGCGGCTTTATCGGCCTAATTTTGGTTCGCGCTTGTCAGAGTTGGCATTTGCACCATTGAATACTGACACTCTGCTGCGAATTCGTATCTATGTCTTGGAAGCCCTAGAAGTTTGGGAACCAAGAATTATTGTTGATGAGGTGATCACCGAACCTGACCCTGTGCGGGGCAAAGTGGACATCATGATCAATTATCGCTTAAAGGATTATGCCGATATTCAAAGCTTTGTTTATCCATTCTATTTGCTGGCTGCTGAGGAGTAACTGTGAAATTTGACTTTTTACCACAATTACCTTCTTCTAACTTAGATGATCGCACCTTCGATGACTTGGTAGAAGAAAGTATTATGCGTATCCCGCGCTACTGTCCCGAATGGACAGACCATAACCTTAGTGACCCAGGGATTACGCTGATTGAGTTATTTGCTTGGTTAACTGACCAAATGTTGCTGCGGTTTAACCAAGTACCCCGTAAAAATTATGTAGCTTTTTTAGAATTACTAGGGATTCGCCTCCAACCACCCGCCCCCGCACATACAGAATTAACTTTTTATTTAAGTTCTGATTTACCTGAAGCCTACACCATTCCCGCAGGTCTGGAAGTTTCCACGGTACGCACTGAAACTACACCAGCGATTACCTTTAGTACCGATTCACCTTTAATCATTGGTAAACCCCAGATTCAATACTTTTTAACTGCCCAAACCACTGAAGACACACCCCAAACTCTGCGTGAAAGGTTGGCCAATTGGAATCGTCAGCCCAATGGCTTATGGACAGGAAATGAACAAGCCATATTTAACGAACAACCCCAGCCGGGAAATTGTTTTTATTTAGTGATTAATTCTCCTGACTCTCTTGATAGTAATGTCTTAGAAATTACTTTTCAAGGCGCGGTTGCTACGCCGACAGGAATTAACCCCAATCAACCCCCACGTTACTGGGAAGCTTGGGATGGAGAAAATTGGCAACCAGTATTATTAAAAGAAGTAGATGACCATACCAAGGGTTTCAGCTTTAATGACATTGAACAACAGGGTACTAATGCCGCCCAAGGTGCTGATGTCCGCCTGCATTTACCAGAGACTTGGCCGATAACTACCTTTACCGTTTATCGAGGTCGCTGGCTACGCTGTCGTTTTACCAACCCAGGGGCAAATCAACCAGGTTATAATCGTCCACCGCAAATTACTGGGTTAGCAGTCCGGTCAATTGGTGGTACTGTTAGGGCTACTCACAGTACGATGATTCAAGATGAACGCTTGGGCATAAGTAATGGTAAACCAGGACAGAGTTTTCAATTACTCATGACACCAATTTTGGAACGTCGGGAAAATGAGTATATCGTTGTCACTCCCTCTGGAGGTTTACCCCAAACTTGGCACGAAGTCAGAGATTTTGCCGATTCTGGACACCAAGACCGTCATTACACCATTGATTCCATCACTGGTACTGTGCAGTTTGGTCCACTGATTCGGGAACCTGGACAACTCAAACGTCACACAAAAGCGAGATCTGCTCGCAGCAGTGCTTCGCTATCGCGCATTCAACAATCCACCACAGAAGACACGGTTGTCCAATTCAGTGATATTGAGAATGCCCAAGAACATCAATATGGGGCAGTACCTCCGCGGGGTGCAGAAATTAGAATGCTAGTCTATCGGACTGGTGGCGGTAAAGAGGGTAATGTCCAAAGTGGCTCACTTAAATTTTTGAAGTCAGCATTTCCCTATATAGAAAGTGTAATTAATTACAAATCTGCAATTAATGGTGCAGATGGGGAATCTTTAGAACAAGCAGTCATCAGAGCGCCACGCATTCTCCGCACCCGTGACAGAGCAGTTACAGCCGAGGATTTTGAAGTTTTAGCACAACAAGCCGGTGCAGGAGCGATCGCCAGAGTTCGTTGTTTACCAGCCAGTGCCACTAGACAAGCTGGTACAGTAGGCTTACTCATTGTTCCCGATGCCAATAGAGACGGGATTGAATTAGGTGAAGGTATCGCACCACAACAGTTTGCTCTCAGTCCGGCACTGCAAGAGCAAGTTCTGCAATACTTAGATGAGAGAAAATTACTAGGAGTACAAGTACAACTGCAAGAACCTGAATATGTAGGCGTTTCTGTGCAAACAGAGGTAATTCTAGAACCTGCCTATAACAATCCTCTAGCCACAGCAGAAATTCTCCACAACCTGAGAATATCCCTATATAAATATCTCAATCCATTAACAGGAGGTATGGACGGCAAAGGTTGGCCTTTTGGGCGACCCGTTTATACATCAGATATTATCGCCTTAATGCAACAAACTCAAGGTGTACGCTATTTAGGGACAGTCTTACTATTTTCCATCCGTAAACAGGGCGACATCTGGATCAGACAATCTTCCCCAGAACAAGTAATAGACCCAGGCACACAAGGTTTAGTCTGTTCTTGGGCTGATGACCTGCGTTCCGGTCATGAGATCCAAATCAATAATCGTTAAGGTGAGATTCTATGGTGCAAAATCTTTCTAGTCCTGCTGTTCGCATTCAATTAACCCCAATGCAAATTCCTGAAGCAGTACCAGGTGCAGGTTTAACATTTGACAGACCAGAAAGAATGGATGCAGCAGCACAGAGTTTAGTCTTGCATCCCGGCGAACCCAGCGAAATGATTGTCCAAGTGCAGAACTTAGAACCGCGTCCTTTAAGGGTGAGTTTGAAAGTTGAAGGTAACTTTCCTTTGGAGTGGTGTCAAATTGGTGGTACAGAAGGTAATGAAATTCCAGCGGGAGGACAAATGGATGCTGTCCTCCATTTCTCTGTTCCTGCCACCTTTTTTGAAGATCAACAGGCAATTGTTCCCGGACAACAAGATAGATTAAATCTGAATTTTCGCAGTCTAGTTACCATCAACATTGAGTCAGGTACAGATAGATCGCAAATTCAACACAGCGATTACTTTGATTTATATGTCCGTCCCTATAGTGCCTACATGGAATTTTTGCCCGTTTTATATCGGGAAGTAGACTTTATTGGTCGCTTCATGAAGATATTTGAACAGGCTTATCAACCAGCTATTGATAGTTTTAACGTCTTATGGGCAAATCTTGACCCCTTAACAGCGCCAAAAGCACTATTGCCATTTTTGGCTCATTGGGTGGCTTGGCCAGTAGATTCCGTGTGGGATTTACATCAACAACGGCGTTTAATTCGTCGTGCAGTTGAGCTTTATCGTTGGCGTGGTACTCGCAAAGGGTTGCGACTATATTTGCATCTTTATACAGGCTTACCTTTAGATGAGGATATAGGAAATGAAGCAGATAAACATATTAGTATTACCGAACCTTTTGGACCTAGTTTTATTTTGGGTTCAGCACAATTAGGCAGCGCGATTTTAGCAGGTGGTGAAGCATTTCATTTTATAGTCCGCTTGCGCCCCAATGTCAGTAATATTAACCTCAATGAACAATTAATCCGCAGAATTATTGACCAAGAAAAACCCGCCTTTTGTACTTATGAATTAGTGATAGAAAATTTTAGTGGTTAATCATAGCATTTCCTAGTCTAATGAGGTACAAATTTATCTGCGTTTATCCGCGTCCATCATCTTCTATCTGCGTTTAATTCTTTCTTAAGTGTATCTCACTTAGATGGGAATCGCTATAATTTCGCACAGATGTAAATTTTGAATTCTAAATTTTGAATTGGGAGCAAAAGCACCGTGACTCATCCTTTTCCACCGCCACAAATTCAACCTTTTGAACGCCTACAACCCTCCGATGGTTTACTAATCAATGCAGAACGTTGGCGGAAAGCCCATGAATATCATCGTCAGCGGCAAAATACACACTATCAAAGTTTAAATCAACCAGGAATTGTTTGTGGTTTAGGTGTCAGGCCAATTCCTGCACCTCGTCAATATGAAGCTAAATATCGAGATGGACGCTGGGTACAAATTCAAGCGGGAATTGCTATTGATGTCATGGGCAATTTAATTGTTGTTACAAGATCTTATGATTTTCCCATTGATTTAGAAGTAGCTAGTTCTGAACCCTTAATGATTTACTTAGTAGTTAGCTATGTAGATCCTGATGAACTGCGACATAAACAGCAAAGAGATATTGTCCAAGAAACCTATCGGATTGACCAAAGAAACTCCACACCAAATGCTTCAGAAATAGAAATCTGCCGCATACTTTTAGAACCAGGACAAAATTCAATTAGTCAACCAGCGGATGCTTTTTATCCTGGTTATAACAATATTGATTTACGTTATCGTCGTCACGCACAGGCACGTCCTCAAGCCTTGGTGGGAATGGCACAAGTTTCTCATGGTGATGGTGAATATGCCCGCAATTTTTTCAACCTTGGTTACTTACTACAATCAATAGAACCTTTATATTCACATTTGCGCGGTGCTGATGAACCTAGTGAGGTTTCTTTAGCAGAAAATATCCAAGAATATGATTTACTTTATCTCACAGGTAAACAGTCACTGTCTTTGAATAATTTTGAATTTGAATCGTTGAAGAATTATTTAAATTCAGGTGGTACATTGTTAATTGATGCCCCTTTAGATGCTAATGCTTTAATTGAAAGTTCCCACGCCTTAGCACAACAATTAAAAAGTCCTTTACGACCATTAACAGAGGTACAAAGAAGTCATCCTTTAAGAACGAAACCTTTCTTATTTGCGGCTTTACCGATTATCAATCAACAGTTAATTCAATTATTTTTAGGCGGTGGAATAATTTTAGTAGTAGGTGATTTAGCCTCGGCTTGGGGAATAGACAGAGAATTTAATCTGCCTCGGTTAACTATTCGCACAGCGCAGGAATTAGGGATTAATATACTGAACTATGCTTGGAAGCGGCGACAGTTGATAGGTTTGCAACAAGAAGATAATTCAGGAAAGTGGTAGTTAAATCATGTCCGTTTGAATAGTTATCATATCTATTTGGGTTGGTGATTGGTAATTGGTGAAGAGACATAATGACCCATTACCTCTTACCCATTACCTATATATTTAGAGACTAAAATTACTGATTTAAATGCTTTGATGTTATCGCACTCGTGTTGTTATTTTTCACTTCTCTCATCAAAGATTCCAAATCACTGTTGTTGTTTCCACCTCTGCTCAATAACTTCTGGATTTGATTGATAATTGCACTCATATCTTTAGCTAACCATTTACCCAGATTATTAACAAAGTTTTTTAACTTTTCAAACATACTCAGTTCCATAGTTAAATATTCATGACCACGAGGATATACAACTTTACCCTTTTCGGTTTCATAGTATTCTCCTTCTGGCATCAGCATTGATTTCAGCGGATTTTCTTGCCTGGCCATATCTACTTCTGGGCGTTTCTGACTCAGGAATAAAACATCATATATTTTGCCGTTGCAAGTCACCCAATAATGATTTTGGAAAAACCACCGTTTACCGTTATCACAATTGCGTTTTCTGCCTTGGTGCAAAGTTTCCTCGGCTTCGCTTAAAAAAGGTTTCTTGATTTGTTCAATCGTGACATTTTGAATGCCAAAATATTCTTGTGCTACTGTTTGAAAGGCTTCAGCTAATGTCTTGCAATCTCCTTCTCTGGTTCCTTTTAACAGAGTTGTACCTTGCTTATAAGACATTGTGTATTTAAATGATATTTTCTGAAAATTCTGCAAAAGTTGTTCTAAGATTTTTTCCTGTGCTAAACCTTCATCTATGCCTTTAACTAATTCTTTTGCTATCGCGTAGTCACTCAGAAACCTTTGCTTGCGATTATTCTCACTGTTTTTTGCTTGATCTTGACTAGTTGTCGTCTCTGATGTCTGTTGTTTTTGTATGGTTGTGTGATGAATTTGGTTAACTACAGTAGCCGCAACTTGATTTGCTTGCTGCTCATATTTGTCTCCTGGTTGACCAATAGTTAACTTTGCCTGTACCAGAGATGGACGGGTTGATGATAGTGTTCTCTCAGGATTACGCAGGGTGATTTTCTCCAGATTGTGACCAAAATCCGCACCGGTTTCCACTCGCCTGTGTAGCACCTCATTCATCTTCGCTTGCAATAAGGTAAGCTGTGTTTGTCCCTCTGGGGTGATAGAACCATGTTTGGCTTGAAGTTCTAATTTTGTCGCCTCAAATTGATGTTGTTGAAATTCTTGATTTTCATTTTCCGTTTGCGACAGGGGCTGATTTGTCTGCTGTTGAGTTTTGTTAGCCAAGGGGCCCAATTGAAACCCAGCCTCTTCTGACACAGTAGCCGATGAGTCAGTCTTTTTGAGAATTTGCAGCCGTTGTTTCATCGCACACCTCATAAATCAACAAGGTCATCAATTCAAATACTATCTTATCTATCCTTGAGAAGTCCATAACTTGCGTTTTTACCCCATATATTCTCTTTAGAGGATGTTTGAACAAGTTTTTAATGTATAAACAAACCCCTCTTGTAAACCTCTCCCCGAAGCGGGGAGAGGCTTTGAAACCCCCTTCCCTAGGAGGGAAGGGGGGCAGGGGGGTTAGGTTTTTGGAGATTATCGGTTTCATCTAATACTTCTCAAACAATCTCTTAAGCAAAAGCTCAAATTGTGACCTTGGGAAGTATATAAGGTCCCTAGAAAAAAGATCGAGTTTGTACTTTATTAACCCAAGTTGCAATTTAATAAAATTACCATTTCAGGCTATTCCTAGGTCGTGCTTCGCTATCGCATTCACCCATAACTAGCAACTTGGGTTAATAGTATTGATGTGTGATGTGTTCCAGATAATGTACAATCGCCTGTGCTGTTTTCAAATTAGTTGCTACTAACACCTGATTGATATTGCATATTCTCAAAAATGCTTCTTCATTAGCTTGTCCTGCTTGAGTGGTAAGAAAATCTCTGAGGAAAATCACTGCTAAAATATCTCCAGCATTGAGCAGTAAATTAATTCTTTGATATCCTCCAGATGTTGGTGGGGGGATTTCTTCACTCACAGTAATACCAGCCTGTTGCTTTAAAACTTCACTGACAGATGGCCAGCTAATTGTCAGGCTTTGAGAGAAAAATTCTTGATGTTGAGCAACCAAGTCAGCTAGTTCTGATTTATTGCTTTCGTGAGCAATGAGGACTATATTTTTTTGAATGTTCATTTGACTAGCTTCACTCTTCGTATTTGCTTCTACATTGTCAATAGCCGGAACTTCTTCAGCTTTAGAAACGGCTTCTAATATTTGACTAACTGGCTCAGTATCACCTGCTTCTGTTGTAGAAATAGACGCTTCTATTTCTAAGTTTTCTGCTGTAGAGACAGCATCTGTGGCTGTTAGTTCTTCACCTACTTCTGTTGTAGAAATAGACGCT
>Ga0209617_10001270_pt1 | contig 11846 bp, 12 predicted proteins | sample LakEriepJuly2011_2_FD_187459 | JGI IMG/M metagenome (GOLD analysis project Ga0209617, IMG submission 187459) | Freshwater microbial communities from dead zone in Lake Erie, Canada - CCB epilimnion July 2011 (SPAdes) (version 2) | ecosystem: Environmental > Aquatic > Freshwater > Lentic >... | reverse complement strand
ACGAATGATGCCCGCAGACTTTTCGGCCGCGCCAATGCGATGCTCGAAGAGAACGGTGACGCCGGCGGCCTTAAGCATCTCAGCGAAAACCGCGCGATACTGCGCATCGTTATAGTCCTTCTTCAGGATCGGACGGGTCGAGCCGCTGACGGCTTCTTCCCGACCCCAGTCGATGTGCATTAGTCCCCCGCCGGTCATGCCACCCAGCCAGCGACTGGGCTCGACCACGATGACCTTGGCGCCCTCCTTCGCAGCGGCGCAGGCCGCCATCACGCCGCTGGCGTTACCGCCGTAGACGCAGACGTCATAGACCGCGCCGGCCTCCGCCGCCGGGAGCCGCGCGACCCAAGCACCGACCACGAGCCAGGCGGTTTGCCGAAGGAAGTTCCGACGGGGCTGGGAAGCGAAGGTCATGGGTGTTAGCGTTTAGCGTAAGTCGGACAATCGGCGGCGCAGCTCGATTGCGCCCTGATCGTAGATGGCGGAGCTACGATCCAGGATGACCTGTCTTTCCTGCTGATTAGCCTTGGGCCAAGTCAGCGCCATAGCATTGATCTCATTCTCTAATTGTTTCCAGCGGGGCTCATTGCCCATCTTATCCATTAGCATCTGTGCTGAAATAGCGATGCCGGAGCGGCGAGATTCATCGGCATAACCCATTTCCTTAACCAACGCCAGGAACCTAGCTTGCACTTTTTCCTGGAATACCGCCAAGTCCTCTGGCCCCAGTTCCGGGGCGTCCGGCCGCACGTTCTTAGACTCATCTAAATTAAGGGATGCAGAGCTGCGCAGCTTCACCCTCACCTGACCTTTTGCGGGAGGTGCCTGCGTCGGCTTCGCCACTGGCGTAGCAATCTCAGCACGTCGACCAAGGAAGCTCAGCCCGACCAAGACGACGCCAAGGGTGAAGACCAAGCCTATCAATAAGCCGAAGCGTCCGCGGGATATCGGAGAGGGCTGGGGCGACATGGTGAGAGCGTATGCCTAGGGCTACCTGTAAGAGGCTAAGCGCGGCTTACTGTTGGATGATTGGCGCTCGTGAGTGAGAACCGTTTTATATAACATCTTTCGCCCAAAAGGAGAAAATGGATTCAAAAATTACTGGTAATTTACTTCCGCGCCTTCAGCGCATTCTCGATCGCCTTCTCGAGCTCTTCCGAGTCCGGCTCGACGTCGGAACCGAAGCGGGCGATCAGCTTACCGTCCGCTCCGATCAGGAACTTATTGAAGTTCCAACCTACCGGCCCGGGGTGGCCGGCATCCTTGCCGGTAAGCTTCTCAAAGAGCGGGTGCGCGTCGTTACCCTTGATGGCGACCTTAGCGTACATGGGGAACGTGACCTTGAAGTTCGTCTTGCAGAACTTCTTGATGTCCTTGTCCGAGGCCGGCTCCTGCCCCCCAAAGTCATTGCAAGGGAAGCCGGCGACGACGAGGCCCTTGGCTTTGAAGTTATCATACAGCGCCTGGAGTCCATTATACTGACGGGTGTAGCCGCACTGGCTGGCGACGTTGACGACGAGCCAAGCCTTACCTCCCTTGACGGCTCCGAGCGTGGTCACCTTGTCGTCGATGTCCTTCACCGAGACGCCGAGGAGTCCGGGGGCTTTGTCTTCAGCGTGCAAGGAGGTCATGAGAATTGTCAGAGCCAGGGCGAGGAGTCGCATGTGCAAATCGTAGCCTAGGCCGACCCGGTTGCAAGCGGACGCCGCCTATTCATCCTCTGCATCCTTGGCCCAAACAGCCGCTAAAACGGCCCGAAAAGCGTCGGCATCCACCAAGGTGTCAGGCCGGTCGATGATTTCGATGCAGCCGGCGTTTTCCCAATACTCGCCCTCCTTCTTCACGTTCCAGAAAGCCAGAGCGAGCGCCTGCCAGAGTTCGAAGCCGTGCAGTTTGCCGCGCGGCATCCAGGCGACGGCGACGGTGACATCTTCCGTCCAGTCGGACTCTTCCCAGAGGACGTCGAACTTGCCGCACTCGCTGGGTCCGAGGAACTGCGTCACGAACTCCGTATGCTGGGGACCCGCATCGAGAAAGTAACGGCAGGCCACCTCGCGCTCGGCTGGTTCGAGATCGTCGCCGCCGTCGTCGTGATAGGTGAAAGGCTCCGCCATGCCTCACGGTCGGAGGCCGAAGCGAATTCGGCAAGTCAGGATTCCTTGCGAGAAGTCCAAGCCAGCACGACCCAACCTGCGATGAGGAACGAGCCACCGATCGGCGTGATGGCGCCAAACCAACGAGGAGCGCCCAAGGCCATGGCATAAAGTGTTCCCGCGAAAATCACGGAGCCGACAGCCCAAAGCCACGCGGGCCAGACCGACCGGGCGGAAATAGCACCGATAGCGACCACATGGGTCAGCAGATAGAAGGTCGCCGTCTGCCACCACCCAGCGGCTTCCGGAATCAAGGCGAGTCGATCCTTTAGGCCGTGGGCGCCAAAGGCCCCTAGCGCAATGGCGATCGCGCCGAGGAGTCCTGCGGTGACCAGACGATTCATCGCTTACGCGCCGGTGTCGGCGCCGCTCTTCTTCTGCGTGAAGACGAGACCCTTCTCGCCGACCGAGACGATGACCGGTTCATCCTTGTTGTAGTCGTCACGCAGGATGGATTCGGCAAGCGGGTCTTCGAGGAGACGTTCGACCGCGCGACGAAGCGGACGGGCGCCGTATTTCTCGTCCCAGCCGTTGTCGACCAGGTAGCCGCGGGCGGCCTCGTTGACCACGAGCTTCACGCCGAGGTCGAGGAGGCGCTTGGCGACCTTGTCGACCTCGATGTCCACGATCTTGGTCATGTGGACCTTCGCGAGCTGCTGGAAGATGACGATATCGGTGAGGCGATTGAGGAACTCCGGCTTAAAGGCGCGCTTGGTCTCGTCCATGATGCGCTCCTTAAGCTTCTCGTAGTCACGGGTGGAATCCACGCCGACATCGAAGCCGACCGAGTTATTGCGCTGTAGCACGTCGGCCCCGACGTTGGAGGTCAGGATGATGATCGTGTTACGGAAGTCGACGACGCGACCAAGCGAGTCGGTCAGGCGGCCATCTTCGAGGGCCTGCAGGAGGAGCTGGATCACATCCGGGTGGGCCTTCTCGATCTCGTCGAAGAGAACGACGGAATAAGGCTTGCGGCGGACCGCTTCGGTCAGCTGGCCACCTTCGTCGTGACCGACATAGCCAGGAGGCGAACCGATGAGACGGGAGACCGTGAACTTCTCCATGTACTCGGACATGTCGATCTGGATGACCGCTTCCTTCTCACCGAACATACGTTCGGCCAGGGAGCGGGCCAGGAGCGTCTTGCCGACGCCGGTGGGGCCAAGGAAGAGGAAAGAGCCGATCGGGCGACGCGGATCCTTGAGGTCGGCACGGGAGCGACGGAGGGCGCGGGAGACGACCTCGCAGGCGCGCTCCTGGCCGATGACGGCCGTCTGCAGGTCCGTCTCGAGCTCGAGGAGCTTCTTGGTCTCCTTCTTCTCAAGGCGATTGAGAGGCACGCCAGTCCAGTCAGCGACGATGTGAAGCATCTCATCTTCGCCGACAATGATGCGCTTCTCGTCGCGCTTCTTACGCCAATCTTCGAGCATCTTCTCGCGCTTGGCGCGGAGTTTCTTCTCCGTGTCGCGGAGATTGGCGGCTTCTTCGAACTTCTGGTGGCGGGAGGCGTCTTCCTTCTGCTGCACGACCTTGTCGATCTCGGTCTGCACCGTGTCGATATCGGCCGGGACGTTCAGGGAACGGATACGAGCGCGGGCGCCGGCCTCATCCATGACGTCGATGGCCTTGTCCGGAAGGTGGCGGGCGGTGATGTAGCGGTGCGAAAGGCGGACGGCGGCCTCGATGGCTGCATCGGTATATTCGCATTTGTGGTGCTCTTCGTACTTCGAGCGGATACCGCGCAGGATGAGCACAGCGTCTTCCGGGGTCGGGTCGTCAATCTTGACGGACTGGAAGCGGCGTTCGAGCGCGGCGTCCTTCTCGATGTGCTTGCGGAACTCGGAGAGCGTGGTGGCGCCGACGCACTGGATTTCCCCTCGGGAAAGGGCTGGCTTGAGGATATTGGAAGCGTCCATGGCGCCTTCGGCGGCGCCAGCACCGACGATCGTGTGCATCTCGTCGATGAAGAGGATGATATTCTTGGCGCGTTTGATTTCGTCCATGATGCCCTTGATGCGCTCTTCGAACTGGCCGCGGTACTTCGTGCCGGCGACCATCAGGGCGAGGTCGAGGGTGATCACCTTACGGTCGAGGAGGATTTCCGGGACGATACCCGAAGCAATCTCTTGGGCGAGGCCTTCGACGATGGCGGTCTTGCCCACGCCGGCTTCGCCGATGAGGACAGGGTTATTCTTCGTGCGGCGGCAAAGGATCTGCACCACGCGACGAATCTCTTCCTTGCGGCCGATGACCGGATCGAGTTCTCCGGCCTTGGCGAGCTCGGTGAGATCGCGGCCGAAAGTCTTCAGCAGCGAGAGACGTTCGCCACGGCCAGGACGGGCGCCTTCTTCGCCAGAAGCGCGACGCGAAGGGGGCGGAGTGTCGTCGGAGGAATCTTCGGAAGGAGGAGGCGTGTCGCCGTCCTTCTTTTCGGATTCGTCGGCGGCGGAAGGATCAATGTCCGCGAGGATCTCCTTGCGGCAGCGTTCCAGGTCGACGTCGAGCTGCTGCAGGACGCGGGCGGCGACGCCCTCCCCTTCCTTCAGGAGGCCAAGGAGAATGTGTTCGGTGCCGACGTAGGCGTGGCCGAGGGCGCGGGCTTCGGTGACGGCGTGCGCCATGACCTTCTGCACGCGGGGCGTGAGCGGAATCGTGTCGGGAGCCTTCGCTTCTTCCGGGCCGGGGCCGACCTGCTTCTCAACGGCGCCACGCACCGTCTTGAGGTCGAGGCCCATGCGGCCGAGAACGTTAACCGCGACGCCCTCTCCGAGCTTGATGAGCCCGAGCAGGATGTGCTCCGTGCCGACATAGTTGTGGTTAAACCGGCGAGCTTCCGCCCGGGCCAGTTCCACGACCTTGCGAGCGCGGGGAGTGAAATTGTTGTTTTTGTCCTTATCCATGGAAATTGGGTTTGGGGTGAAACGCCCGTATGGGGTTGTTAGCAGGGACTATGCCCGAACCGTGGGTAGGTTCAAGCGTTCCCCCAATGTTGGTAATAACCCTGCCTTTTGCCTTTGCCAGTCAGCGGCCCCGCCTGTTTCTTAATCCGCAAAACCATGGGTATCAGCATGCAAGCGGCGGGCGAGGCCCTCCGAGACCTCGTCAAGGGTCTCAAAGGGCAGAAAGTGGCCGTATTAGGCCATATGCGCCCTGACGGGGACTGCATCGGCTCGCAGACCGCTCTCTGCCGGATGCTCCTGGCCGAAGGTGTCGACGCGATCTGCGTGAACCGCGACCGCATCCCCCCGAATCTCGTCCCTTACGCCGAGGGCGTGACGTTCGTCAAAGCCGCCGACTATGACGCGAAGGACCGCGTCGCTGTCACGGTCGACTGTGCCGATGCGTCCCGCGTTGGGACGGAACTGCTCGCCAAGTTCCCGGCCGGCGTCCTGGCCAACATCGACCACCACGCCTCGAATCCGGATTACGCGCAGACCAACATCGTCGTCCGCGAAGCCGCCGCGACCTGCCACATCCTTGCCGCCGGTGCCCTCGCCCAAGGCCTCGCCGTCGATACCATTACCGCCAAGGCCCTACACCTCGGTATCCTGACCGACACCGGCCGCTTCTGCTACCGCAGCACCACCGCCGATGTCTTTGCGATCATCGCTGAGCTCGTGCGCCGCGGCGCCGACCCGGCCGAGGCGAACTATCGCGTCTTCGAACAAGAGAGCCGCGGCAAGCTCGAGCTCACCAAGCGCTTCCTCAATACCATCCTCTTCCACGAAGAAGGAAAGATCTGCTCCGGCGAGCTCACCCAAGCCGACTACGCCGCCACCGGCACTTCGAAAGAAGATAAGGAAGGTCTTGTCGAATTCCCCCGCTCCGTCGAAGGCGTCGAGATCGCCGTGCTGATGGAAGAAGGCGCCGACGGCATCCGCGGCAGCCTGCGCGGCCGCGACCCGAAGCTCCGCCTCGACCTGTGCGCCGGCAAACTCAACGGCGGCGGCCACATGCTCGCGGCCGGCTTCAACATGCAGGGCTGCCGGCTCCCGCAGGACCGCGAGAAAATCCTCGGTATCGTCATCGCCCACTATCGCGAATACTCGGCGAAATGAGCGAGCCTGCCGCTGAACCCGCGGGCGTGCTGCTCGTCGATAAGCCACAAGGCATCACCTCGCACGATGTCGTGGACAGCGTCCGCCGACTCTATCGCACACGTCGCGTCGGCCACGCCGGCACGCTCGACCCCATGGCCACCGGCCTGCTCATCGTGCTTGTCGGACGAGCGACCAAAGCCTCGGACCAACTGATGGCCCAGGACAAGGAATACCTCGGCGAAGCCACGCTCGGAATCGTCACCGACACCCAGGACGCCGAAGGCGAGACGGTAGAGACCAACCCCGTCCCAGAAATTTCCGAAGCCCAGGTGCGCGCCGCCCTCGCCTCCATGCTGGGCGACCAGTTCCAGATTCCCCCGATGCATTCGGCGAAGAAGATTGGCGGCCAGAAGCTTTACGACCTCGCACGCAAAGGCATTGAAGTCGTCCGCGAACCCCGCGCCATCACCCTTTCTGAGTTCGAACTGATCTCGTGGCAGAGCCCTAAGATCAACTTCCGCGTCCGTTGCACCAAGGGCACCTACGTCCGCACGCTGGCCTTGGACCTCGGCCGCAAGCTTGGACCTGGCGCCCACCTCTCGATGCTCCGTCGCACCCGCTCCGGCCAGCTCGACCTTTCGCGCGGCCACACGCTCCCGCAGCTTGGCGCCATGAATGACGACCAACTCGTCGCGGCCCTCGTGCCCGTGAGCGAAGCCGCGCCCACCGCATGAGCCTTCCCCTCCATCTTGCCATTGGCGCCTTTGACGGCGTGCACCTCGGCCATCGCGCCGTCCTGCACTCCGCCCGCGAAGCCGCCCGGGCGGACGGAGGTATCGTCGGCGTGCTCACCTACGACCCGCACCCGAGCAAGGTGCTGCGCCCCGATTCGGCGGTCCCGCTGATCTTCACCCGCGCCCAGAAGGATGAGCGCCTGACGGAAGCCGGCGCCCAGCTCATCCATCACGAGAAGTTCGATCGCGCGCACGCTGGCATCGAGGCGGCGGATTTCCCGAAGTGGCTGAAGACGACCTTCCCCCACCTCAAGTCGCTCCACGTCGGTTCCAATTTCCAGTACGGCCGCGGACGTGCCGGCAACGGCGAGACGCTCATCGCGCATGGCACCGCCGAAGGCCTCGGCGTGAAGCTCGTCGCAGCCGTGCACCTAGGCGACGAGACGGTCAGCAGCTCGCGCATCCGCCAGTGCCTCGCCGCCGGCGAACTCGACCTCGCGAACGCGATGCTCTTACGGCCATATGAAGCCGAGGGCACGATCATCGGCGGACGACGACTCGGCCGCACCATCGGCTTCCCTACGGTCAACATCGCCTGGGAGCCTGAGTTAAAGCCCGCCTACGGCGTCTACGCCGTCGAAGTCATCTTCAAAGGGGAAGCCATGCCCGCCGTCGCCAACTATGGCCAGCGCCCCACCGTCGAAAGCGGTCCGGTCGCTCCCCTGCTCGAAGCCCACGTCCTCCGCGGCACCGCGCCGACGACGGGCGACACCGTCCGCGTACGCTGGGTCCGGCGCCTTCGCGCCGAACAGAAGTTCGCGGACCTCGCCGCCTTGCAGGCGCAGATCGCGAAAGACTCCGCGCAGGCCAAGCAGGCGCTAGGCTTGCTCGGTTAAGCTCCGGTCTTGGCGTTCAGCCGAGTGCTGGGCCGGAAGAGCGAATTAAATAAACTTCCTTCTCGCCTGAAGCCGTGTGGTTTCCCAACCCAAGTGTGAGTAGTAACCAATAGCGGAGGAATTTTCGTTATCCACTAAAAGTTGCATGCGGGTTGCCCCTTTGGTGGTGGCCCATTCTTCTATCCTGTTTAGAAGCTGCTTGCCGATGCCTCGGTCTTGATACTGAAGGTCTACGACCATATCTTCTACCCATACAGATAGGGCACCTTGCGCGGTAGAAATCACCAGTTGCGCGCTGGCCATGCCGATGACTTGCTCTTTGTGGCGGGCGACTTGTATCATCCCACACTCTGGATGCTGGATTAGCATACTGAGTCCACGGGTTTGCTTTTCGGTGTCGGGCGCGAAATCCGCCTCGATGGTGAAAAGCAAATTGAGTAAACGCACCATCGCGGGCACGTCAGCCAATGTGGCCGCTTGATATTCGATATTGGTAGCGTGGCTGGTCATTGCTATTCTTACTCGTTATCGTTCAAGACCCAAAGAAGGCTACCACGTTCAGATAGCCTGCGCGAACTTCTTGATGATGCCGCCGAAGGCTCCGTTTGAGAAGAAAATCACGCAACGTGGGGACTTGTCCGACTTCACGAGCGCGGTGAGTTCGGTAAGCAAGGCGTCATTGGAAGCAGGGGCGAAGCCTTTCTTGCCGGCAGCGGTGATTGCCGCAGCCACGCCTTCGCTGTCGAAGCGTTCCTCGCCGAGCTTGTCGGCGCGGTGAGGCGGAGCCAAGAAGGCGACATCGGCCTTCTTGAGCGCTTCACGGAAAGCGTCCTGCATCACCTTGCGGGCGGCGGTATTGCTCCGTGGCTCGAAGCAGGCAACCAAGCGGTGCTTCGGATAACGGGCGCGCAGGGATTCGAGCGTCAGGTCGAGGGCCGTCGGATGGTGGCCGAAATCTTCGATGACCGTCAGGTCAGCGCGATCGACGAGCACCTGCTGGCGACGCTGCACGCCTTGGAAGGAGTTGAGCGCCTCGAGCTTCAGCTTGGTCGGATCCTTAGCGTCGATCAGCAAGCCAGCGGAGACCGCGGCCATCGCCGCGTTACGGGCGTTGAAGAGGCCCGGCAGGGCCCACTTCACCCTGCCCCACTCCTTGCCCTTCCAGAGCAACGTGAAGGACGAGCCCGTCGATGATTCCTGGAAGTCAGCGATGACGGCATCATTGCCAGCGCCCGTGCCCACGCGGACGACCGGGGCCCACGTGACGTTCTTCACCAGACTGAGAACATTGGCGTCGTCGCCATTCGCGACGATTACGCCATCGCGCGGGACGATGCGAATGACATGCGCGAAGGTGCGGAGCACGTCGTCCAGGTCGCGGAAGATATCGGCGTGGTCGAACTCGCAATTATTGATCGCAAGCACGTGCGGCAGGTACTGGATGAACTTGCTACGCTTGTCGAAGAAGGCCGTGTCGTATTCATCGCCTTCAATGACGAACGGGCCGCCCTGCTTCCCTGGGTGCGAAGAATCCGGCAAGTCGCGCGGGACGCCGCCGACGAGCCAACCCGGCTCGGTGCCGTTGGCCTTGAGCAAGACCGCGGCCATACAAGTCGTCGTGGTCTTGCCGTGGGTGCCGGCGACGACGACATTGCGGCGTTCGTTTAGCAGGCGCGTGCGTAGGAGTTCTGGGAGAGAGACGTAAGGCTGGGTGCGCGCTCCGAGGAGCCACTCCACTTCAGGATGACCGCGGGAGGCGATGTTGCCGACCACGACCAGATCCGGCTTGAGCTGGGCGAGACGTTCGGCGGACCAGCCTTCGAGGATATCGACGCCAGCGCCACGAAGGTGGTCGGACATCGGCGGGTAGATCCCCGTGTCGGAACCCATGACCTCATGACCTAAGGCGCGCATCAACAAGGCGGCGTTGCCCATCGCCGTCCCGCAGATGCCCATGAAATAAATGCGCATGGGGCAGATAAAAGCCCTCGGGGGGCCAAGGGCGAGAAACTTAGGCGGGGCGACCTCCCCAAACAGGAGGACCCCGGTCACCTTGCGGCGGCCGGGGTCCTGTACCTGACTTTGACTGTGCTCGCTTAGCTTTCGTTGTCGGTTACCTGACTGACCGTCTGTTACCTTCGTTGTCTGACTGGCTTTCCGTCTGTTTTCACCGACTTCCGGCCATACCGACTTCGACTTTCACCGACTGGGCCGTCCTCACCGACAACCGGCCGGCACCGCACCGTCCTTACGCCGCGCGTCCCAGGTCGCCTAGGTCTGTCGGATGCGGATGATTCCTTTTTTCCTTATCTAGGCGATGGCGGCGGCGAAGCTGGCGGTCGACTTTATCGACCAAAATATCGATGGATTTGTAGAGGTCGTCCGACTCTTCCCGGACGACGATGTCCGGCCCCGGCAGTTCGAGCCGGATCTGGGCCCCGAATTCGCGACTATGGTCGCTGCAGCGGGTGTAGACGAGTTCGACGAGCACGCGGATGATCCGCGGGTTGTGGCGCAGCAGTCTTTCGACCTTGGCGCACACCGTTTCCTTCAGGGCGGCGGTAAGGTCCATATGGACCCCCGTCACGACGATCGGAGCACTTGTCATGTGTGTTGTGTTTTTTGGGGTGACGTGAGACTCTGCGCCCATGTCAAAGAACAAGACCGTCGATGATTTCTTCAGGAGTTTTTCCGTGGTTATCATATCAGGGGCTTCTTCCGGGATCGGACGCGCGATACTCTCGCGTATCAGTCATTCTGAGACCAAAGCCGCGGTGTTCAACCTTTCCAGGACGACACCTGAGGGGGTCCCGAATTCCCTGAACTTCACTCACCTTACCTGTGATCTCTCGCAACCTGCTGACATCGCGTCGGTTGTCTGCGAATTACGGAAACTAATGCCCCGAGAAGGCAGGATGCTACTGATTAATAACAGCGGCTTCGGTGCCTACGGAGAGTTTCCGGCGCCCGGCGTCGACCACACCTTAAAGATGATCGACGTCAATGTGCGCGCGCCAGTCGAACTCACGGGCCGGCTGTGGGACGAACTGAAAGCGCGCGGCGGCATGGTGGCCACCGTTGCATCGCTCGCGGGTTTCCAGCCCACGCCGTTGATGACGACCTATGCCGCGACGAAATCCTTCATGCTCGACTGGAGTGTCGCGCTCGATGCCGAAGCGAAGCGACACGGCATCCGCTGCGTGGCGATCTGCCCCGGCCCGGTCTCGACGAACTTCTCCAAGGCCGCCGGCTTCGCAAGTTCGACCGGCCTCGGCGGACAGACCTCGGAGGAATGTGCGGACGAAGCCGTCCGTGGCATGGCGGCTCATCGCCCAGTCGTGGTCACAGGCTGGAAACATAAGATCCTGGCCGTCTTCTCGGCACGTCTACCTAAGCCTTGGGCAGCCGCGATCGGCCTGCGCATGATCCAACGCCTCCGCCTCGATCGCTTCGTCAAGAAGGCCTAGGCTTACTTCGCGCCGTCGAGCAGTTCGCGGGCGTGGGAGAGTGCGACCTTGCTGGCGCGATCGCCGAGCATACGGGCGAGCTCGGACTCGCGGTCCTTGCGCTTACCATGGACAGGGGCGATTTCGACCGTCGTCGACTTGTCATCCTGCGTCTTCGTCACGACGAGATGGGCATGGCCGAGCGCGGCGACCTGCGGGAGGTGCGTCACGCAGAAGACCTGGTGTCCCTTACCGAGGGCGGCGAGTTCACGGCCGACCTGCGCGCCGATCTCGCCACCGACGTTGGCATCCACCTCGTCGAAGACCAGGACCGGGGTGCGGTCGACGGCGGCCAGCACGGTCTTCAGGGCCAGCATCACGCGAGCGGCTTCGCCACTGGACGCGATCTGGTCGAGTGGCAGGAGATCCTGGCCGGCATTCGGGCAGAAGAGGAAGCGGACTGCGTCGGCGCCATACGGGCCGAGTTCGGCGACCCCGACCTCGATGCGCAGGTCGGCCTTCTTGAAGCCGAGCGAGCCCAGCATCTTGCGGGCGGCGGTGGCGAGTTTATCGGCGG
>Ga0209617_10001269_pt1 | contig 11850 bp, 19 predicted proteins | sample LakEriepJuly2011_2_FD_187459 | JGI IMG/M metagenome (GOLD analysis project Ga0209617, IMG submission 187459) | Freshwater microbial communities from dead zone in Lake Erie, Canada - CCB epilimnion July 2011 (SPAdes) (version 2) | ecosystem: Environmental > Aquatic > Freshwater > Lentic >... | reverse complement strand
AAAAAAATACAGGGACCTGGCATTCCACCACCTCCACCACCTCCACCACCTCCAGTATTTTTTGCATGTAGATATAATCAGCTAGAGAATACAGGATATTTAATTTATCAGTTAACTCCAGGTTGTGAGGGAGAGGAATACTCTGAATTTACCTTTAGCGCAACTAGCCTTATTGTAAATGGGGTGGAATATATTACATCACCTATTGTTTCTCAAACAATTGACGTTAATACAGTAAATTATGTTAGTGCAAACAATAGTATATTATCAGGTTGCACGTTAGGGGTGGACCCAACAGGGGTAACCTACACTAATTTTGTTAATTTTGTAAATAGTATTTTTGTTAGTTTTTCACTAAATGATTATTCCGCTCAATTATCTTATGTTGACTTCGATGTCCAAGTAGGTATCTTTGAAAATACCAGAAAAGATAGTTTTTACATAATTTATCCTGAAAATGATACTTTTTTATTGAGATTGCGTAATTCGGCTTTAGGACCTGGGGTTTATATAGATTATACAAACAGTGGCTCAAGTTCTAATTCTCTTGTTATTCCAAATTATTGGATTGCATTTGAGTGTGGATATAATGTCACTAATGGACAAGTTATAGAATAATAATGTTACCAGGTATAAAAAAACATTCAAGAATAAAAAGAGGTAGGTTGGAAAAATTTGAAGATTTACCTGAGTTTGCTAAAAATAATTTTATTTTAATAAAAAAAGATTTGATTGCATTACTTGGTAAGGAAGTTAAATTAAGTGTTTATGGTAGTTTTCATTGGGGTGATTGGTGTGAAGATTCTGATTATGACGTGGTAGTAAATGAAAAATTTGAGTTTGATATTTTAGTTAGAAAAATGAGGGAAATTAACAAAATTAAAGTTGATTTTTTTATTTTTGAAAATTCTGATGGTTTTATATCCATTCCATGATTTTTTTCATTTGACATTTTTATAAGTTTTTTTTATATTTTCACTATGAGCTGGTCAAGTGAAGATTATATTGAAGAACTTTTGGTTGTTGCTTACCAAAAAGGTAAAGGAGGACTCCTAATGGACGTTGCAAATAAAATCCAAATGGATATGAAAGTTGATAGAACTAGGTCTTTTGAACTTGCCGCAAAAGAATTAAATATTGAAATACCCGATTAATAATGATATATAAATTTGAATACATTTGGCTTGATGGATATACTCCCGAACCAAACCTTAGAAGTAAGACAAAGGTAATTAATTTCACAAAAGAAGATTTTACAATAACAGATTTACCAATTTGGAACTTTGACGGCTCATCAACAAAACAGGCTGAGGGTATTGATTCAGATTGTCTTTTGAAACCTGTTAAAATGATTAAGGACCCCCAAAGAAAGAATGGTTATCTTGTCTTGTGTGAAGTCTTAAATGTTGATGAAACTCCTCATAAATCAAATATGAGAGCAAAGGTAACGGATGACCCAAATCTTTGGATTGGTTTTGAACAAGAGTTCTTTATCTACAAAGATGGGTTACCACTTGGACATAATGGTGTAACACCAAAACCACAAGGAGAATACTATTGTGGTATTGGTTCAGATAATATTTCAGGTAGAGATATTATTGAACACCACCTTGACCTTTGTTTAGCTTCAGGTCTCAACATGACAGGAATTAATGCCGAAGTCGCTCTTGGACAATGGGAATTTCAAGTTATGGGTAAAGGAGCATTAGATGCTTGTGACCAATTAACACTTGCAAGATATATCTTAAATAGATTATCTGAATCCTATAAAGTGTCAATTGAATATCACCCAAAACCGCTCGGAGACACAAATTGGAACGGCTCAGGAATGCATACAAACTTCTCAACCAAACAAATGAGAGAAGAAGGTGGAAAGGAACTGTTTGATGAAATCTTCCGTGTATTTAAAACAAATCACGATAAACACATTTCTGTTTATGGTTCAGATAATGAACAAAGACTAACAGGTAAACACGAAACCCAATCAATTGATAAATTCTCTTGGGGTGTAAGTAACAGAGGGGCATCAATCCGTATTCCACAAACAACTGTTAAAAATGGATGGAGAGGTTATTTGGAAGACAGAAGACCAGCTTCAAATGCTTGTCCTTATATGGTCACAAAACAGATTTCTGAATCACTCAAACAAGCTCAACAAAACATATTAGTCCTCCAATAATGAAACCAGAAGAGATTTACTTTCTTAACTATGTAAAGACCAAAATACTCCCAAAGTTTGGTTTAACCGAGAATGACATTTCATTAAGTAAGAATGAAGAATTCTTTGTGATGGAATACCTAATAAAGGGAAGAAAGATAGAAGATATTTTGGATTGGTATAATAAAGCAAATCAGCTTTATGAAGAGATATCAACAATTTGTTATGTAACAACAAAGAAGAAACTTGATAATATTGTAGTTGAATCAGAAAACAAAACAGAAAACCTTTTAAATCTTATATGAAACCAATTTATCCTTATTTTGAGGTAAAGTATGCCGTTGACACATTTGTTGAAACCTATGGTGAAAAAATGACAAAAGAAAAGTGGTCCATTATTTCTAAACCTTGTAAAAAATGTGATGAAACTTTTAATTCTAACATTAGGAATACAGATGAAAGATTCTTTCATAAAACAACAACAGGTAAAATAAAGAAGAATGAAGATTACTTATTTGTTGAAAGACAAGAAGGAGGTAAACTTACAAAGGGAATTTACCAACAACTTTCCAACTATGGATTTGAAATTGATAAAAATGGACTTATATTAGATTTTAAAAAGAATGTTACAATCTATACTGATAATGAATCTTCTAATAGTAGTGATTAGATTTTATGGTCTGTCATTTAAAGACCCCAAACCCTCCTTAAAAGAAGAACTGAAAAATTATGGAAACCATTTAGTTGGTGCTCATTTTTTGTTTTTTATAATAATGTTTTTATTTTATTTATTTAGCTAATGATAGTTTATGCTGATGTAATTGTGGACATCCAAGCGGGTGACACAGGAAAAGGAAAGGTTTGTAATTCTTTAACTCAAATTAAAGGAGAATATACTCACGTAATAAGATATAATGGAGGAGGAAACGCTGGACACACAATATATGTTGATGGACAGAAAGTTGTTACACACTTTATTCCCTCAGGTATTGTAAATGGACTAAAGGCAATCATTGGAACAGGTTGTGTAGTTAATGTTGATTCTCTAATGAATGAAATATCTGATTTGGAGTCAAAAGGATTTCAAGTTAAAGGAAGATTGTTCGTAGATAAAAGAGTTCATTTAATTACAGAATACCACCTACTTGAAGATGGACAAGATACTGAAATTGGAACAACCAAAACAGGTAATGGACCTGCATACAGGGACAAGTATTATCGTAAAGGACAAAGGGCTGAAACCTCAGAAAGACTAAAAGAATATCTGATTGATATCTATTCAGAACTACACTCAACTGACCCATGTAAGATTCTTTTTGAAGGAGCACAAGGATTTGAACTTGATGTTGATTGGGGAGATTATCCATATGTTACTTCATCACATTGCACAGTTGGAAGTGCGGTATTAAACGGAGTTCCACCACAAAGTATTAGAAAAGTTTATGGAGTTGCAAAAGCATATAACACATATGTCGGGGCAAAGAAGTTTGAAGAATCAAATGAAGTCTTTGATAAGATAAGAGAACTCGGAAATGAATATGGCTCAACAACAGGAAGAGCAAGACAAATTGGATGGACTAATATAGATAACCTAATTAAGGCTTGTAATATAAATGGGGTTACTCACTTGGTTATTAATAAAGTTGATATACTTGAAGAGATTGGTTCTTTTACAATAATATTTGATGGATTACCAAGAGTGTTTACAGATAAAGTATTCTTTGAGAATTTTGTTAGAGACATCATGAGTATTAATTGTCAGCTCATTGAGAAAGTTATATTCTCATACTCCCAAGAATTTGTTTAATATAAAAATAATGGCAAATAAAAAACCCCTCAATTGAGGGGTTTTCTTTTTAATTAGATAATAATTTTAAGTTCATAGGTTCTTAGACAGTGACCTGACCATGCAAGTGCTCCAAGTAGAATTGGCATAAAGATACCTACTCCACCGAGGAGAGCAAAATGGACGGCAACTGCTCCAGCCATTGTTAGTGACACACCAAGAGCTCCAAGCATTGATGTGCGTGGAATCATAAGAAGAATAACGGTAGCAAGTTCAACAAGTCCAACAAATACCATCTGAGGCATCATATTGAAGAATGTGAAGTTTTTAACCATTTCTTCTGATTGTGTAATTTTACTAATTGCCCCCATGCCAAGAATAAGAGCAACAACGGCCGAAAGAACCCAACCCAAAGTTTTAAGTGTAAATAAATTTTTCATAGGACAAATATAAGACAAAGATTACATATAGTCAACATCTACCTCAACAATCTCCATACCTAAGTCATTGAAGTATTTGTGAAAAGTATCAAATATTGTTTCTTGAATTTCATTATTTATTTCCCATCCATAATTATCATTTGCAAGAGCGTCTTCTATTGTTTCGGTCGGTTGGTTTTCATCAAATATTAAAGTTACAGTTCCTCCTGGCTTAACTCTAACATCCAAATAAACATTAAATTCATCTAAAGTAATCTCATCTAATATAATATCAAAGTTATAACCGCCATACTGAATATGGTAAGTTCTACCTTCATTTTGTTTAATGTATTCAATAAACTTTTCTTCACCACCAAACCATTCAACCAAATACTCAAGAAAATAAGGATGAAGTTTATAAGAATGAAGTAAATCAACTCCAATCAATTTGTAAGTTTCTCTAGATAATGAAGGACCAATTAGTTTCCAGTATTTAAAAAGTACTGGTTTGAATTTTTCGGCTATGGACTCAAGTTGACCTTCTTTAATAATAATTTTCATTTTATATTTTATCTTCTTTCTTATCACCCTCTTTTTTATTGGTTATTACCCAATAGTTTGCAAATTTTTCATCAGTTAGTTTGTTTTTATTTACGTAATATTGATTCAAAGTTATAGTACTATTTTCTTTTAATTTTACTTCATCCATACCCGAGACTGTATCCAAAGGAACACCCATTTTCTTTATGTTACCAACTTTAGGAATATTATCTGTATCAATGAATATAAATGGATTACCCAACTCTTTATTTCTTAAACCACCAGTAATACTACTAAAAATTTGTTCAGCAGTACTTAAAGCCTCATTTGGTATAAATTTAGGTTCACCTGATTGAAATTTAATTCCTAACTGTTCGTAAGTAGGAACCTCAAAATCAGGTTTAGGTAATTGGTTACTTTCTTTACCTGGAAAATCTATATAAGCCGACCAAACTCCACTTACATTAGTTATGTAAATTCTTTTATTTTGTTTTCCTTCAGTATCGGTAAATTCACCTGTATCCCCATAAAAATAATAGTATTGTTCAAACAAAATACCATACATCTGTTTTATTTTTTTTGACTCTTCCTCGGTAATTATAAATTTTTTCATTTTTTTTATTTAATAAATATTTTGACGGACAATAAATTTGTATATCTTTGTAAGATAAATAACTATTACAAATGAAAAATAAAGTTTTCACTCTACTTTTAATCCTACAAACTGTACTTTGTTTCTCACAAGAGTTAATTCCTGTTGGGGAGTATTCTAATTCTGGATATGTTGACTCACTAGTTTGGTTGGACTTGAATGATTGGGAAAGAAAGGCCTACTTAGAGTCTTTGTCTAAGTTTGATATTGATAAAAATAACGTTATTTGGGTTTCCGCTCAAACACAAAGAAATTTAATCAAAGATGGTAATTACTATAGTGCCAAATGTTTAACAAAGTTTAGTGATAGTACTTCTGACGGATTTGTTGAAGAAAAAGGAACTCACAGTTTAGAACGGCCCGAATGTATTGTATTTATTTACAGGGAGAATGGACTATCAACAGTTAAACTTGTTGTCTATAATTAATTTTTCTAAAAAAAAAACGTATGTTATGTGGTTAAACATATTTATAATAAAATATGTCTAACAAACTTTTAATTTCTGAACAAGAAAGAAAGAGAATCCTTTCGCTTTATGGTCTCATAACTGAGGCTGTTGAACCATTTAAGAAAGAACAAAAAGTTGAATTTAATGCTGGGTATTATTCACTAAGTGAAAAATACGCAGCGACAGTACTTGACCCAATAGTACAAGAAATCAAAGATTATTTATCTAATAACAAGGGTGTTAGATTTATCGTTAACGTAAGTATTAGTTCTAGCGAGAGTAAAATTCCAAATACTGACAAAGAGATTAAAATTCCAAATACTGACAAAGAGATTAAATCTGGACAAAGCACGCCAGTTGAGCCTAAATATTTGGCGAAAAAAAGACAAAAAACAATTGTTGACTATTTGAATAAGAAATTCACGGAATTTAAGTCAGAAGGTATAATTAATGATTTACCAAATTATGATATAAAAGAACCTGTAGTCTCAGGACCTGAATGGATTGGTACTGCGTGGTGTAAATCCCCAAGACCATCTAATGACCCTGAGGGTAGACTTTGTACCACGGAATGGAAGAAACAAAACTATCCGCAAAAGGCAGAATTTGACAGTGCCCAAAATTTAACCATGTCAATTACAATAAATGAGGTTAAGACTGATGAAAAATCTAATCCTTGTGAAGGAGGTTTGTCGATTAGATTTGAAATAGAAAATCATGCTTGTCAAAATGCTGAGTTTTTTGTTTTTGCTAATACAACACTATTATATAATACAGAAGGAGGCATGACTGCTAACTTAAATACTGGTTCTAAAGATAGGGGAATACCAGGACTAAAAGATGAACCGATTTTTTCTGCCAAATTATTAAATCCGGGTTATGGAGTACTCTCAAAAAAATACTCAGGACCTAAACCTGCACCGAGATGGGATGATTTTACAGTTACAAAGCAAATGAAAGCTGAAATACTTACACAATCATCAAATTCACCCGATAAACAATTTATAAATATTTGGTTTTTATGTACAACAAAAGACGCACATGACGACATTGCAACAATGACCATATTTGATGATAAAGGAAATACTTTGTACGGGCCACTAAAACCGGCTAAAAATAAAGTCCAAGGTTTAGTTATTTGTTTAGATAAATGTGGTAAACCAATAACTAGTCCAAATCCACAAATAGGTCCAAAAGATGTGGGAAATGAAAGACAAAAACTAATAGCATTTAAAGAAAATATACGTAAAAATGCTGGTTTAGGATTAGGTTCTCTTGAAAATTTAGATGAAAAAGGAATTTTATTAGAAGTTGCGGGTCGACTAGATACTGAAATGTCAAAAATTGTTACAAAGTGGGAGGAGAATAGAAATCTTCTTTCAAAAACTGAAAAAAAGAATGAAGAAAATACAAAAATATATAAAGAGCTATATAATGAAACTATTAGTGTATTAAATGAAAAATTTGAATTTTTTCTAACTAGTGCCGAATATGCTTCTTTAATTAGAAAGGACCCTTTAGATTCAAAAAGTTACCCAAGAAAAAGTTTAATAAATGACCGTATGGGAGGAGATATAAAGGCTAGAATGAATAGATTCTATGAGTTTTTTAATATTTTTTATAAAAAAACAGAAGGTAAAGAAACATATACCACATACCTTATTAAACCTGAACAAGTATGGACAAGTAGTGTCAAGAAAATATATACGCAACTAAAAGATACCGAAAACAAATACCAATAAATTAGTGGTATTCTAATGTATCTAAAATAGTAACCTCACCTACTGTAAAATAATCCCAAAAGCTAGAATTTACTGGTAAACTAATCTTAAAACTTTCTTTAAGATTGATGTCGTAAACAATGAAAGTATTCTTTGCGGTAGTATCAACAGGAATATCTTCGTTGTATTTTATAACAACGTTAACTTGTGTACCATCAGATAATTCATGACACTCACTTAAGCACTTTTTAGTACGACATGAAGATATAACTAAAATTAGAAGTAATAAATTGATGTATTTCATAGGACAAATATACTAATAAAATTTGAAATAAAAAAATAAAAGAGGTCGGAGATGGAGTTAAACCACCCTAAAATGTTTTGCAAACATTCACCTAATCGCTCGGACATCCGACCTTAAATTTTACTTATTCTTACCAAAAGATTTAATAGTAAAATACCAACTTGGTTTCACTCCTTTAGGGTCCTGAAGAACCAAATATATTCTACCATCTTCTCTAATTTTTTCATCTTCAAACACTGAGTCTTTACCAACAGTAACCCACCACACATAACCTGTTTCATCCTTCACAGTGCTTTGAATATACATTGAGTATTTGCTGAACCACTTCTCACCCATAAATCCGTTATTGGGTAATCCTTCTGAACTCAATGTAAGTTTAGATGGGTATTTAATACCAATTAAGGTTCCTTTTTCAGAAATATCAACATAAATGGCGTGTTTATTAGCCTTAATATTTTTCTTCTCCCAGTTAATTGACAAAGTATCTGGAGGAATGTACGAACCTTCCTCAAAAGTTTGAACTAACCACAAATCTGATTTGAAAAACACTTTGTCTTTATAAGTTTGCGAGAATGAGTTAAGCGTAATTACGCTAAGTAATAAAAAAAATACTTGTTTCATTTGTTTGGTTTATAGTAAAATCTAAAATAATTTGCGTTTAATTTTTAGATAGTAACTATAGTTATTCAGTTGTAGTCGGAGTGGGAGTTGAACCCACGACCATCACGGTATAAGCGTGCCGCTCTCACCACCTGAGCTATCCGACTATATTAACTAACAAGGTACCACCAACTCTTACCTTTTCTTGGGCCGACTAGTCAACAATCGTACACAGCCTTACTGTGATACCAAACCTCCTACGGACATCACTCCGTTTATCTTCGTGTGGGGCACACTATCCGTTGTATTTGTTTCGGAACGCGAAGTCAGGGTGAGACTCGAACTCACAACGATGCAACCTTTGTAACTTCTCGCGTCCAAGTGGTTATGGACCGTAGTGTTTTCAGGATGTGATAGCCGTTAAAGTCCAAGGGTAGTCGGTAGGGGATTCGAACCCCTATGACAAGAATGAAAATCTTGTATCCTAACCCTTAGATGAACCGACCATTTAGGTAAGGGGAAGATGGTCGTGTGGACAACCCCTTTTACGATTGGCATTACTTCAGGTGAATACCTGCCAACTCCGATTATACCAGTCGGTATCCACTCTCAAACTATTGGTATAATCATTCCCCAATCAACCTATAATGTTGTCGGTGGGGGAGGAACAATAGCGACTTGTTCCCTTAGAGCTCTACTTGTCGTTTATCCATCGTGTTTTAAAAACACCGTAGCTACGTTTGACTTGGATATATCTAACTTTCGTCTGCCACCCCACCCTTTAAATATTTTCAAAGAACTTTCACAAATATATAGCTAAATTTCAAACCAACCAAATTTATTTTCTAAAATGGACCTCAAAAAAATACTTTGGTATACTTGAATGCTCCATACCTACTAATGCTGACTTTCCACCTGTATTATTTATTTGGTCAGCAACTTTTGTAAGGGTTTTATTTATGTTACCCCAGTTTTTATCATTATAGACCATAAAAGTATTTGACCCATAATCTATTTTGGTATATACATCCCTTGTACTCGGGTCAATTAATCCAATAAACGCATAATCCTTACTATAATTTTTCAGAACATCCAAACCACCGGCACTGAAACCTATAAGTCCTGTTGTCTTTGGGTCAATATCCTTTTTTATTTGTGACAATGGAGTTCCGTATGGGACAATATATATTTCATATTGTCCCCACATCCACTCAGGTATTTGCTTGTTCATCCATTCTGGAGTGGCGTAATGCATTCCACCCCAAATAATAATTGTACAAAGTAAACTATTCATTTATTTTTAATTGAGTTTTTGCACATGATTTACCAAAACTGAAAGCTCCTTGACTATCGTGACCATCAGGAATTTGTTTATAGTATTTTCCATCGGTCATTGACAACTCAAGCCATACGGCTTTTGATGAGTTAAGTTTTTCACCACATCTTTCACACCATATTGTTTCTTGTTTCATTGGACAAATTTAAGGACATTTTCCTTACTTGCCAAAAGTTTTTTAGATATTTTATTAAAAGAATATCCTTGCTCAAACATTCGGTGAAGGAAATTTACATCAACCTCATCAAGGTCAATTACCCCAATCAAGTTTTCTTTTTTGTATACTCCGATGTATTCCATAGTTTTTAGTTTTAAGTATACAAATATACAACAAACTATGTTACCACAAAATTAAGTTATTAAGAAATTTTGAATGCGTTACAAATAACTCGCTTCTTCATTGTTGCGTCAGATGTGTTTCCAACAACTTGTCCATCAATGATTGAGAATGCGTGACCACGAACAACCACAAGATACTTACCGACAGGGTATTTCTTAATGAATGTACCAGTTGTCATATTGCGTTTAACCATCTGACCTTTAACCTTAACTTCATAACTAACGTGACCGTATTCATTACCCATAGTTTCGAATAACTTACCGTTGATTTTAACTTTATTGTTAATCATATGACGCAATCCACCAACAAAGTTTCTTGTTCCCTCACGATTTCGACGAAACCAAATCTTTGCAACAAACTTGTGGGAATCATCATAACTCATTTCAAAAGATGATGCAATTGCTCTTACGACACAATCATTTGATTCGGTTTTAGCAATTGTTGAATCAGAGTATCCAATAATTGCCTCTTTGGTAGGTATGTATTTGATTTCGTTATTCATACCACAAATATACGGCAACCAATACGTTCCCACAAAATTAAGTTGCTAACAAATGTTAAATGTTAATTTTTGTTAATCTTACGTGTTTGAATCCTATTTTTCTTTGCAATGTTTAGATTTGACCATTCTTTATTACCTGTGATTTCTTCGCCACAATAGTCAGGAATATTAATAATCCCAATTTCATATTCTATTTCAGCAGAGGTTCTCCCATCAGGATAAACATCAATGTCCACTTTATTACCCTCAAATGTAGTTTTATACCTTGTTTTTTCAAGCTTAATATCGGTAGATTGATACAGGTGATTTGCATCCTGTATAGGAATTTCATATTCATACTCAGACTTTGTTGTCTTATCAATCTTAACTTTGTAGGCAACCCACGCTTCTTTATCATCAATGATTCTAACCCTGAATTGTTTCTTCTTATCAAACATAAGATAGGCTTGTTTGATGTGAATTGGGGTTAGACCTTCAGGTAGATACTTGAGTCTGAATTTACGTTCCCTTTCAATCATTGGTTTTTTCGGTTTTAATGATTATTACACAAAGTGAAAACAAGTATACGTAAAAAGATATGATTGCTAATATTACTCCCGCCACTTGTTTAATTTTCTACAAATGTAAGAGGGAAAATCTAAACAGACAAATTTAATTTGGGGTAATATCCGAGCAAAGTTCCAAAAGTCCTGGTAAACTAATAGTTATACCTTCAGATTTTAGAATACTCAAAATCCTCTTGAGCCTTAAACCAATAATGACATGGTCTAATCCCCCAAGAGCGATAGCTCCAATGAAGGTGAACGCCCAAAAAGTAATTGGCCAACTTTGACCCAAAACAGCAATTGAAAACACTACCACAAATGAAATTAAGAAAGAAGCTTTTAGAACTTTCTTATTTCTGTTTAACCATCTGTAAATTCCGAGGTCTTTGTATTCATCTACGAATACTTCTCTAATTCTTCTAATTTCGTTTGAACCTAATTTCATAATTTTAAGGTTATTTATATTTTTCAGGTATTATTCTCAAAACTTCTTCATTA
>Ga0209617_10001267_pt1 | contig 11851 bp, 12 predicted proteins | sample LakEriepJuly2011_2_FD_187459 | JGI IMG/M metagenome (GOLD analysis project Ga0209617, IMG submission 187459) | Freshwater microbial communities from dead zone in Lake Erie, Canada - CCB epilimnion July 2011 (SPAdes) (version 2) | ecosystem: Environmental > Aquatic > Freshwater > Lentic >... | reverse complement strand
AAAATTATTAAAAAACAACAACAACAACAACAACAACAACAATTTGAGACTCAAATTAATTATGATGATAATCCACAACAAACCTCTAACATTGCACTTCAACAAGCACTTTTATCTGAAAATGATGTCTGGAGTTTAGAGGAACAACAAGTCTTTGTTAATCCAGATAAACCCATGAACAAAAGAGAAAATACATATAATAAGATGGCTGAGAGAGAAATGATGGGGCAAATAGGGATGAATCCATTTATGCAAAGAAATTATCTTGAAGACGTAATGGTTCAAGAGAATTTTTTAAAGCCTATTAGCACTTCATTAGAACGAGAGAAATTCAGAGTGGAAAATTAAGTTTTTACATGGATTTCATGACGCCCATGGCCTCCCTGGCTCTTTGTCCAGGATTGATGGCAGGCATCATTGAATTGGAAGCAGTCTTAACAACTTCCATAGCCATGACAAAAATACCAAGCATAAGCAAGAATGGCAACAACACTAAGAACCAAGAGATGGCTTTGTATCCCTTAGAGCACAAAAAGTTCAAGAACCAAGTCCAGGCAGCAATAAAGATTCCCTTGGTAATAAGGCTCATAAGTTGAAACTTTTTGAACAAGGCAATAACAAGACTAATGGCGGCAAGAACAAAGTAAACCAACGCAGGTGTGCAAAGTTTAGACAAATCCATTATACATTAATATTATATAAAAAATTTTAATAATTTGTTGTTTATTAAAATTTGTTTTTGTTAATAAGTATTTAAAAAGACAACAAAGTATCTTAATAATGGCAACAAGCGGATATACAACGCAGAATGATTTATTGTTAAATAATTTGATGGACTTTTATAAGAATGAAGAAAATTTGAATACTATGCTAAAAATAATTACAGGCGAATCAAAAATTTCCTTAAGAATCGTTGATTGGTTTGCAACAAATTATGCTAAAAAGTACTATACTTTATATAATTTTGAAGATTCCAATGGGTTCTTGCGGAGATTCAAGGTTTATGTTGATTATAAGCTTAAATTAAAGGCTTATAGTAAAAAACGGTTTGATCCATTTTGTCGCTGGGATAGAATCAGTATTCCTTATAAGGGGTCCTCTTGTATTGAAACAACAATTGGTCAACTAAACTTCTTCAAATGGACCCTTGAAAACAAGGTAATCCAATACATTGAAGATAATTATGATACTATAGAAAAAGATATGAACAGTCGCAATAGCACTAGTAAACGCAAAGAACAAGTTGTTGAAAATACAAATTGCAAGACTAGAAAGAAGCGAGAAGAATTATCTATCTCTGCAACAAAGAGTATCAAGAAAGAAAAGGTTGAGATCGTTGTAAATTTTAATTAGATATTACAAAATATTGCTAATATCTAACGTGTAATTAGTGTTTAGTTTATTTGTTAAAGATTGAATAAATTGTTGCACATGGCTGCACAATTTGGTGAACCCAACCCAGTTGCTGGATCAAAATTTTTCACAGCACTAAATTTTTTTTGAGTGTTTCCGTCGGTACCCACACAGGTTCCTATAACTACATCAGTAAACATACTGTTGTATAAATTTGGGTTATATAAACATTTTTGAACACTATTAGAAGGAACTTGAGATTTTGGATAAACCGTTGTTAGAGGAGATTTTCCGGAATTAAATCTTTGTTGATTTGCGATAGATAACATTGCTGCAAAAATTGGGGCAGCCGCAGAAGTTCCTCCAATACAATCCCATTTACCGTTATAAACAATGTGTACACCGCTTGTAGGATTTGACACTAAACTTAAATCTGGTATGCATCTATAATTTGAATTGGTATTTACTGCATTTTGATAAGCTGGTTTTAAAACGCTTTTTGAATATCCACATCCAGCGCTAGGCCAAGTAAATTCTGTTCTAGAAGTTGGAGAAACATTAGTTGGTGTCCACAATAATGTTGTTCCTCCAACCGCGATACAATTTGATGAAACTGCTGGCCATGAAACATAATTGGTGTCCCCAGAAGCTGCGCAGTAACATATGTTTTGATTAGAAAAACTTGAAGAATATGAAGAAAAACTAGCTGAATCATTCCCACCCCAAGACATAGATAATACATCTGCACGAATAACATTTTCAGCATAATTAACAGCGGCCAACAAATCTTTCACTGAGTTTGATTTTGCTTCAACAACGCAAATATCTGCATTTGGATTAATTGTGCATATTATCTGCAGGTCAAGACACGATTCGCTGCTCCATCCACTATTCACTGTTGCACCAGGCATTGTATAAACCATTACATTAGGTGGCGTTGAATTTGGTCCAAAGTTTGATGGGCTAGTCCAATAATTATACAAATCATCTTTTAGTTTTGGATATGTATAAGCTATTATAATTGCAATTTTAACTTTTTTTGCCATTTTATTATTGCTCAATAATATTGGTTTTATTGAAGGAATGTTATATAGGCTTAACAATTGAATCCCATTAAACCCAATTGATGGCGCATTGATGTAACTGTTTGCAAAAGAAGTGGTCGCGGCGGCGGCAGTTATTGCATAATAATTGCAAGTTTCGGTGTCTTCTTTTAGCGATTTGGTGTTTTGTTGTTCCGTTATTTTTTTTGCTTCTCGCATTTTTTCTTTCAAACGCTCTGCATTTGTTGCAATACTTTGTTGGTATAGTTTTAAAACGTTTGCAAAGTTTTGAGAAATTGCTAAATTTTTATTAGCTTTTTGATTAACAAGCGCGAACATTTTTTATAATATAAAAAAATATAATATTATTTGCCAAATTTATTATTCAAAAAGATAGGATATTTATACAGGAACTGCTGTTAATCTAATTACCGGTGCATTTTTTTTATATTTTTTTTCAGGGTTTATCAAAATACACAGAATTCTGATAAATTTATAGGCTGCTTTTGGGTTTAAAAGCTTGAAAATGTGAATAGTGTGAACGAGTTTATTTAAAATATACGGCCTTTCATTGAACTTTTTCCAATCTGGATTCCAGGCTGACCAATTATTTCTATCGTAAATTTGATTGCGTTTCTCTTGACCTGTTAGTAGAGTAAAATATGTAGGTTGTGAGCAAATGTGCATGAGAAATGAACGAAGAGTGTGCAATGATAGGTTATTAGATATTAATTTAAAAGGTTTATAACGTTCTTCAATCATTTCAGTGCGAATCTCATAAGGCAAATAGGACTCAATAATATCAACAATAACTTCCGGCAGCCGCAAAATTTTTTCAAAATCAATGCGTTTATTAGATACAGCGGCAATCTCTTTTGCATTGCGTTTCTCATTTGAAACCATTCTTCGCGTATCATGTTTCAACATAGCTGCTTCCGCGGCCAAATTTCTTTTATAAATAATTCTATCGTAGACTCTTCTATACTTATTCAAAACGACCATCTCGCGATTCATTCTATTTTTCAAATCTGTAATTATCCATTTCATTTGTTGGACTCTTTCTTGTATTTTGTCATAAGAACCAGTAATTGTAATTGGTCCGTTTATTTGTTCTCGCAACAAACGCACACGTTCGTTTGAATTAGTATAATCATAAAACGCCTTTTGAAATTCAGCTTCTTTTTCTTCTTTTTTTTGAGCCTTTCTTGCAGATGCTGCTTGACGTTTTTGCGTATTTGCTGCGAGTTTTTCCTCTTTTGTTTGAATTTGTTCTTGCATCGTGTTATTAACTCTAATTCTGATTTTATTTAAAAATATAGTTCAATTTTATTTGAATCATGACTTAAATGTAATTCAACAACAAAAATATGGGAAATTCTCAGTCTATGCAAAAAATTAATTTTGAAGATATACAAACGGCACACAAGAATCCAGAAATATATTTGTTAATCAACACGCTCCCAGAGTCTGAGCAAAATTGTTTAATAGTAAACACAGTTCCAGCACAAAAAGAAGAACAAATTATAAATCATCACATGTATTCTAGCAAACGCATAAGAATACTAATATATGGACGCAATTCTAGTGATGAAAAAGTGTATAACAAATATGATCAATTAATAAAACTCGGTTTTACAAACGTTTTTATTTATTTGGGAGGACTGTTTGAATGGCTCATGCTGCAGGATATTTATGGCTATGATGAATTTCCTACTACAATAAAGCAAATAGACTTTTTAAAATATAAGCCTCCTCCTAGATTAAATATATCATTAATTGAAAATTAATTTTTATCTTGAAACTAGTCTATAGTTTTCAATAATCCCTCATTGCTTAAAGCGTCAGCGCGTTTATTTTCATTTCTGTAAACGTGTTCATATTCTATGGCAGTCAATTTATTTGCTAGAGATTTTACAGTATTATGCAGGTCTAATATATTTGCCGAGTTTACTTTATATTCTCCGCGCATCTGTTTAATAATAAGAAGACTATCACCTTTTACCAATAGATCCTTTATATCTGTTTGATTTACAACGTGATTAAGTCCAAGAATTAGTCCAGTATACTCTGATTGGTTGTTAGTAACTCGTTTACCAACGAATACGGAGTTGGCCCATATTTCTTGGTCATCTTTATATAGAACAGCGCCGGCTCCCCCTGGACCTGGATTGCCTTTGCTGCATCCATCAAAATACAATTTATAAACTGGGGATGGTTCGCAATTAGATTTTGTTTTCCTTTCTTTCTGATCTAAAACAACAGCAAGAGGTAGTTTAATTACAGGAGAGAACATATCTTATTGATATATACTAATATATATTTGTATATCAATTTTTTGCTTTATAAATTTAATAGTTAATTATATTTTCAGTAAAATTATAAATAACCGAATATAGTAAAAAATGACGTTTAAAGAAATACTTATTACTCTCTTTGTTGGACTTTTAACGCTGGGAAACTCAGACACGGAATGTCCTCTAGTGCCAACGATTCCTGTAAATAGGATCACGTCTGGAGAATCAACTTTCAAGATAATGCAATATAACGTGGAATGGTTTTTCATTGATTATTTTGCCGCGTCAAATTGTCCAGGCGATGGATGCAGTTGGAAAAATGTGAGCGAGGCTACAACTCATCTAGAAACTGTTTCAAAGGTTATTAGTGAATTGAACCCTGACATTGTTAATTTTTGCGAGGTAGAAGGGTGTGACGAATTGAACCAATTAGTTGCTAGCATCGGAAGCGCAGCTGGCTATAAACCTTACTTAAAAAAAGGCACCGACTCAGCAACTGGTCAAAACGTGGGAATGATTACTAGAATTGACCCCAATGTTAGTCTTTTTAGAACAGAAGAAAAAATAAGTTATCCTATTAGTGGTTCCAAATGTGGATATACAGGCGCGCCTACATTAACCGGTGTCAGTAAACATTATTTTACTGAATTCAAATTCTACGGACGCAATATTTTATTTGTCGGAGCTCATTTAGTTGCCTTTCCAACAGATTCCTCAAGATGTGCTCAGAGAGAAGGCCAAGCTCAAGTTCTCCAAAACGTTATTTTTCAATACGTTAATAAAGGATATGAAATTATTATTCTAGGAGATTTCAACGATTTTGACGGAGAAATAATGGACGCAAATAATAATAAACCCACTTCACATGTATTGGATATTATAAAGGGAAAATTTGGAACTTATGCTGGGAAATACGAGTTGAAAACTGCAGAGGAAAAAATACCACAAAATTTGAGATTCTCTGATTGGTGGGATAAAAACAACAATTGTGTTTCAGTTCCGAGCGAATTTTCTCTCATTGATCACATATTGGTAACTCCATTTTTGAACGATAAAATTAAAAAAGCTTACGTATATCAAGGATATGCAGAGTTCTGCGGAACTTATAATTCAGACCATTATCCTATGATTATTGAATTAGATGCAAATATATAATAAAATTGAATTCAAATAATCTATATCAAAATAGTTGCAACTTTGATATAGACATGGATAAGCAAAAGACGAAAAGAGTTTATAGAAAGAAGTGTCGTGGTGGTCTGCCCAAATGCAAAAACTACGTTGAAAATTACAAGGATGTTGAAAGCGTTGGATGCTGTGAACAATGTGACAAATATGTTGATGAAAATCCATATGATCCTTATTGGGAACAGATGGAACAAAATTTTCACAATTCAGAAGCGTATGAAGAACTAGAAAAAAAAAGCTTATTGGAAGACAGTGATGCGTACGATACTGCATATGAAAAGTTTCAGGAAAGTTATGAGTCATGGCCTGTTATGAGAAGACGCATGGCCCAAAAGAACGCGTAGAAGTTAAATGTAATCACAAATTTCAGAAATATATATTCCATCTTCTTTTTTTACTACTTTAAAAGGTTTTCCGCAACCAAAAATGTGGTTACATGCAACCAATTCATCGCAAACATTTTTAGGCGCATGTGGGTCCATTTGTTTTCCGGTTTCTTTTATGACTCCGTGACGAAAAATGTGGCAATTCAACTTTTCAATTACTACAAATTCTTTACAATGCGGACAATCAACAATTAATTCAGACATTTACAAATAATATAACAAATAAAAAACTTTTATATTATTTGGATATATATAATGGCAGACCAAGAAGACAGACCACCTTTTCTTCCTGAACAAAACTATGAAACTGATATGTCTACTTATGATTTTATCTATTTTGTTCAAGATTATACTCCATTTTTACAAGAATATCTATATTACATGCATGAAACTTACATTGAATACGCTGAAATTGGGTATTATAACTCTTTTATAGATATATGCAATGAAATAAATACGAACCATGGAGATGATGGTACATTTGAGCAATATCGCGCTACGCTTGAACCGTTTATGGAATGGATGACAGAGGAGTGTGGTCAAATGAATGCTTACCACGAACAGAATATGCGTAACGACCAGCAACCAGCTGCACTAGAAGTCGGTCCAACCGGCGTTGCAAGTAGAACGCGTTCAAAGAATCCAGCTAGTGCCTTTGAAATACCTCCAGCTAAAAAAGGAACAAATATGATAAGCCTAGAACCAACAAAACAAGATGCAGTGAGAATACAGTTGAGCGATGGAAAAGAATATACGCACGACGAAATTAAAGATATGTGGCGATTCAGCAAGGAACAAACACCATTTCGTCATCCTTATACTGAAGAAGATAAACAAAAAATAACAGAGTTGTTAGAGTTTGCAAAAGGTGGTAAAAAAACAAGAAAAAATAAAAGAAAATCTAAAAAGACAAGAAAGGTTAGAAAAAACAAATCAAAAAAGGTGAGAAAAAATAAAAGAACTAAAACTAGAAGATGAATGTATTTTATTATAAATTTGGTTTAGAATGGCCGATTATACTCAGCAAATTGGTAAACGGACATGGGATTTTGCTTATATTTTGCATCTTCAATGCAATAAATAAACGATTTAATCTTATCAACCCAATCATTTACGATTGATGTGTTTTGATAAATGTCAACGTTTCCGTCCAACTTTAGTATTGGTGAATCAGACATAACGGACATCATGTAGTCGTGGTAATTTCCGCAATTTTGCAAATAGTCCAGAGGAATGCAATCCTCCCCCTCTCTAGAGCGCTTCATAATTCTTTGATGACAAATCTCAGGAAGAGTATTCACATAAATCAATCCAGCAATGGGGAATTCTTGTGCAAACGTGTCAAACCATTTTCGGTAAATCTGAAAATTGACGTCTTCAATCTTTTTGTCATCAAACAACATCTGTGCAAACACGTGTTTGTCAGTGTCCAAACTGCGCTCTGTGATGAAAATTTTTGCCTCAGGATTTTCCTTTACAGCTTGCTTAAACGTTGCAAGTCTGGAAATATACGCCATCATTTGAAACGAAAACGAATACTTCTCCTGGTTTTCGTAGAACTTTTGCAACATAGTGCATCCATTGGCGTCTTTAATTGTTTCCCATTCGTCAACTGGTTCCTTTAGAAAGACGATCTTTTTGTTGTCTTTTAATGCTTCCTTTAAATTGGCTAGAAGCGTTGATTTTCCGGAACCGATGTTCCCCTCAATTGAAACAAAATTAGGTTGCATTGTTGCCGACATCTTTGCGTTATATATTGGATGCTTTTCTTTTTTAAGCTATTACTGCGATCAATTTTAAAATAAAATTGAAATGAAAATATAAAGTTATAATCGTATTAAATACTAATATACATCAGACATGGATCTAACTCAAAGAAAGCTTAACAGGTCAGAATGGGAATCCATTGAGGTTCCTGTGTCGGCGGAAGAAAAAGAAGTTTTGCAATTAATCATTAATGGTACAAATGCCGTTAATATAAAGTATAATAAATCAATTTCGTTGCTTTCCTTTTTGAAAGTTGAAAACAATAATGAAATGGAGGACTATCTATATAACAAGTATTTTGACGCAAGAATTAAAAAACTAAAAACAAAGTGTCCAAAAGGCGGTCAGACTTTGGAAGTTGGGGCAAACAGTAACCCAAGAATGAAGAAAGCTGATTTAATTCGGTTGGATAGAAACGACGTTTCAAGACTCCCAGTGGTTTATGAAACATTGTTACTTGATGTTCTTGAAAAGTTGATGACGTGCAAGGAGAAAGGTTCAAACGAATGGCTTTTGCACTATTTTACAATCTATAAGCTGAATAGAAATACTATTACAAACGTTAATAAACACGTGAAACAGTTGGTTGAAAACATTCTATCTAAATTTGAGGAAGAAATTAACATGACAAACATGATAGAAAATTCTGTGGAGTATATTGAAAGAAATGAGTTGTTGCTCAAACATGCTGACATGATGTTGTATGAGCATCAAAAAGAAATTTTCACTGTAATGAAAAATTCTCATTTTGCTGAACGACTTGAAAAGTTCAGGGACGATAATAAAAAAGCCGCTGAAGACGATGATGACTCTTCTGATGAGGATAAACCTGAGACAATTTTCAAAACTACTAGAGAAACCGAGATTCCTTCCATGGTACCAAAGCTAGTATTATATATTGCACCAACTGGAACAGGCAAGACATTGACACCAATTGGACTTTCTCAGCAATTTCGCGTTATATTTGTGTGTGCGGCGCGACACGTTGGTTTGGCAATGGCTAGGTCAGCCATTTCAATGGGTAAGAAAATTGCATTTGCATTTGGATGTGCAAGCGCAGATGATATCAGGTTGCACTTCTTTGCGGCAAAAGAGTATAAGAAACACAGAAAATCTGGTGGCGTTGGAAAGGTGGACAACAGTGTTGGTGACAAGGTGGAAATTATGATTTGTGATGTGCGCTCGTATTTGTTTGCAATGTATTATATGCTTGCATTCAATCCTGCGGAAAACATTGTGACGTGTTGGGACGAGCCAACTATTGCAATGGACCGCAAACAGCACGATCTTCATCCGTATATCAATAGGAACTGGCGAGAAAATTTGATTCCAAATATGGTTTTATCTTCTGCTACTTTGCCAAAGTTACATGAGCTGCCAAATTCAACTCAGAATTTTGCGGAGAAGTTTCCAGGAGCAAAAATTCACAACATTGTTAGTCATGATTGCAAGAAATCTATTCCAATTATCAACAATAATGGTTATGTAGTGTTGCCTCATCTTTTGAGTCAGAATTACGACACCATATTGAAAATTACTCGGCACTGTGAGCAAAATTTAACACTGTTGAGGTATTTTGACTTGGATGAAGTTGTTAAATTCATCATCTTCGTAGAGAAAAACAACTTTGTCAGCTCAAATAGCGCAAAGATAGACAGGTGCTTTGCCACATTGGACGATGTAACAATGCAAAACATCAAGTTGCATTATTTGAAGCTACTTGGTAAGATTAAAGTAGAAACTTGGATGGAGATTTACACGTCACTTACAATGGGAAGACAGCGAAGAATTCCTCAGAATAATAGTATTGATGAAAAGGGAAATAAGCTTAGAAAAGTTGTTAGCATTGGACCTGGTGTTTATACCGCGCAACCAAATGCGGGAAAACCGCTTACAAAGATGATGAGCGAGCAAATTGTTAGCCCTTCTGCCGTGCAAGAAAAAGATCAAGGAAATAGCGCCATTTATGTTAGCACAAAGGACGCATACACTCTAACAGACGGTCCAACAATCTTTCTTGCAGAGGACGTTGAAAAGATTGCAAAGTTTTGTATTCAACAAGCAAACATTCCTATTCAAGCTATGGGGGCAATTCTTGAAAAGATTGAATTTAATAATCGCGTTAATGAAAAAATAGATGAATTAGAAAAGCAACTGGAAACATTGGAAGAGAAATGTAAGACCAAGGTTTTGGAGGCAGATGGTGGCGGTAAATTTGGTGGAAAAAATTATTCTAAAAAGGATGATAGTAAGAAGAACAATGCTCCAAATGAAAACAATAAGGACATGAATAAAATTAATGAGGAGCTTGACAGGTTACGCACAATGATCAAGACGGCAGAGTTGAATGAGACGTTTGTTCCAAACAAAATTATGCATTTAAGAAAATGGACAGAATCGCAAACTGAGAGCACAGCATTTACAAGTGACATAGATGATCAAACGGTTGTTGAAATTATGATGCTAAAGAATGTTGCAGACAATTGGAAGATTTTGCTGCTAATGGGGATTGGTGTTTTCACGAATCATCCAGATATTACATACACTGAAATTATGAAGAAGTTGGCAGACACGCAAAGGTTGTATATGATTATTGCATCCAGTGATTATATTTATGGAACCAACTATCAGTTCTGTCACGGATACTTGAGTAAAGACTTGGTTTTAACTCAAGAAAAGATGGTACAAGCTCTTGGACGCATTGGCCGAAATAATATTCAACAGACATATTCGGTGCGATTAAGAGATGACGAACAAATTACAAAATTGTTCTACGAAGAGCACGATAAGCCAGAAGTGAAAAATATGAACGCTCTGTTCAGTGGGACGGAGGTTCCAAATGTATAAATAATTATATCTAAACTAAACATTAATTGTATTTATTGTATTTTTTTTATGATTTACAATTATTGCTGTATTGCTTTTCATGTTTTTTGCACTCTGGGACAATTTGCAGCTAGAAATAATTATTCCATCTGGAATTATATCAACATATATATCTAATCCGCCGGCAATAAACTTGGAATCGTTTTTAATTATTTTTGCTATTAAAATGTAATCATCGTGTGCAAGAATAATATTAGATCTGTTTACTAATTTTGTGTCTTTTATTAGTTTTACCATCTTTTTAAAACTGTGTGAAATTAAATCTTCCTCGTTTACTTTTGGGTTTTCCAACTCAACATTTTTTTTAACAGAGAGAAACAAAAACATCAGCAATTCGCTGTCAGTATTTCCTTTCATGTCTTTTAACAATGACGCGTCTAATAATGCTATAGTTTCTTTAATTTTTCTCTTGAATTCTGGAAGATGTTTAAAACGTTGGTATCCTTTTAATCCGTCTTGCGTTTCTAATAATAAATCGCCGTGATGCATAAATATTGTTTCCTTGTATGAAATGGGGTGAGTATTTTCAAGGCATCGCTCTTTTTCAACGCGATGTTTTGGGACATTTGTTTTATTAATATTTCTCGCGTGCGCTAAAATAACTTTACTAGAAATATTGTCAACCTTTTTAAATATGTGGGGGTCGTCTCTGTAATGGAGAGGTTTTTTATAGGTATGCCAGTCATTGTCATTGTACCAACACATTCCAAACCCATCTTTAATGTCTTGTTGTTCACATTTATCAAAAAAGTTTAATAATTGCCTTTTGGGTTCATTGTTTCTTGAACTTTTTGTTAATGAAAAAAATAAACGACACATTTGTAGTTATATTAAGTAGACAAAATAAATTATACCAAAATAAATTATACCAAAATAAATTATACCAAAATTTACAAATATTCGTCAATAATATTAACAACATCGGTTGGCAAAC
>Ga0209617_10001264_pt1 | contig 11867 bp, 14 predicted proteins | sample LakEriepJuly2011_2_FD_187459 | JGI IMG/M metagenome (GOLD analysis project Ga0209617, IMG submission 187459) | Freshwater microbial communities from dead zone in Lake Erie, Canada - CCB epilimnion July 2011 (SPAdes) (version 2) | ecosystem: Environmental > Aquatic > Freshwater > Lentic >... | reverse complement strand
ATTGGCTATATTAATTTTCATGTTTCTTTTAAAGAAATCCCAATATGTAAGAATAATTATCATTTTGATAAAATTCAAAAGCATACTGGGTTTGGATGGGGCTTAAATAAAAATTTTTATAAAAAAATTAGCGACATAATTGATTTCAATGTAATTGGCGGAGGAGATCGTTTAATAGCCAAATGCATTACTCAAAATTTAAAAAGAAATGAACGTCTTGATGGCCGAAATTTTGTTGAGATATATTCAAAAAAATATTTAAAACAAATTAATGTATTATATAAAAAATTTAAAAATTGTAAATTTAGTTATTTAGATTCTTTTTTATTGCATTTGTCTCATGGAGATGTGCTTTCTAAACAGTATAACAAAAGACATCAGATTCTTAAAAAATATAAATTTGATAAGTCTATGACAGCAAAAAATAAAGATGGCATTATTTTTTTAAAAAATCAAAATTTAGCTAACAATATTGCTTGTTATATGGAATCAAGAGAAAAAAACGCTTATATACCACCAAAATTAAAAGAATAAATATGTTATACTTAATATTACCCTATTTCGATTTTACAAAATCAATATTTTTTGAAAAAAATTTAGATTTATTTATAAATAATTATGCCAAAGAAAAAAACTTAAGGATAGTTTTAATTGAAGGTATTTACGATAAGTCTTTACCAGATTTTTCTAGCAAAGTCTATAAGCATTTAAAATTTAAATTAAAAAATATTTTGTGGGTTAAGGAAAATCTAATTAATATAGCAATAAAAAACTTACCTACGGATGCTCAATATATAGCTTGGGCAGACAGAGATATACTCTTAACAAACCCTAATTGGATACAAGAAACGATTGATAAACTTAAAATATATGATATTGTTCAACCATTTTCAGAAGTTTTGCATTTAAATAAAAACTATGAAGCAGAAATGGTGGTCAGAAGTAGTAATTTGTTTACATTCACTGGAAAAAGTATTATTAGTAACGCAGTATGTAAACAAAAAATTCGAGGCGCTTTTTGCGGTCAAATTTGGGCGATTAATAAAAATTTTTATAATAAAATTGAAAAATTAAATGATATAGAAATTGTAGGTGGAGCAGATGCAATTATAGCCAAATCGTGCGTCTTGCAAGATTATAGTTATATATCTGACAAAGTAAAAAATAAATCAAAAGAAGAAGTCACTGAAAATTGGAGTAAATATTATTTAAAATTCAAAGACTGCAAATATAGTTATGTAGCAGGATTATTAATACATTACTGGCATACTACATTTAGTCAGAGGGCTCACGAAAGCAGACATAAAATATTACTAGATGGAAATTACAATCCAGAAAAAGATATTACTTATGACGAAAATGGAGTTATATGTTTTACAAAAGCTGGAGAACGACTTGAGGAAAAAATACATAAATATTTTATAAATAAAGATGAAAATAAAATTGATGAAGATTCAACAAATAAAATTTGTTCAGCTTCATATATGATAAAAAATGTTTTAATTCCAATATCAGAAAAATAAAGGCTAAACACTATGCAAAAAATTAAATCAATAGATAACAACGATTTCAACATATTATTTACAGTATCGAATCAATGTAATTATAGCTGTAGGTATTGTCCCGTTTATTTAAATGACGGGTCTACGCCTAAAACTTTAGTTCAAGATTATATAAATTTTTTTAAAAATTTATTTTTAGATAATCCGAAGATATTTGAATACGAAAATAGGTTTATAAGTTTTACTGGAGGAGAACCAACTATTTATGAAGGCATGGATGTATTAATAGATTTTTTTAAAGAAAATAATTTCAATATTACATTAGATACAAATGGAAGCGCGAAAATGGATTTTTGGGAAAAGAATTTGAGTAAAATAAACATGACTAATTTAAGCGTTCATCCAAGATATGCAAATTTTCATCATATTTTAAAAGTAGTTAAATTAGGTATAGAAAAACAATCAATAGTTAAAGTAGGAATATTAATGGACCCAGAGTATTGGGACAGAGCTATGGAAGCAATAAACTTTTTTCAAGAACATAAAGTGCCTATTATGGAATTTAAAGGGTTAACTTTTAGACTTGATCGTAGTAAGTATAAAAACCTATCAAAAGCAACGTCAACTGAAGATCAACAAAAAACGCACTACTATAAAACCTATTCTCCAGAACAATTAGAATGGATCAAAAATAATAAATATCAAACAAATATTTCTTTAAAAGAAATTAATCCCAATTATCAAATGAGAAATACTTATATTATATATGAAGACAATACAAAAGAAAAATTTTTAGGACAAGAAGTTATTACTAGAGGATTAAATGAATTCTCAGGATTCTTATGCGAATCTGGAAAATCAAGCTTATCCATAAAATGGAATGGAGATATCAAAGGCTCGCACTGCTCAAACAAAACAAATATAAAATTTGGAAATCTAATACAAGATAAAAATTTAAGAATAAAATTAAGCAATAATGGAATATTATGCCAACGCGATAAATGTGGTTGCGTTTCAGATATGAGAATTAAAAAATGGAGAGAATGAAGTCTAATTTTGTTATTTTTTCTCAACCAAGAAGCGGGTCTAGTGTGCTTTGCTCAAATTTAAATCATCAAAAAGATATTATATGCATGAGAGAAATAATTAAACCACGGCCTTCGCCACGCACGGGCTCCAGTATTCCTCTTGGGCCAGAAGAGAGAAAACATTTTAAAAAACTTTTTGGAGATGATTATATTAGGGCCTTATTAAAAATCAGCTATAAAAATTTTGAAGAATATTTAATATTAATGTCAGAAATATCAAATAAACCTGTCTTTGGGTATAAAATAATGCCGAAACAAATTTCATTTTTTAAAAATAAAGAAATTTATTTAAATTATTTAAAAAATAATAGATCAAAAATAATTTTATTAACAAGACACAATTCACTTTTAAGATATATATCACTTAAAACCGCTAGAGATCTTGGATTTTTGTTTAGCTCATCTATATTTACACCTCAACAAAAAATTATATATCAATTAAATCCAATTCATATAAAATATAATGAATATAAAGAATATGTAAATCAAGAGAATTTTAATCTAGAAGAAAGGAAGAAAGATATTCTTTTGTATGAACTTCCGCATATTCATATAAAATATGAAGATTTATTCGGAGAAAAATATTTAGAATCTATGGCTGTAATATATGAATTTTTAAATTTAGATTTTAAACGTTTTGAAGATGTTAGGCAAATAAATGGAATCATAGTAGGACATAAGAAAATAAACGTTTACAATATAAAAGACAAAATCATTAATTATGAAGCTTTTAAAAAACGCGCAGAAGAAAATAATGATATTGAGACTTTAAATTTTTTAAAAGAGGGATCATGAAGTCCAATTTCGTTGTCTTCTCTCAATCAAGAAGTGGGTCTAGTTTGTTTTGCGAAAACTTAAATTACCAAAAAGATATTATATGCATGAAAGAAATATTTCGTGAAAATTGGTTTCAACGTAGGGACGGCAAAGATCAATTACGAGAATTTTTTATTGATATAAATTCTAATTTCATGGAAGATATTAAGCGTAAAAATTTTGAAGAATTTTTAATATTAATGTCAGAAGTCTCAAATAAACCTATTTTTGGATATAAAATAACGGCACCACAAAGTTATCGCGTAGCACCCTCTAAAGAAATTTATTTAAATTATTTAAAAAATAATAAATCAAAAATAATTTTACTAACAAGAGATAATTTACTTTTAAAATATATATCGCATCAAACCGCTCACAAGATAGGCTTTGATTCAAGGATACAATCTGATAAATACAAAGCTATACATCAATTAAATCCAATTAAAATAAATTATTATAAATACAAAGAATATTTAAATCAAGAAAATTCTTTTTTACGGGAAAGAAAGGAAGATATTTTATCTTATAATCTTGCACATATTCATATAAAATATGAAGATTTTGTTGGAGAAAAATATTTAGAATCTATGGTTAGAATTTACGAATTTTTAAATTTAGATTTCAAAGATTTCAAAGATTTAAGAGAGCCAAACGGAATTATAGCAGGATTTGAAAAAATAAATGTTTATTCCATAAGAGATAAAGTCATAAATTATGAAGCTTTTAAAAAACTAGCACAAGATAATAATGATATTGAGACTTTAAAATTTTTATCATAAAACAATGAAATCCCCTTCTGAATTTTTTATTGTTATTGCAGAACAAAGATCTGGGTCTACTTTTTTAAAAAATTGTCTTTCTATTCAAAAAGATACTTTTTTTTATTCAATTGCTAATTTAGAAAAGAAATTTTCAAGTTTTGGTAAAACATTTGATTATAAAAAAGATCGTAAAAAAAGATCAAATTGGCGCAAAGGAAACAATGCTAAGCTTATAACTAAATTAGCATACTCAATACTTTTAAAAAACAAAGGTGATAAAAAACTCTTTGGATTTAAATGTCATCCTTACACGATATTAGCAATACCTAATTATTTCGAATTCCTTTCTACCAAAAATGCTAAGATTATATTTCTAACTAGACATAATACCTTACTAAGGTTTATATCTAGAGAAACAGTTCACCAAAAAACTAATGATTCAAGTTCTAATTTCAAAAAGAAAAAGTCCGATAAAATTTTTAAATTAAATCCTATAAATATAGAATACAATAAATATATTAAATTTAAATCTAATACCGAAGAAGAACAAAAAAAAATACTTTTGCAGATCAAGAAATATAATTTACCATATATGCACATAACATACGAAGAACTTAGCGAAAATTTTCATAATTGTTTCAATAAAATTTTTGACTTTTTAGAGCTTGATAAAAATACTATCATAAACTGTAAGGAACAGGATGGAACGATATGCAATCAGAAAAAAATTAATGTTTATAAACTAGAAGACAAAATTATTAATTATGAACAATTCAAAAAAATTGCGGAAGATAATAACGATACCGAAACTTTAAATTTTTTAAAAGGGTAAGATTATATATAGTCTAAATATAGCATTGAGTGTAATAAAAATAGTATGAAAAATAGGATATCAATAAATATTACTTACCTAGAGCCCACGGCGGATCAATTAGAAAATGTTCCAAATATTTCACCATTTACGCGAATAACGGTTTTTAAGAAAAGACCAAACATAAATTATGGAGCTTTAGATTATATCAATAAAGAAGGTTCATACCATTACAGATTTGAAGACAAAGAAGAAATGACATGTATGGTAAGCATAATCACAGCGGTAGGTTACAGTATAAATATTGAAAATAATGAATTTCCAATTATAAGGAAAACAATTGGCCCAATCAAAGGTATAGCATCTACAAATTTCGAGAATAGCACCCACGGCGTTGATGCGAATCAGTGGGAGTTCCACAGGGGTCAGGTGGGAAACCGTGTCGTTGGAGTACTTAGCGATAGCAATAAGGAATACCATGCAATAGAGTATCTAATAAAAATTAAAAAAAATGGTAACCATGATTTTATTATAAAAGTTATACCATCGGGTATTCCTTCAGAATATGATTTAAAATGGATTGAAAATCAAGAAAAAAAAATTGATATTACCAACAGAGCCTTAGAAGCTCTCGAGTGCGGAAATTATACTTTAGCCCGCGAAACAGCATTGTTATGTTTTCATAATTTTGAAAAAACTGCTAAAATAATGCAAGAAAATTTATCAATTAGACCAACAGAAAATGAACTCTTTGATTATTCTGATCTTAATGAAGCCGCAACTTGTTTATTTATTTTAGGTAGAATAGCCGAAGAGGAAGGTCAAAAAGAAAAAGCGATTAACATTTATGAAGATATAATAAAAACATTTCCAATGGCGCAAAGATGGGATAGAAAAAGTTATTCTTTGTTGCAGATATCTATCCTAGCAGAAGCAAGAATTAAAAATATTAATATTGCTAAAAAACATATAGAAAAGATGAGTCCTGCTTACGGGCCTTGGTTCCAGAACCCAAAGGTGAGAGATATAATAATATCGCACTTTGATAAGTCTTCTCTTAATAAAAATAGTTCAACTGAATAATAAGCATTATTTGAAAAAAAATATAAGATTCCGTATAATTAATAGTAGATGAATTTTTATCAAAAAGAAGAATATAAGAGTTTTTTTGAATTAATAGATAATGATTTTTATTTAAAATTTACTAAAAAACAATTTCCAGAAGGAAATAAAAAATATAAAAATATTTCAATTAAAAAATTAGATAGCGAGGATTTTAGAGAAGGAAGTTTTAATAAAGAATATGAATCTGTAGATATAACTTATTCATTTGATAAATACGGATATAGAATATATCCTAAGTTAAATCGTCCAACAAGCAAAAATATATTTTGTTTTGGATGTAGTTATACTTTCGGACATGGGATACCAGACGAGCATACTTGGCCATATATTTTAGCAAAAAAACTAGGCGAAGATTATACTCCACATAATTATGGGGTATCATCCACATCTTTTAAATCCATGGGCAGAAGACTTTACCAAGTGCTAAATTCAAGTCCTATTAAACCAGATCATATTTTTCTTTTTTTGCCAACAATGTTTAGAAATGAATATATTGGAAATATAGGCGATAAACCAATTCATATAGATATGTTTCTAAATTTTTCAAAAATTTTGAATTGTCTAGAGGGAATTGGAGAGCTATTGAAGCAAAGAAAATATTCTAACGAACCCAAGAATGAAATACGGATTTTATGGTACGCATATACAAGCGCAATGAATTCTTTTTTTGAGATTGTTCAGACATTTAATTTTATTGAAGAAATATGTTTAAATAGAAATATAAGTTGGTCTTGGTCGAGTTGGGTGACTTTTTACAGTGGCCTATCAAAAGATCATGTTTCAAAATATCTGAAAGATAATACATCTTTTAGAGATAATCATGTCTATATCCCTGAAAAAGTAGATTTTGCTAGAGATAATACTCATGGTGGAGAACAATTCAACATTCTCGTTGCGAACAATTTTTATAACATTATGAAAGATTATCATAATAAATAGTTTATGTATATTTTTAAAAAAATAATTTATTTTATAATTAAAACAATAAGAAAACGCAAATTTATAAAAAAATGCATAGAAGACGACAAATTTATTTATGAATAAAATAATTTGGGGGGTTTCTGGATATTCTCATGATGCATCTTTATGCGTATTAATTAATGACGAGATAAAATATGCATCTTCATCAGAAAGATATTCAAGAATTAAAAATGATAAAAATTTAAATCAAGAAATGATAAATGACGCATTAATTTATGGAAATCCAGACGAAATAGTATGGTATGAGAATCCATTTAAAAAAACTCTTAGAAATTTAATCGTTAACCATAGATTAAAAACATTTAATATTAAAAATATTCTAAAAAATTTCAATATAGAAAGTAAAATAAGCTATTGTGATCATCATAAAGCACATTTATTTTCATCTGTACTTACGAGTAAATTTAATCTAGAAGATACTCTTGGAGTAGTTATAGATACAGTTGGCGAGTTTCTTTCTTTATCTATGTGGAAAATATCAAATCAAAAATACAAATGCATATATAAAAATTATTATCCAAATTCTTTGGGGTTATTTTATTCTTCGATAACAGATTTGGTAGGTTTAAAAGCCCAAGAAGACGAATACATTTTAATGGGAATGTCGTCTTTTGGCAATTCTGATAAATATTATAATTTTTTTAAAGAAAATTTCTTTTATAAAAATGATTTAATTGTTGATCTTAAGAGGGGATGCAAAAATTTATTTACTCAAAAAGAAATAGAAGAAAATAAATTTGAAATCGCTTTCGGTGCACAGAAAATTTTTGAAGAAATTGTTATTAATTTAATTCAGAGCCAATTAACTAAATTTAAATATAAAAATTTAATTCTATCTGGTGGATGCGCATTAAATTGCAAGATGAACACGAAACTTATAAATTATTTTGAAAAAATATGGATTTTTCCGAATCCCGGAGATTCTGGTGCTTCAATTGGTGCAGCATTATCGGTTTATAATAAAAGAATAGATTTTAAAAATATGTTTCTCGGACATGATTTAAAAGAGAATAATAACATAGATCAGATTGTTAACATCTTAAAAACAGATGGTGTAGTTGGAGTGCTAAATGGAAAAGCTGAATTTGGTCCAAGAGCATTAGGAAATAGGTCTATATTAGCTGACCCTAGAATAAAAAACATAAAAGATATAGTCAACAATATAAAGGGCAGAGAAGCATTTAGGCCATTTGCTCCTTGCGTATTAGAAAACCAAGCAAATGATTATTTTTATATGAATGATAATATTGATTATAGGTTTATGCAATTTTTATGCGATACAAAAGACAATAATTTAGATGGCATTAAACATATAGATGGGACATCTAGGATTCAAACCGTTGGAGAAGATAATGAATTTTTATTTAAAATCTTAAAAAAATGGGAAACGGAAACAGATTGTCCAATTTTATTAAATACGAGCCTCAATAAGAAGGGGTATCCATTGTTGAATTCTTTAAAAGATATTAAAGAATTTGAAGATACAAGTTTAAAAATAATTTGTCCTTGATTTCAAATTTTAAGAGAAAAATAAGAATCATGAATATATACTTTTCTTACTCTACTAAAGTTTCCTCAAAAAATGAGGATTTAAATTTAACTAAAAAAATTGCTCAAATTTCAGTAGAAATGTTTAAAAAATTTTATAAAAATGTATACCTAATAACAGACGAAAAAGGTTTAAAGATATTTGAAGATATAGGATTTAAAAAAATTTATTCTATATTAGATATTGTTCCAGAAGAATATAAAGATGTATGGTCAATTGGTAAACTATATGCTTTTAGGTATATAGCGAAAAAAAACGAACAATTTTGTCATGTAGATTTTGATTTTATTATTACAAAAGAATTACCACACCGCATACTAACTGCTCAGGTCTTTGTTCAGTCTATAGAAAACGATTTGGACAACCTTGGATATAATGTTGGTTATTATAATTTATTATGTAAAAATAAATATTTGGCAAAAGATATCTATTTAGATAGATCGTTTAATTGTGGGATTATAGGAGGTAAAGATTGTTCATTTTTTTATGAGTATGCGGACACAGCAATACAAATGGTCGAAGATATTCAAAATAAAAATTTATGGCTAAGGAGTTATCCAGAATTCGCGACTTGGACTAAGGCCGTACTAGCAGAGCAGTACTATTTAGGTTGTGCTCTGAAAAAATATAATATAAATCCAGAATTATTTTTTAATAATTCACCTCAAAATTATGAACCTCAGTCTGATATTGCCAAAAAGTTTTTTGAAGAAACTGGGGCAGTGCATCTTTTGGGCCCATCAAAAAGAGAAAATGTACTTATTATAGATAAAATATTAGGATTTAATAAACAAGATATTATAGATTACGTAATATAATAAGTGTAAAGCATTATATGAAAACTGTAATTATAAATTTAAATATAACATCCATACCTTTAGATCCCAGATCGCCCGAAATACCTTGCCCCAGAGTAAATGTTTTTCAACATCCAATTTTACCAGATCATATTACTCAAGCTGGAAATTATAATTATACTTTTAATTTAGAAGATGGTGGAAGGTGTGGGGTTGATGTATTTGCGTGGGAATGGAATACAATTGACATAACCACTGATTTATCCGTTGATACTAAAATTGCGGGTTGGAATTTAGATCAAATTCAAAAACACATAGACATAACAGAAGCTGGAACATATAATATTTCGGTAAGTATTAATTGAAGTTAATATATAATCTTAAAAAAAGATGTTAAGAAGCTTCACTCAAAACGATGAACAGCAAGTAATCCTTCGGGAACTTGCTCATATCAAGGAAGGAAATTTTTTGGACATCGGAGCGCACGATGGGGAGAGCATGAGCAACTCAAGGGCTTTGGCGCTATTGGGTTGGCGGGGAACATTGGTAGAACCAAACCCTTGCCTATTTCTCAACCTGCTTGGCCGATACCGCGAGGACAGTCGGTTTACCCTAATCAATTCGGCTATGTCGAATCAATCGGGATTGGCCAACTTTTCCTACGATGGGTCAAAGAATCAATACAGTTCCAGCTTGGCGGAAAACGCACAAGAACTATTTCCAGCCACACACTACATTGCCAAGTACAAGGTCAACGCCATTAGCCCAGCGGATTTGACTGGAGAGGTCTTCGACTTTGTGAGTATCGACACCGAGGGTCACGACCTGCCAATCTTGCGGGCCTTCCGAGGGATGCTGAATCAAACCACTTTGGTCTGCATCGAATTTAACCACACCGACATAAAGGGCACGACCAACATCCTTGAGGAACTAAACGGACAGGGCTTTGCGGAAATTCATCGAACCCGTGAAAACATCCTAGCCAAGCGGTAGCGTGTTTCACTGTTGATGAAGACGTTCTAAGTTTGAATTAGACTTGACATAAGTTTATATATTTAATATAATTATACGCATGAATTGGATTAAAATATTAAATTTTATTGATGGAGTTTTTGAAGAGCAAAAAGATCAACCAGTATTAGGTACTCTTTATAAGATTAAAGGAGAAGAGTTACCATTTAGATATATCAGATTTGCTAATGATTCTTATCCAAATAAAGGCATATATCATTTCAAGCATCACCAGCTTAAAGAATATAAATTTACTAATTTAGATAAAGTCGAAAGAGAAGCTAACAAAGAAGAAGTCAGATTATATAATTTAATAAAAAATCATGTAAATGAAGTAGCTGAAAGTAACCAATAAGGAACGATGGCTGAGTGGTCTAAAGCAGAAGTTTACTAAACTTCCGATGGTTAATTCCATCCGTAGGTTCAAATCCTACTCGTTCCAAAAATATCGTATTTGCTAACGAAAAAATGCCAAATATATTTGACAAAAAGATAAGGTTATTATATAATACAATAATATGAACAAAATTAAAACATTAGCATTAATCGCGGTATTTTCTGCCTCTCTAGGATTTGCTGATACTGGAACTCAAAGTGAATCTACTCCAGTAGCAGATGGTTTTTTATCTGCTGGAGATTTAGTATTTGTTCGTCCAATTTCAACAGCAGCGACTATTGGTGCGTTTGGAATTTTTGCAGTAGTAGCCCCATTTACTGAAATGGCTGGATGCACAGAAGAAACTTACGAAGGTCTTGTAGAAAAAACTGGCAAGTTTTCTTTTGATCGTGATCTTGGCGATTTTAAAAAGTAATATTTGCTAACGAGATTTAGCCAAATATATCGATATTTGCTAAAAAAATATTTCCAAATATATCCGTATTTGCTAACACAAAAAAGCCAAATATATGAACGAAAAAAGTTCAAATAATGGTGCTGGAAAAGGCGATAAACCAAGAAATTGTTTCTCTGATAGGTTTAAACAAAACTATGACAGCATAATCTGGTCAGAAGAAAAAGATAAATCGTTGATTAAAAAAGAATTAAAAAAGCAAAACAATTCATCAACATATATTTACAAATAATATATAGAGTATTGACAGATTTGACAAAGAGTAATATACTCTTACTATGAGAAAAGGAGTTTGTTGTATTGTATTAAGTCTAACTGAACAAGATAATCCTATCAAGTTCAATACTATGACTTATGCTCGTTTCTCATCTATGGATAGGAAAGAAGCTCTTTCTACCCTTTCTTCTAGAATACTAAACAATATGACAACTACATATCAATACATAAAGTATTGTGCAGACCATAATCATACTTACAGAATTTCTTCTGATCTATTTCCTCTTATTACTTATGACAAAGCTAATGTAAAGCTACAAGATTTACCAGACTATCATAAAATATTAGTATCATTTGAT